>Ga0209208_10008682_pt1 | contig 13513 bp, 15 predicted proteins | sample S1TSphfallax_3_FD_187694 | JGI IMG/M metagenome (GOLD analysis project Ga0209208, IMG submission 187694) | Host-associated microbial communities from peat moss isolated from Minnesota, USA - S1T2_Fd - Sphagnum fallax MG (SPAdes) (version 2) | ecosystem: Host-associated > Plants > Peat moss >...
TATATGGGGGAAGGTGGTGGCTTCCCCCGAGTCCGGGCCGTGGTGTGTCTTGTGGTCCAAAGTGCCCGTGGCTTGTCCCAACACCCAAGGGTGTCCCGGAATGTGAACTAACCACGTGGGTGGTTTATTTTGATGCAGATTCATGCTTGATCTACTAAATCTTCTTCCTAGTCTAATCCCTAGGCTCCCAACTCGACCCTCTACCCCTTTTTAGAGTTGGAAGCCAGGAGCGTGCCTCCAAGTCTCAACTTTCCGCAACTTGACTTTGTGAAACCCTCAAGTGGGTTTCACCCCGTGATTTGGGAGTGCGTCAAATAACCCCTTTAGAAAAGAAAACAACCCCCCTTTGCACCAAGCACATTCATGATTCCTTATGAAGTCGTTAAAAGCCCCTAATAACCTCATTCCACTCGAATAACCCTGATGTAACTCTTAAAAACTGAGATTACCGCACATGGTTGTGTCGGTATGGCTCACAGAGGGGCGTGTTGAGGCTCCGGGATAGATTAGGAAGAGGGACAAACTACGTATTTACTTGGTCCTGCATCTAAAACCAACCACAAGTTGGTTAGAACTCATTCTGCACCCTTTTGGTGTTGGGACAAGCCACGGGCGACCTTGGACTCACTTGACTCACGACGGCCCGGACTTAAGGGAAGCCACCACCTTCCCCCATATAATATTCTCTGCGTTGCTCCGCAGCACCCACATCCGAATGGCTTTTATTCCCGGGACTCCCAAGGAGGAGTCTCGAAACTGTCCCGGTTTGGACTCCCAAAACTTTGGGAACTCATAACTCTTGGCTCAGACCTCGGATTGGGATGATGTCTAAAGAAAACTTGTAGCTCTCCTCAAGATCTTTCCAACGGTGTGTTGCATGCCGGGATCGGGTCAATTCCTGACTTTTTGTGGTCGGGAGTCAAACTGTCGGTTTGACTCCCGGCCCTTCTTTTGCCCATAGCTTGTACTGCAAATGTCCAAATGGCTCATGCGAGGCCATTTTCGACATCTACACTTCGAGACCTTTCCAACATTGTAAAGAACACTTCAAGGCGAGGTGTTTTTCCCTCTGCTGTCGAGCTTTGAAGTTGCGGGAGTCCCAGAAGACTCCCAATTCCCACTTTTGGGAGTGTGAGTCTCATCCTCACACTTGCCTCAAAGTGGGGTTGTGACAGCAGTAAAAAGCTTCAAGAAATCACTGAATCTTTGAAGTATTCCCCTCAATGCACGAATGCCATCAGGGGACCGAATACCCATTTGCACCCTAAAAAACTGCCATCACAAACATAACTCCCAAAATCAAAGAGGAGAGAGACAAAAGCTTACTTGCTTTTGCATGAACCGATTTTCAACACCTGATTAACTAAGAAATGACAGATTTCTCAGTACAAAGGACAGAATGAATGGCAGCAAGAGAGCAACAGTGTTGTACCACAATGGGATTAGGGTTTAGGGTAAACCCTAAACCCTGGGCCACAACTGCTTCAATGTCTCTGGCACCCACTTTGCATACAATGGGCAACATTCTTGGCGCAAATTTTCTGATTACAGCAGCCCAACATTTTGGAGGAGGGGGAGTGGCAAGGGCTGTTGGAGCCACTGTAATGTACCTTCTTGACACCATTAAAACACGAATGCAAGCACAATCTAACTTGGTACGTTTTTTTTTGTTATCAATCTTTTTGATGTCTCTTGACTACTAGCTAGCCAACAGCATGATTGAGTCTCTCGTTGCTTCTCAAAGATGTTCAGAAGCTCAAGGACACATATGTTGTATAATGAAGGTCATGATGATGGTCTGGTACTTTGTGAATGACACTCATAAGGTTATGACTACACTCATTCTTGTCATGTTGCCATTACAGTGTTGTTGGGAGTGATTTCTCTGCAATCTCATAGATATCTCTTCTTTGTTGTAACGATTCTTTGTTGCTTCTTCCATTTCCCAAGAAGTATCTTTTGTGACCAGGTTATGGAGCTTGTCAGATTTGAGCTTATAGTTCAAGGGGGTCTGGAAGATAATGACTTGGGTGTTGAAACCCATCTGTTGGGTGATGGTTTGCAGGAGGGGGAGGAACCTCAGTACAAAGATGAGATTGGCTGTTTAAAGCAGCTATTTGTCAAAGAAGGGCCAGCATCACTCTATAGTGGTTTGGTACCACAGTTGCTTAGCATCGCTCCAGAGGTGTGTCCTTGCAAATGAATTTTTGGGTTGTACCAAGCACCACCATTTCATCTGGAGATGTTAATATTTGATTTTTCTTTTATTTGTTGATTTTCATGATTTGTGACAAACAACCTTTTCATTTCTCTTACCTATACTAATGTTTGTCTTTGATATATCAGGCAATGAAGCTGACAGTAAATGAGATGCTGCTAGGGGTGTTGGAGACTATGATGCTAGGAGCTCGAATTTGGTTGCTTGAGTTCATAGCAGGTGGAGGGGGAGGATTTTCATAGGTGTGCACTCATTTGTAAGATCTGGTTTGCCATATCCATCTTACAGCTCTTGTTTTGCATGAATGTTTTTGAATTGGATTTTTGTCTTGTGCATAGGTTGTCTTCACCAATCCAATGGAAATAGTCAAAGTTCACCTTCAAACACAAGCGAAGGGTGGGGTACCCAAAACTATGTTTGATGTTGTAAGAGAACTTGGGGTCCTAGGTCTCTACAGAGGAGCAGGCATCACTAGGGCCCGAGATGTCCCAAGCTCAGCTATTATTTTCACTTGCTATACACTTTTACAGCAACTCTATCCTAATCAGAATTTCATGCCTGGATGTCTAGCTACCATTCCAGCCGTTGTCTTAGTCACACCGATGGACATTATCAAGACTTGCTTGCATGTAGTGAACTCATTTTGGTACCACTCTTTCCTTCTCAATATTTTGTGTTGTATTCATCGTTTGTGCAGATTATCAACATGAATGTTTATATATCATGTGCTATAGATTATACAGTTGTGTAGTAGTGAGGAACATCAATGGTGTTCAAGTTGATTGATGAAAACTGTTGTTGGAGCAGAAAGAACCAACTCCAGGAGAAGAACCATACATGGATTGGCTGCAGTGTTTATAGTTGCTCATAGAAAGGGAAGGACCTCAAGTTCTTTTCAAGGGTAGCCTTGTGTGGGTCATACGAATGAGCCCTCAGTTTGGGATCACATTCACACTCTACAGTTTGTTTTTCAATGGGTCCTAGGATCTTTCTACATATACTGCACACACTTTGGCGCTAGAAAGCACATGAGGTAGCCTATTGATGTGAGTTTACATGTTACTAATGTTCTAGCAAATGGTGAGACCATTAACAAAGACAACAACACACTTACAAGACAACAAGATAGAGTTTCAACAGGGAAATCGAGCCAACAAGATGGAAGGCAATTTATGGGTAGTGGACAAAAGATCTATTTGCCAACAAAATCACCTTGTGAGAATTCTCTTAAACGAAGTCCTGGGAATTATGCAGAAGATATTTGCCTAGTAGTGTATATTGATATTGTGTTCAGCATGCATGCAAATTGTTATTAAGAAAATTAACTGCCTAACTCTACACAACCTTGTTAAGAACTTGCCAATACAAATTTGAAAAAACCTTGTTCGCTAATTATAATCATGTGATGCTCAATTGTTTGTTCAGATTACTTTTTAGTTTTTACAAATGCATTCAATCATTGGTAATTTCATGTTTTTTATCTAATCAGTTATAAGCATGTTATGGCATTGATTTTCTTCGGTTGAATGCTTACAACTCATGGTAGTTGGTGGTCTCCAAGCATCAAATGAGGGCATGATTGTGAGACTATATAGATCCTAAACATTAGTTTACCATCACTGTTGAACAAAATTTGACTTAGAAGACCCATTGGCACATTAAGACCCCACTTTGGAATAAGCCACTTGGATGTTGAAACAAGATAATTGTATATATGGAATTTGGCTTGTTGGAGACTATAATTTCAGTTTCTATTAACTTTCCTTTTATCCACCTATCTTCTCTCAATTTTTTTGTTTCACCAAATTTGTCTCTTTCAAATTGTCCATTGTCATAAATTTATTGATGTGGTGTGTCTAGGCAGTCTAGGGCAACAAAATGTCATCCAAGGGTAGTGGTGATTCTTCATTTGCATAAATTGCAAGCACACTGAAAATTCAAACAAGGATCATCAAACCTTACAAGTTTCTATGCATGTTTATATACTTGTCATCTTGAGTGCTTAGTTGGACACATGAAAATTACAAGATGAAATTAAATACTATGGAGTTAATTACCCATATTTAATGGTTAACAGATGGAAAAATCTCCCTAAATCAACCAACCATAATTTGTGAAAAAACTCTCCTAAATTAACTAAACACAATAAATTAAAAAAAAATTAAATTAATTAATCACACCGGGTGAAAAAACCCTCTTAATTGACTAATGTTGTAGGTTGATTTAACTAATAGGTGTAATTTCCGCCTGAATTTGGGCATCACTTATTACCATCTTGTTTCACTAGCTTACTTGACCTGTCCGTAGCAATTGGTCCCCGTTCATTAGGGGGTTAACATGTTTTACCATGATTTCCTATAGTGAATATATATGTCTTAGTTCACTCAAATCCTAGTGAAATACAAGGTGAACTTGGCCACATCTCCTAGTAGTGTTTTAGGATTCAAATTGTTTTTTTATTTAGTTTTAAAACACTAGGAATAGGGTGAAGTTAGTGTAAAGTTTAATCTAAATATCTTATTTTAATAACAAAAATAACATAATTAAAACAATTTCATGTTATTTAAACTAGATTTAACAAAATTTTATCTATAGGTTTAAGATTCATAAATTTACAACATATTAAGTTTATATATATAATGATTAAATATAATTTTAAATTTTAAAATTTTTATTACAAAATATTTGTTGTATTATGTGTATACTTCAAACATATTTCCATATATATATATATACATGTGATACATAATATGTATACATATAATATATTAATAATATCATATTGTATTTATATTTCAGAATTATAAGATAAATTTAAAATATTCAATTTTTTATATTCAAATTATACATATATTTATTCAAGTTTATCATGTATTGAAACATAACAGATATGTTAAAATTTTCAAAATTCAAAAGTGATTTCCTATGTATAAAATTTGTTATTTGAATTTTTAGTTGGTCCACATATGTAAATTATGTTCCAAAGTTTAATAATTCATATTCATATGTTCAATTGATTAAGTATTGGAAAAGAAATTAAATTTTAAACTTTGTATTTTTATACATTCAAACATTGGAACATGATAAAAAATTTATGTGACAACATTGTCACATGTGATGTGGTAGGTTGATTGCAAAGGCCTTGGCTTGATCCAAGGAGGTCCAAGGATCAATACTTGTTCCCACCATGTTGACCAATTTGACCATGTTGACTATAGTCAACTTTGACCATCAGTATGAATAATGACATATGTTGGTTACGTTGACCAATGGTAGGTATAATGATTTATATGGTTGTATATATGATTATATGATTCGTGTACAAACCATATGTGTACGATATATAAATAATCAAAAATTTAATTAAAATAATTATTATTTTGTAAAATCAATATTTGAAAACATATTTAGATATTCATATAATAATTTATATTTTTATAAATATACATAATTTTATTACATGCAAAAAATATTCTATATATATATATATATTATTTCGTAGTCCTAGGTGTAGTCGCAATGGTGGTTACAATTATGACTATCTTAACAAGTAGTGGCATTTACAACATGGTCATTTGGACTACATAGTCATGTAATCATAAATGCCACGTTTTGGTGTTGTGATTCAAGCTCCTATACTCATTGGTCATAACTGGGAACTAAAATTTCATGTTCATATTGATGCATCTCAACTAACAATAGGGGCAATGTTGGACCAAAACCCAACATGTAAAATAAATAAACCTTTTATGTATTCATGAAGACTATTTAATTCAACTGAAAGAAATTACATTACTATAGAAAGGGAGGCTTTAACTATGTTTTATGCCTTACACAAATTTAAGCATTACATGTCAGATAATAGGTTCACATATATTACATAGACCATATGGCTTTAGTGTATCTACTTAAGAAGCACAAATTTCTGGCAGGTTAACTAGATGGTTTTTACTATTTATGGAATATGATTTCAAGATTGTTTACAAACCTAGTAGATCCCATCTTATGGCATATGCATTGAATATATTACCCAATCAGACTGAATTTGTTGGAGTACCTGATCAAACTTGTGATTCTCAAATGTTCACTTTACAACCTAAGTGGTTACAAAATGTTTATGAGTATTTATAGAGGGAGTGATGCTAAAGAGGTTTACTACATCCCAAATAAAATATTTAGCCCAAAAAGCTAAACCATTTGTGCTTTAAGAAGGAATATTATACAGATTTGGACAAGTCAATAGGTTTTGTCAAGTTCTACAATTAGAACATGTACCCACAATTTTGCAAGAATTGCATGGAGGAGTTGCAGGAGGGCATTTCTCTTTTGACATCACTATGAGAAAAATCTTGAATGTTAATTATTGGTGGTTGATGGCGAATCAAGATGTTCATGAATATTGTCAAAGTTGTGATCAATGTCAAGGAACAGGCAACTTATTCACATAGAATTTGGCAAAACTAGTTACTATTTTTTAAATGGGGATTGGTTTTATTAGACTTGTTAAACTTTCAAACAGAATGTCAATCAACCATTATATTCTAGTGGTCACTGATTATGCAACAAAATGGGTGGTAGCATGAATGTTCCACACCAACATTATAATAACTACCAAGTTTTTGTACAAGCATATTCTTACAAGATTTGGATGTTTATTAACAATTATGACCGATCAAGGTACCCATATTATTAATGATGCGATTAGATTCTTTATTGACCATTTTATCTTTAGACACACCAATTTTATTGTTTATTATCCACAAGGAAATGGACAAGGTGAGTCTACAAACAAGGTTTTTGGAACCTTGCTTGTAGACTCATCCCAGTCAATTTTATTTTCATATTTTCATTTTTATTGAAAGTTGGAACATGTCATACCCCATTTTAGTTTATGTATGGATTACATCCATTATTCCTTACAGAATACTTGTTACCATCCAAACTTGGTGAAAACAAAGATCCACAACCTATTAAAATCTTAACTAACCAATTGTTTGAGTTAAAGAAGCTACATGAAAATAGGTTGATTGCACATGATATAGTTGCTTCTAACTAATGGAATGGGTCATTATGGTCACAAAATTAGTTCATTGAAACTAAGTTTCAATTTGGAGATTATGTGTTATGGTTTCCATGGGCTATTTCCAAACATGTTCTAAAATCTCAAAGACGATGGTTTGGACCATACAAAATTTAATATTTTTTTCCCAATAATATTGTTATACTTGACATTATTAATAAGTTTGATCCTAACCTAGTCCTTGTCAACATCAACAAGTTGAAACCATAGAAGTTCATTGAAAATAAAACTTTACAACCTGTATTTATTAAACTTAATGACTTGATTATTGATGAACTTGTTCAAACCAAGGAAGCTAAACCGCTACCTATTGAGCTAGAAGATCTTCAACATGTAGAATTTGAACCGGTTAATAATCATTTGACACATGGTAGTATTATAAGAATAGATGTACATGCTCATTATTATCATGATGTGCCTATTGAAGACAATAATGCAACTATTTGCAATGATCAAAATGACACATTTTGTGGGACACTTATTGACATCTATATCCTAGAAGTCTATAACCTTAAAGGTTACATGTATTCACAACCATAGGGTTGTTACTAGTTGAAACAATATAAAAAATTGTCACAACCTTTATTTTGCCTCTTCATTCTTGTTTACTTCTTCATTTTATCAGAGGCCATGAATGAAAGTGCCTTAAAGAAGTTAAAATGAGAAGCAAGGGAGAAATGACTTGAGAAAAAACTGAAGTTTTTAAAAGAGAGCAAGTAAAGAGGGAAATAATATAACATGTCAAACTGATTGGAGCAATTTATGTATAACCACTAGCTTCACATGCACCCATAGTAGAGGAAAATAAGATTTTTGAGCAAGAACAAAAAAAATAGGGAGTTGGAAGCAACTTTTAATTCTCTTAAGAGAACCACTACTTCTATAACAACATTAACACCACAAATGATTATTATTTCAAAGGAAGAGGAGGAGGTTGAAATCTTATCTCAACTTATTGTTGAAGAGCAATTGGAGCAAGCTCCTAAACCAAGACTTGTAGAAAAATAAGAGTTGCAACAACCTATGAGGAAAGACAATGGAAAAGAGTTTCTTAAAAAAATCTTTGAAAAATAAGTTGTTTGTAGTGTTATTCATCAATGCCCAAGATTAAGAACCAAAGCCATGATGAAGCGAAAAAGTAAAGCACCTATAGAAGAACATGTGTGAGAAACTTGTTAAAAAGAAAACAACATCTAAGGTGAAGGAGAGCCAAAAAAATGCTACAATGGATGAAAATGGACTCCAACAAACCCAAATGGGCTAGACAAGCCGGTTTGAAAGGTTTGTTCAACCTATAGTGGACTACGCCATGAAAGGGCATTTTGTGAGATTTTTTATGAAACTAGGAGGCAAAGGAGGATGGAAGAATCCAAGGGCGAATGCATGGTCAAATTTTTTTGATTAATCAAGTATTTATTCATGAAACAACTTGGGGTTTCCATGGAAGGAACACTTGATGAAGCCAAAACTGCTTTGAAGAGGATTATAGGTCCGCATCCCTTTGTTGAAAATGAACAGTGGAGTGTAGTTCGCATGAAAGAAGAATTTCATGCCAAAGCTATAACCATTTTGCAATTTTTTTATCAAAAAAATAAATTAATATATATTAGCAACAAGATTGCTATTACTTTCGACCTAGCCAACATGGGGAAACTTCTTAATTAGTGTTGTATTATGTTGATCCATTCCCTAATTGACTTAACTTGCTAGACAAAACATTAAAAATAAAAATAATTGACCCAGTCTCTAGCAAAACCAAAGTAGATAATTATTATTCAGGGCCTATATTAGATATTATGTTTAGGAAGTGGTTCTTTTTATCTAAGGTGCTTTCACCAAAAACAACAACCCAAGAATAATTTGTGTCACAACTAGCCAAAAGTGAGAGGTTATTCAACAACGACATGTTTCACTTTAACTTGTTACAAGGGAGTAGTTCTTGAAGGAAAGAAGACTAGCATGCTTAACAATTACATCACTTCATCAACTGAAGACATGCATAGAACTACCTACACCAAGGGACAAATTAAGTCTTGAACTTGTTACCTCACCACTGAAAAAGAAGTCTATAACCACTTTCAGGTCACATGTTGTTGACTTAGAGGAGGATGAAGAACGAACTTGTTCAAATGAGATCGGAGATGGAGGTGGAAAAGAACTTCATGCAACAACTACACATAGCAACTTAGAGGAAGAGCCTAAACCCAACTTGGATCAAGTAATTGACAACATCCAACTTGAACATGTTGAATCTGTTGAACCTATAGTTCTAATTATAAAACCTACACAACTTATAATAGTAGCTATAGAATTGTTTGAACTTGTTCAAATAGAAAACCCATAGTTTTTTAGATTCCAACTTGTCCTAGTTTATGGTCATGAACTACATAAAATCTAAGATAAATTAGTATGTTTTTGAAGCAAGTTGCTCAAAATGCCACAAATTAATCAAGGACATTGCAAGAACTTTCAAACCTTAGAATTGAGTTTGAGCAAGCCAAAGAAAACATATTTGAGACCCACAACTACATGCAAACATGTAGCCTAAAGTTAAACACGATGTAGAAAACTATGAAGAACCTTGACAAAGAATTGGTCACAATCAAGGGGCAATTGAATAAGGTCCAGTGTGAGAACCATAACCTATCCAACAAGTTGAAAGAAGAAGAATATATTGTTCAAAAAACTAAGAACCTACAACAAAAATGCCAAGTTCAATTAACTCAATCGGAAAACCTAAAATGATTTGAAGCATTTCCAAGCTAATCTAGAGCAAATGACGTAAGATTACACCAAAATGGAGGAGTCCAATATGAAACAATAAAGTATCATAATTAGTTTGGAACAAACTTGTCAATATTTAAAAAAGCAATAGGTAACTTCCCACAAAAAGTCTGAAAGGGAAAAAAAACTATAATTACCCAAATCCAGGATTAAAAAGGTAAGTATGAGACAACCCAAGTACATTTGAGTAAACCCAACCCCATTCTACCTATTAGGATGAACAACATGTTGAAGGAGTTCAAGGAGTTATTGCTAAATAATACACTATTCAAAATGTAGAATCAAGGCTTAAGAGATAAAAACCCCAAGTGGAAATAATAGTGGCAAATTGTTTAAAAGTTCATAGAAGAGCAAATTCAAGAAATCATGGAATTAGCCTGCTTTGATGAACAAGGTTACTAACTCGAACTACACGCATATCAAACCGCTTTCCCCGATTTTAAATATGAACCCCTTAACTTCGTATTTGTGGAGATTAAAATTAATAGTAAAGTCCTAACAACACCATATGTGATACAACTTATCACCATTCCCAAACTAATCATGACGTGCTCCAAAGCTCCTTTATAGATTCAAATGTGAGTGTAAGGCAAGAACAATGGAAAAATAAGGAGCTGGGGCACGCTCCCTGGCTGGCATCACTTTGGGGGTAAAAGGGCATGCTGGAGCTTTGAGATGGGGACTAGGAAGAGTGACAAGCATCAATTATTCACACGGACTTGCACAAACCAAACAACAAATTATTTAGTGCGTAATTTAAGCGCTTTTAGTGCATAGACGAGCCACGGGCAACCACGGATTCATAAGACTCACCACAGCTCGAACTTGGGGGAAGCCACCACCTTCCTTCTTATAATATACTCTGTGCTTGGCCACATGACCAACACCCAAATGTCATTTTGTTTCAGGACTCCCAAGTGGGAGTCCTAAAATTCCCAAAGTTGAGATTCCTGCGACTTTCGGGGCCCATAATTTTGTGTGTAGACCTCGATTGAGATGAGTTCTAAAGAAAAGTTATAAATTTTTTTGAAAGTTTTTCAACGGTATGTTGCATGCCACCTTCACAAAAGGAAATTTGGGCGATTCCTGACTTTTAGTGGTCAATAGTCAAATTGCCAATTTGACTCTTAGCCCTTCTTTTAGCCATAACTTGTGTTAGAATTGTCCAAATGGGTCATGTGAACCCATTTTAGACATCTAAGTTCTAAGAGCTTTTCAATGATATAAGGACCTTGTCAATTCAATGTGTTTTGACCCTTGCAATTGCTCTCTAAACATTTCGAAGTCCATCGAACTCCAACTCCCAAAATGGGAGCTCACTTGGGAGTGTGTGGGTTCATTCCCTCACATTCTCTTACATTCATGGGAGCATGAGATGTGACTCTTGGGCTTCCCTTTTGGCCCACACCCTTGCAAGCCCTTGCTTTTGGTTGCAAGCCCAAGGCTAAGGTTGTGACAAATTAACCCACTAAAAAGTGGAACAAATTTAGATATCATACCGTTACATGTTCGTCTTTTACCATATCTATTTAAGTTGCCATTGTTACTAATGAACCCATGAGAGGTAATGAAATATTTGCTAAAGAACATGTTAAACCTATTAATCCTTCATTTATTGTATTAGATAGTAGGGTAAACCTTTGGAGTTTTTATCTATTAGTTTACTTGTGACCCCACATCAAATAGGTATAGGTTAGGAAATTATTTTGATCTCAAGTACCCCACATGCCTAGGAGGTATTCATGACACCCATAACAACCTTTGAAGAGACATCTGATCAATAAAAGACTATAACGCTAACAAGTCTTCAAATTTAAAATCAAGTTGAATTTGTGGAAAAAACAAATGATAAACCTATCGAAGGAACCATCAACCAACTGGTTGCAAAAGACCAAGCTAACCTAGGATTTTAAGCTAACATTTCAAGGACAAGATGTTTTCAAAGGGGATAATGTTACCCAAATTTAGTAATGTGTGACCTAATAGGTTATAAATTTAGCTAGGTTGTTTAACTTAACAAGTGATTTAACTTGTTATTTAACATAACATGTAGCATTAACTTAACCAGTTATTAAACCTAATAGGTAATATATACTAGGTTAGTTGACAAGTTGACATGTTAATCAACTGGTAGGTTTGCAAAACATATAGTTGAACATGTAGTAAAATAGGGTGTAATTTTTTGAAATTTTAGACAATTAGTCTAAGTACTAGTTAATGATTATTTTAATAGTTAGTTACAAGTGTTTCATTTTTGAAATAACTATTATAAGACTAGGAAGATAGACCTATTTGAAAGGGGGAGGACTCTTGATTTCATTTTGATTTTGTGTTTCATTCTTTTCACTTTAGAACATGAAACATTTTTTTTTCAGCCAACTTTCTTCAAGTTTTAGGTAATTTGCGTACATGTTAGTTTAGGACTTGTGGTTAGTTTTAGTTTTGTTGAATTTTTCATGTACCTATTGTTGTTTTAAGAACCTATTGTTGGAAAAATCAAAAGTTGAAAACCTTAATGGGAATAGAAAAACTTGTTAACAAGTTCATTAATCCTCGTTCACTAGACCAATGAATTCACCACTTCCCTACTAAGTCCCATTCACTATGACCAGTGAACTCATTCAAAATCCAATGAAATCATTGGCATACATGGACACCTACATGTAATGCATGAATTCTAATGGGCATAATCCTAGATTGAGGTTCAAATCACCCTCAAGTCATCACATGGTTTTCATGTTTGTGTTTACCAATTATAATTTGTGTTATATCATTTTATTGTATTGATCCTACAATGGCAAAAATCACTACAACAAAAGGTGTCCTTGTACACCAAGTGATTTCATTGGATTTTGAGTGAATTCACTGGTTGTAATGAACGGGGACCAGTGAAAAAGCAATGAATTCACCGGTTTAATGAATGGGGACTAGTGAATTGCACCCACATTTGTAGTAATGAACCTAGACATTTAGAGCTTTGGTAATTTCTTAAACATAAGTTAACATTAAAAAGTATGTGTGGTAGGTGGTAGGTGTAGAAGGTGTTGCCATACCCACTCAATTATTACACCTATGGAACCCACTACACATGTTGCCAAATAAATGTAATCATTTAACAACTAATATATTCTTTAGTTTTGATCTCATTGAAGTTGCCAATAATAGTACTAGTATAATCTTTTGTCCCTTCTATAATGTATGGGTACTTTGGGCATGTGTACTCACTACTAGGAAAGTGGGGTGTAGTTCACTAGACTATTTAACTGTGGAACCATAAAAGTGAATTAGTTCACTATAATTTTAGTGCTTTTACCTTCATTGGTGAAAATGGTTCACTATATGGTGTACATGTTTATTAAGGGTGAAGTTTGTTTACTAGGTTTGTTTCTTTAACGTTAGATTGTTTATCACATTTCAAACCCAAAACTTGT
>Ga0209208_10008683_pt1 | contig 13512 bp, 15 predicted proteins | sample S1TSphfallax_3_FD_187694 | JGI IMG/M metagenome (GOLD analysis project Ga0209208, IMG submission 187694) | Host-associated microbial communities from peat moss isolated from Minnesota, USA - S1T2_Fd - Sphagnum fallax MG (SPAdes) (version 2) | ecosystem: Host-associated > Plants > Peat moss >...
AGACGGTGCTCGGCTTCGAGGTCGCCGTGCGCAGCGGCAAGGGCATCGCGCTGACGCCGCGCGGCCGGCGCTACGCCCTCGACGTGCAAAAATCGCTGGCGCTGCTGCACCATGCGCACGACGAGGGTGGCAAGCCCATCGAGGGAAACTTGCGGATTTCGAGCACCCCCGGATTTGCCTCCATGTGGCTGTGCAATCACATCGCCTCGTTCCAGGCGGAGCATCCGGACCTCAATCTGCAGATCGTCGCGAGCCGCGAGCTCAATCAGACCACCGACCGCGACATCGACCTGTTCATCGTGTTTGGGGAAGGTGGCTGGCCGAAGCAGCATGTACAGCATCTGTACGATGTCGAGTTCCTACCCATGTGTTCCCCGGCCTTGCTCAACATGCAAGGCGGACTGAACGAACCCGCCGATGTCTTGCGCTTTCCATTGCTGCATCTGGCCGACTGGGAGGATTGGCGTCGGTGGTTCGGTGCGGCTGGGATGCAGCTCCCGCGGCGTGGTGCGGGCATCCGCTTTTCAGACCTGATGATGGTGCAAACGGCGGCGATCGCCGGCCAGGGCATCATGCTGGGCGATGCGATCACGTGCGCGGGCGCCATGGCGAGCGGACAGCTCGTGGCGCCATTCGCATTCAAGGTCAAGTCCGCCGCCGGCTACTATCTCGTGCGCCACGGCCAAAAGCGGCCAAGTCCGGCCATCGGCGCATTCACGCGCTGGCTCAATGCCCTGTTCAAGCGGGTGAGTACCGAGCTCAAGGTGGGAGCGTTGTGACGCTCGCCAGGGCGGATCGCGACGGCCGATCGCCTATGGCGATTGATTCGCGTACGGGTGCTTGGCTTAACTCATTGATTTACAAGAAGACGGGGTGTATCTCAGCTTGACAGGGGGGCGTCAGCTCCGGACAATCCGCGGTTCTTCGTGGTGAGGTAGCTCAGCTGGTTAGAGCGTGGCACTCATAACGCCGAGGTCGGGGGTTCGATTCCCCCTCTCACCACCAGTCATTACAATTAGTTAGACGCAATTTGCGAATTCTCGTTTTTCGCTGTGCCCGTTTTTGTGTCAGCTTTTTGCAAATTCGATCACGGCACCGAGGTCACCCATGGGGCGTAGCGTTTTGCGCTCTCGATGCCATCCTAAAGTGTTTGGGTCTCCGGGCTAGTGCGGGTAGGCGATACGGTGGCGCCCGCCACTCCTTTCGAAGTAGGTTCAGGCATAGGTTGCACTCGCTGTCGCGGCTTGAGTCCCATTACCCCGGAGGATTCATGATTACTACTTGCAAGCGCAGCGGAGTCCCTTTAGCCGTCCCAGTCAACATCCCGGGAGCCTCTCTCCGCTCGGTCCCTTGTCGCTGTGGGCACAGCCAGATGGTTGTTGGCATGCCGTCCCTAGTCGAGCCCACGCGAATCGAAGGCCGGCGCTCTTTCCCGTGGTTGCCGGAGTTTCCGCTTCGCCGATGATCTGTCGGTGCCCGCGTCCGGTGACGCGGGTTCGATACAAATTCGTGACGAAGACCGCCGTAACGAAGCCGGACTGTCAGCGAAAAGGAATGTAAGAACGTCAATCGACATCTGGATTAAACCTGAGGCAGCAGCGTCTGGCTTCGAAGTGACTGTGAGTTGCAATCCACGCTTCCTACGTGCATCTCGCCCATCGCACGGTCGTACGTTTTATTTTTCAATAGGTCGCGCACCGTGCTTGACGGCCTTTGCGGCATGCACCATTGACGTACAATACGTCATTGGCGTATGGTTCTGTATGGTTTTCATCGAGACCCCGATTTTTACTGCGGATGTCGGCGAGTTGCTCAGCGATGACGAATACGCAGCCCTACAAGAGCATCTTGTCGGACAACCGAACGCCGGACCGGTCATTGCCGGTGCCGGTGGCTTGCGGAAAATTCGATGGGCGGTCTCCGGCAAAGGCAAGCGCGGGGTACTCGCGTGATTTATTACCACGTGGTTGCTGAGGCACAAATTCGGATGATTTTGATCTATCGAAAGGGGGTCAAGGACGATCTGACGCCGAAAGAGAAAGTAGTATTACGCAAAATCAACGCGGAGTGGTAGCGATGGACAAGAAACTTTTCAAGCGCCTTGTCGACAGCATGGAGCAGATGGATGAGATCGTGCGCGGGGTGCGGGTGCCGTCGCGCGAATTCTTCGTGGATGCGGCGAAGGTCAAGGAGATTCGGGCCATCACGGGCTTGAGTCAACCGAAGTTCGCCAAGCTGCTTCACGTCGACGTCGGAACGCTGCGTAACTGGGAGCAGGGTAGACGTGAACCGACCGGGCCTGCCCAAGCGCTACTCCGAGCAATCAGGAATAATCCGCAAGCTGTACTGAAGGCGTTGGCGGCTTAGCGACGTCAGAAATCATTGTGCCGTTTTTTGTGCGGAAACACCGGAAGCTGCCGGCCAGTGCTGAACGGTACAGTCCAATAATAATGGCTTATGCAAAGCGCCAGTCCGGCAAAACGCTTTAAATAGCAGTCATAACGCCGAGGTCGGGGGTTGCTCGTGGAAGAGGGAAGGTAAAGGGACCATCCTTGGTCCTCGATCACTTCCTTGGTTCTTGGCACCGCCGCGCTGGGGCTTCCCGCGCGGCCATCCTCCTTTAGTTCGATGCGAGCTTGGCGTAGCTAACCTTCAGGTTCTTGGCTTGGTAGACATCGGTCAGCGCGTCGTTGCCGACGGCTGCAACGGCATCGGCAATGGCCTTATCGCTGCAGGGTTTGCTGTGTGCGGAACGGGCCAGCTCGCGCTGATCGGTTGCCCCGCAAACCTGGGCGGCCGCAACTCGAATCCGCTGATAGAGGACGGTGGCACCGGCGGGAGTGCTGATGTTGAGGTCGGCGTAGCTCACATGAACCTGGGGGGCATCGGCGGCGTTCGCGCCGGTGCTGAGTGCCATGAGGGCAGCGGCGATCAGGACGGACTTAAACACGTTCTGGGTGGTGGGCTTGTGCATGATCTTCTCCTGGTGAGCGATGAGTGAATCTGTGGAAGTCATCATGGGCTCGGCGGTGGGGGAGATCTGTCAACGGCCGGACACAAGCGGAGCGGACGATCGCTAGCATGACGGCCCGTGCGGCGCGCGGCCTTCGTCGGGCGCCCCCCTGTCATAGCGGTGAACGCGAGAGCGTGGGCGGTTCGGCGATGTGCCGCATCGCGTGCGATACAAATGTCCGGCACATCACGATTTCCGTGTTCTACAGGGAAGGACCGGTGTTCTACGAGCCCTTGGCGGCAGCCGTGGTAACTCAAGATCGAGTTGTCGAGGCTGACGCAAACGAGTTCACGGTCGAAGCGTTCTAGGCAACGTGCAGAAGCGGTTGACTTCAAACTTTCTGATATCGGGGATCATGATGACATCAAGTGTGACGAAAACGATATGGGTCGCATTGGCTTTATCCGCCGGAACGACGGGGTATGTGGCGCTGGCGGGCGAGCCGCTCGAGCCCCCGCAGCGTCCCACGCCTTTCAAGCCGCCTCAACTTGAGAGTGCTCCCATTCCCCAAGAAGAACCCACGATTACCGCGCCGAACGCGGGCTTTGCCACACCGTCGGCGTTCAATGCGCTCCCGGCCACGGCAGCGCCCGCGTCACAGACGCTGAGTGGCCCAGTGACGCTGAGCTACAGCGGCACTGCGAATGCCCTCTCGGTCACCCAGGGCGGCACCGGCCGCGGTGTGACCGCCTCGGTAACCAACGCCAAAAATGGCATGAGCACCGTGTATGGCGACACCACGGGGTCGGGCGCGGGCGTGATGGGATCTAATCTGGGCACGCTCGGCCCTGGCGGTAAGTTCCAGGTCACGAATGCCAACAGCGCGCAAGCCGGCGCATTCGGCACCACCAGCGGCACCGGTCCCGGCATTCTGGGAACCATCACCAACAAGACGAGCCAAGCCCCGGCAGTTTTCGGCCAGAGCACGACCAGCGTCAATGGGATCGGTGTGGAGGGAAAGGGCAATTATTACGGTGTCTACGGTCTCGTTCCGTCCTCGTCCAAAAGCACGTTCAGGGCCGGGGTGTTGGGCGAAACGGATGTCACGGCCGGCAAAAACCCCAACTACGCCGTGTACGGGTATTCAGCCGACGGTGACGGCATTGGTGTCGGGGCGACGGCCGGCAGTGGCTATGGTATGTACGCCTCTAGCTACTCCAACTACGCGTTGTATGCGTACAGTGCCACGAACTTTGCTATTTATGCGCGAAGCGATTCCCCGTCTCCGAAATCAGCCGCGATCGTTGGCGCGACCCAAGAGAGTGTCGGCGTGGAAGGCTCCGCCCAAGGTGCAGGCACCGGTGTGTATGGCCAGGCTTACAACGGAGTCGGCGTCTTAGGAGAAGATGCCGGCGTGGGCTGGGGGGTTTGGGGTCTTTCCGACAACGGAGTCGGAGTGTACGGGTCGTCCACGAGCGGGCTGGCCGCTTTTTTTAAAGGCAGTGCGACCGTCACGGAAACGCTGACGGTGGGCATTTTGGCGTACTCCAGCGACAAGAACTTGAAAACCGCGGTGCGCGAGATCGACGCGAAGGATCTCCTGGAACGCGTGAGTGAGCTGCCGATCACCTCCTGGCAGTACAAGAGAGATCCGCACAAACGCCATGTGGGTCCCATGGCCCAGGATTTTCATGCCGCCTTCGGCCTGAACGGTGACGACGAAACACACATCAGTGAGGTCGACATCGCCGGCGTCAGCCTTGCCGCGATCAAGGCACTCAACAGCGAGTTGAAAGCCGACAAGGCCGCACAAGCGGCACAGATTGCAGCACAGGCGGCGCAGATTGCAGAACTCAGAGCCACGGTGGCCACCCAAGCGCGAACCGAGGCGGAGATGAAACAGCAGTTCGCCAACTTGAGTGCTGCGCTCGAGAAACTTCAAGCGGACCGGGTGGCGGCCAATCGTTGATGCGTCACCGACAAACGGCGGACCCCCAACTTTGATACGGTCCCCGACACAGTCCGCATTCCGGGTGTCGGGTAGATTCTTGCGCGCGCCCCATACCGGTCTCCAAAAGAAATTCAATTCCTAGATGCTCATCTCTCTGCGGGCAAGCCGGACTGCTCACGTGCAGAAACTGATGCGTCCGGCCCAACGCGCATTCTTCACGCCCGCGTCGTGAGTCACTTTATAGGGCGTTCGCGCGTACCAATTTGAACGGGGACGATGCGGTTCCCGCAGGAGATGCTCACATGCCTACGGCTCATTCTTCGCTAATCGCGATCATTCGCCATCAACGGCCGCGAGTTAGCTGCGCGACGGTGGTTGCGCTGTGCCTGTTCGGCGCTTGGGCGGAAGGCGCCTATCAAAGTGTCGCGGCGGCCCCACCCGGCCCGACCGCCGCAACGTCGGTCTCTGGCCGCGCCACGAATCCACACCTGAGCATAGTCGCACTGCCGGATCCCTCCTTCGGTGGCATACCTGCGGTGTTCGTCGCCGTTCCCAAAGGCTGGACAGTGACGGGGCAGATGAACATCAATCAGTGCGTAAGCCTGCCCAGTCCATCCTGGATTGCGTCCTCTGCCGATGCTCAGAGCACCTTCGAGGTCCTACCGGAATTTGCCTGGCGCTGGGGCAGCAATGCCCGGTTCGCCCATGGCTGCGATCCCTTGAGCGGATCGCCCTCCGCCGCGGAATTTCTCAAGCTGTTCGCCGCGAAGCTGCCCGAACAGGTCCAGATCCGGGACAGGTTGCAGGTCGCCGATGCGTTTCGCAGTCGCGAGGAAAAATACACGACCAGCATGAACAACATCGCGAATGTTCCCGCACCGTTGCGCATGCGGAGCTTCGGCGATGTGGCCGCGGTGAAGGCCACCGATGCCGCAGGCCACGAACTGCGGCTGCGCGCCTGGGTGCAGTGTCGTCAGGGTAAACAGGGCGGGGACTGTTTCGCCAGAGTGGATGTTCTGCGCACAACAAAAGGACAGCTCGCTGCACTGATGGCGACGGTGGATGGCGCTAATCTGGTCCAAGAGGTTCCCGATGCGAAATGGCAAACGGCTTACCTGGCTCGTCAGCAGCACGTTGGCGAGCAGCAGATGGAGACGCTGCGCAAGGCCGCCCAAGCCGGCAGTGACATGCTCCGCCAACAGTACGTGGACAGCTCGGCACGATTGCAGCGTGAGCATGAGGCCGGCTTGCAGCAGATCGAGCGCACGGGTCAGGATGCCAATGCCAACGCATTTGGCGCGATGAACGCTCGGACCACGGCGGCGTCTGACTGGCGCGACTATGCCGCGGACCAGCAGACCGTCAGTGGGGTGAACGGTACGTATAAGACCTCTAGCCAGTACAGCAGCGTGTGGTCCAGTCCCTACGGGCCGGCACTGTCGAGCGGTCGGACCTTCGGTTCAATGGACAACGTTACCGATCCTAATTCGGCGACCGACAACACGTGGACCCAAGACGTGAAGGTCCACGGCAACGGTCAACATTACTAGCCCCACAGCGATCGGTAGTGCCCGTCCGGATCGTAGGTCGCCGCCTGTTTGTCCGGATTGAAACGTCGCCCCTGCCGCGGATCGGCGCCGCGACCTGCGAGGTACAGCCAGTTGCCCTGGTTGCTGTGCACGTCGAAGTCGATCAATCGTGATTCGAACCAGGCGGCGCCCGCGCGCCAGTCGCAATCAAGCTCATGGATGAGGTAACTCGCGACGACCTGGCGCAGCCGGTTCGAGAGATATCCGGTTGCCGCCAACTCGCGCATGCCGGCGTCGATGAGCGCGTGCCCCGTGTTGCCCGCACACCAGCGCCCGAATGCGTCGGCGTCATGGCGTGGCGGTGGCAGGCTGCTGAGACCCGCGGCGCGAAATAGCCGGCCGCCGTGCTGCAGGCTTGCGAAGCGGAAGAAATCACGCCACAGCAGCTCGAACCAGATCCAGTACGTGCTGTCGTTCGCGCCCAATCGCGACTCATGAGCCTTGAGCGCCGCGTATACGGTACGCGCCGATAGCGCACCGATCGCGAGCCACGGGGAGAGCTTGGTCGAATAGTTGATGCCAAAGAGTTCATTGCGCGTCTCTTTGTAACTCCGTGGAGCGGCCGAATCGAAGTATCGCTCGAGATGAGCCAGCGCCGCCTGTTCCGAACCGTTGAACTGCGCATCCGTGAACGGAAACGATGCGCCGCCAGGTAACGCCATAGGCTCCGCAATACGTCTCGTCGCGGGTGATGCGGGAGCGGCAGCCGGAAGGCGCGATGGCGTGGCATAGCAGGGGCGCGGTTTGACGTCGGCGTCCTCGATCGCGGTGCGAAATGCGGTGAAGACGCGGGGCGTTTGCGCAACGTCAAACGGCAGGTCCGCGATGTCGAGGAGGCTCGATTGCCAGCACTCGTGGACGGTGAGTCCGGCGGCGCGCAGCGCGGCGCATTCGGCGACTTCCTCGGGTGCGGCGATCGCCTCACAAAACACGTCGGCTGCGCCGATTTCCCGCGCCACGCGCAGCACCGTTTCGACTGGGTCGCCGACCACGGTCAGAAGCTCGCGCTCACGTTCGGCCAGCGCCGTCTCGAGTCCCGCTACTGCCTGGTCGCGAAAATGGCGGCGGTGCGGTCCCGTGCGCTCGAACCCCCAGCGCGTTTGGGCACGTTCGCCCTCGGGCACGACGTAGAGCAGCCCCAGTCGCTGCGCGTGCCGGCAGGCATTGATCAGCGAGGGGTTGTCTGCAAGCCGCAGATCGTTGCGAAACCAGTAGATCGCGCTTTGCATCAAGTGGACTGACAGAGGGGGCAGAAAAATATCGCTCGGCCCGATAAGTCGACGCGCTCGATCGGTGTATCGCAAGTCCAGCAACCCAGCCCCTCGCGCGCGAACACGTGGTGGCGATACTGCCCGTAGCGCAGGCCCTCGGCCTTGAGGCGAGCGGCGCGCTCGAGGTCGTTGGTCACGCCGCGGTGACGATAAGCCTGCCGCGTCAACGCGAAAGCGGTGTCCGCCAGTCGCTGACGCGCTTCGGCACCGATCGCACCGAGCGTGACGTCATGCGGCAATGCCGCCACGTATAGGATCTCGCTGCGCAGGTAGTTCCCCAGGCCCGCGAGAAATGCCTGGTCGAGCAGCAAGGAGGCCAGGCTGCGACGGCGAAAGCGTTCGTCTTCCACGTGAGCGCGTAGGTCGGCGAGCGTCGTCTCGGGATCCAGCAGGTCCGGACCCAGTTTGGATAGGTAGGGGTGGCGCTCCAGTTGCGCCGCACTCAACACGGCGATATCCGAGGCGCTGTAGAGAAGCGCGGAGTGATCGCGGGTGTGAATCGCGAGTCGTAGGCTGCGTCCCGTTCGGGGTATTTTCCCGGTGCGCACGAGGTACCAGCGGCCGTAGAGCTGATTGTGCGAATACAGCGAATGACCACCGTCGAAATGGATCAGCAGCGCTTTCGAGCGCGGTTGCACTCCGACGATGCGCCGGCCCCTGATTTTAGCCGCATGCCGCGCGAGCCCGGGCAGCAGAAGCTCGACGTTTTCCGGCGTTTGCCCCGTGAGGACGCGTCCCAGTCGATCGGCCGCGCGCCGGATTTCGGGGCCTTCCGGCATGGCTTGAGGGTGCTCGTTCCGACGTGGGTTACGGGTGGCCCGCGGTGGCCGCCAGCGCGGCCTGCATCGCGGCCTGCATCGCTTCATTGCTGCGCTTCAGGGCCGCAAATTCGTCCTGCATTTCCCGGAGCTCATGCCGTTGCTGCTGGACTTCGTTGAGGAGCATCGGCGCCAATTCATCGTAGCGTACACCCTGAATTTGGCCCGCCGCATCCCGAATCACAAGTTCGGGATAAACAGCCGCGACTTCCTCGGCGATCAGTCCGTACTGCACGTTGCCTTGCGGATCGGACTTGAGATGAAAAGTGACGGGCCGCAATTGCGTAAGCGCGTCGGTGCTCGCACCCATCGGAGCGACCGCCGTTTTGTATCGCTCAGACGATGCAAGAACGCCGAGCTGACCCTCCGCATTGACGTAAACGGCGGCGCCGGTGATCTGCGAGGTGGCGACACCGGCGAGGAATGTCTGCTTCTGCGTGCCTTCGATGCCGATCCGGATGATGCCGCTCTCGCCGGCCTTGCCGCCGCTGCCGATATCGATGTCGTTCGATCCGGTGGTCAGTGAGTCGCCGGCATTGAGACCGATGCCGATGTTGTGCGAGCCAGTCGTGTTGTTGTAGAGCGCGTTCTCACCGAGCGCGACGTTGGTGTGGCCGCTCGTATTGGAAAAGAGCGCATCATAGCCCGCCGCCGTATTGTCGCTGCCGGTGATATTGGAGGATGCCGTATAGTATCCGACGGCAGTGTTGTTCGACCCGGTCTTGTTGGAACTGAGCGCGCTGACACCGAGCGCGCTGTTGTTGAATCCCGTGCTGTTCGAATACATCGCACCGCTGCCGAATGCCGCATTGTCCGATCCGCTCAAATTGCCGATCAACGCGGCGAAACCGGATGCGGTATTATTATTTCCGGTCGAGTTGTTTGCGAGCGCTACAATCCCCGTGGCCGTATTCAGACTGCCGGTCGAATTCGCAGTGAGCGCATCGACTCCGACCGCAACATTGTCATAGCCGGACTGGTTGAACGCAAGCGATTGAACCCCCACGGCGGTATTTTGAAAGCCGATGGAATTGGCGCTCAGGGCGCCCCAGCCGACGGCCGTGTTCGCGCCGCCAAAGTTGTCAATGGAGCCGGCGACCGGCGTGAGAGCGGACAGCGCGTTGGTGCCCATGGCCGTATTCTTATAACCGTCGCTCGCAACCACGTCCGGCGGCTGTTGCGCGAGCGCGAACCCCGCGATACACAGCAATCCGCCAAACGAAACGACACGAGACGCGGTTGAATTTTTCATAATGTGAATCCCCTTATTTATTAGCGGCGATTTTGGTGACGGCCGCTGCAATTTATACTATCCATGCACCGCGAATGCCATCCGCGCGCGGTGAATTCACGACTTCACAGACGTAACGTTCCAGCCGCAAATCCGAGTGCGCGACCGGTGCTCGACATGCCCTTCACCCAATCGCTGTTCATTCGCGGCGACGATCGCAATCGAGAAAACGTCGGCCAGTATTTTTCGCGGAAGGATTGCATCCGTTCGGCTACCTATGTAGAGTTACTACCATGAGTAGAAACGATGGCAAAGTCAGGATGTCGCTGCAAACGTTACATGTGCTGGAAGCATTCTTGGAAAACCCGACCGAGCAACTATCGGGTGCGGATATCCACCAGCGATGTGGGATTGCGTCGGGCACGCTGTATCCCATTCTGCTTCGGCTCGAGTCGGCGGGCTGGTTTGTGAGTCGATGGGAATCCATCGATCCTTCCGCGGCGGGCCGGCCGCGGCGGCGGCTGTATCGATTGACTTCAACGGGTCTGCGGCGGGCGAGCGAAGTCTTTGCAAGCTTCAACAGGGGGGTGGTCACATGAGCGAGCGTGAGCTGAACCCGAGAGAACATGCTGCGGCGGCGTCCCGCGCCCCGTCCACATGGATAGCAGCGTTGCCGGAATGGTTGATCCGTCACTCGGCGCGACGGGCACCGCCTGACCTGTCCGAGAGACTGGAGGAGGAGTGGCGCGCAGATTTGGCGGACCGAAAGTCTATTTTCGCGCGCTTGCGGTTTGCATTCGGGTGCTGTTGGGCCGCGGGAGTGATCGTCTGGGAACACCGTCCGGAGAGCGTTCCGGTCACTAATGCGGCGCTGAGACCAAAAGCTTCGGTCGGCTACATGCGCGATGATTCCCGGATTCTCGCACGTCGATCGCTCACTTTTTTCCTGGTCGCCGGTCTTCACGTCTTGCTGTTTTACGTGCTGATGACCGGTCTCGCCTTCAAGATCATCAAAGTCATGCCGACCGCGTTCCAGGTCCGGCTTTTGCAGCCGCCTCGCGAGCGCACGGTACCGCCGTCACCGCCACCGCAAGCGTCGATGCCGAAACTCTACGTTCCCATTCCCGATTTCCCCGCAATTGACGTCCCGGTTGAGAAGGGGGAAATCATTCCGGAGCCGCCCGCCACGCTCCCGTCGCCGCCCGAAGCGCCGCCTGTGCAAGCTCATCACGAAGTGCTGCGCACGGCAGGAGGACCGGGAATTGGATTTCCGAATACGGATGACTACTACCCGTCGATTTCGAAGCGATTGGAGGAGCAGGGGCTCGCCACCGTTCATGTCTGCGTGGGCGTCAACGGGCGGCTGACATCTGATCCCACCATAGCGCAGAGTTCCGGCAACTGGAGACTCGATGAGGGTGCCCTCATGCTCGCGAAGGCGGGCTCGGGGCACTACCGGGCGACAACGGAAGATGGCCGACCGATAGACTCGTGTTACTCATTTCGGGTTCGGTTCGCGCTCCGAACGGGCGGCTGAGGTGCGCAAACTAGGCGCTCCGAGCGGAACATTTACGGATATCAACATGACACCCTTGATCGACGTCATGTTGGTATTGCTCATCAAAGCCGCGGCTTGAAGAAAATCGGATTCATCAACAACGGATTCTTTTGAGCTGACTACGAGATTTGGCGGGTCGCCGGTGCGGGTCGATTCGAACAGGAACCAGGTGCGCTTCTCGGTCTCGTCGATCCAGGTTTCGATGAGACTCGCCGTCGCGATATCGCGATGTTCATCGACGACACCGTGTACTTCACGCAATCGTGCGGCCAAGGTCACGTTGTCCTCCCGTAGTTCCGCCAGCATGTCGAGCGGATCGACATAAACCGCATCGTTATCCTTGATTCGCTGGATGCGGGAGATGTGTCCGATCGAGCGCAGAGTCGTGCCGCCGGTTTTGCGGATACGTTCGGCGATTGGATCGGTCATGGCGTAGAGCTGGGTCGCCTGTTCGTCGAGCAGCAAATGATAGTCGCGAAAGTGCGGACCGCTCATGTGCCAATGGAAATTCTTGGTTTTCATGTACAGCGCAAACACGTCGGCCAGAATACCGTTCATGCCGCCGGCGATGTCCTGGGATGCCTGCCGGTCCAGATCCGTGGGACCGATCAAGGGAGATTCCCGGCGTCGCAGTGCATTGGATTGTTGATCAGGAGTAGGGTGTTTCATAGGTTCCTCGTGTGGTGCGGCATAATGCCTGCGCTCCGGCTCCGTCGTCTGTACGTCAGCGTACGCCGTCACGGGAAATGGCGCCATACCCCACAAGCCTTGCGTACGCAGTTGCTGGTAGCATCACAAATGGAGCGCGCATGGGCGTGCAACAGCGCCCGCAATCGGCCGGCGTTCTTGAATAGGGGATGACATGGCTCCAGAACTCAAATGGTTGGCATTCAGCATATTGCTCGGCTTGGTCTATGTGTTCGTCGCGGCCGGATTGGCCACCCAGCAAAGAGGACTTGGCTGGAATGCCGGCAATCGCGACGGTGAATCCAAACCGCTGACGGGGCCCGCGGCGAGGGCCGCGCGCGCGAACGCCAATTTTCTCGAAACCTTTCCTTTCTTCGCTGCGGCTGTGCTTGCGGTGGCGATTGCCGGACGTCCAACGCCGCATACCGCGATGGCGGCCCAACTCTATTTCTGGGCGCGTCTTTTGTACCTGCCGATCTACATCGTCGGGATTCCGTACGTTCGCACCGTCGTTTGGGCCGTGGCGCTGTGGGGCTTGCTGCAGGTGATCGAGGCGCTGGTATGAAGAAAGCGCGCGTTTTCCAAAGCGGACCATCCCTGGTCCTCCATCTACTTCCTTGATTCCTCGCTACCCCGCAGGCATTCCCGCGGGGCCATCAGTCATCAATTCGCTGCGAATTTGGCGAACGCCACCTTTTTGGTCTTGGCCTGATAGACGTCGGTGAGCGTGTCCTTGCCGACCGCTGCCACGGCGTCGGCAATCGCCTTGTCGGTGCAAACCTTGAGGTGTTCGCTACGAGCAAGGTTGCGCTGATCGGTCGTCCCGCAAACCTCATTGGCCGCAACACGGATGCGCTGATAGAGGACGGTGGCACCGGCGGGAGTGCCGGTGTTCAGATCAGCGTAGTTGACATGGACCTGGGGGGCATCGGCGGCGTGAGCCACGGTGCCGAGTGCCGCGACGAGGACGCCGGTGATGAGGACGGCCTGAAACAGGTTCTTGGTGGTTGACTTGCGCATGATTTTCTCCTGGAGCGGTTGGTGAATCTGTGGAAGTCATCTTGCGCGTGGCGGTGAGCGAGATCTGTCAACGGCATGACACAAGCGTGGCGAGCGGCAATTGGCGCTCACTTTGCTACACTCAGTACATAAAAGCGGGACCACCATCGGGACGCCTTGACACGGTCGAAAGGGAAAAAATTGTCCAACACGGTTCCCATGCCGCCCGCTGCGATCCGGTACGCAGACTCGGAGCTCAGCTTTGGGGTGTTGCGCAAGTCGATCGGTTTCAGGCTGCGACGCGTGCAACTCGCCGTCATGGCTGAGGCCATCGCCACGCTTGCGCCACTCGGATTGCGGCCGGCCCAGTTCTCGGTACTGGTGCTCATCGATGCGAATCCGGACTTGCCTCAGTCGAAGCTCTCCGCCGCACTCGGCATTCGACGCCCCAATTT
>Ga0209208_10008684_pt1 | contig 13512 bp, 14 predicted proteins | sample S1TSphfallax_3_FD_187694 | JGI IMG/M metagenome (GOLD analysis project Ga0209208, IMG submission 187694) | Host-associated microbial communities from peat moss isolated from Minnesota, USA - S1T2_Fd - Sphagnum fallax MG (SPAdes) (version 2) | ecosystem: Host-associated > Plants > Peat moss >...
TTTATGACTACTTAAATTTAGCACCAAAATTAATAGTTATTGGGTTAAATGCATTTAGATGTTTCACATCGTCTTATTTGACCTTACTTGTAAACACACAATATTATTTTTGTTGATGCCCCTAGCTAATTTCGACTATAAATTATTTTTTCACATTTTTTTCTAAGAAGTAATCTCTCTCAATAGGAGCTTGTTCCTTTCATTACAGCATGCACAACCTTCCTCCAAACCTCATGTCATGAGCTCAAGTAAGTGCATTAACTACACACATAAAAATTGATTCTTGCCAATATACAAACTTGGAGACAATAAAAGTATATGTAATGTTCATGACACATGAGACTTTAACCCCTAATTTTGACAAAATAGAAGTCAAAATGCAAAGGTAAGGTAAAGATTTTTACGAAGGGTTCAAAAGGGGCATGCAAGCAAATTTTGCACCAAAATTCAAGACCAACTAAGTTTGATCTTGCATTTGTTGTGCCCATCACAAAACCTTGTTGTATCTCATTTTAGTAATAGGAGCCAAAAAAGGTGTTGCAAATTTTTGAAATTTTGAAATTACAATATATATGCTTTTGTTTTGGCAATTTAAAGTTTTGGTAATCATTCCAAGTTGTGTTAAATGATTAATTTGAATGTTGAGGAATTCAAATTAGCAATTCATTATAATTTTGGGTTTTCATTTGAGTAAATGATTTTTGAGCTTCAATCAATTACATAAAAAATAATCAATTTTGCAAAGGACTAGAATAAAGGACTCTTAAAATTTTAAAAGAAATTGATATGATAGTAACCTACTACCCACACTCCAAAAAAACACTCATAATTTAGACATTATGAAATTTTTTAAATGTTAAAAACTCAAAGTATGTTTCAAAATCTTAGAATTTCAAAAGTCTTTTACCACATATAAATATGATGTAATGTACATGGCATATAAACAAAGTTGTAGCTTATAATATAAGAAACAAAAACCTAAAATAATTAACATATTTTGGTATGATTTGAAATTATAATGAAATTTCAAAAACAAAATGAAAATTTTGTCTAAATTTTCAAACTTAAAAAAATAATAATAATAAATAAATAAATAAATAAATAATCTTCATTAATGACAAACACAAACGTTATATTGGGGCAACTATACGTATTTTAGTAACAATTTGTAGAAAATTTCATTCAAAAATTTCATTATATAAAAAGATGAAAAAGATTAAAAATGGACTTGTATTCCTTTGATAAAGTAATCATACTTGTTGTTTTTAGTGTATGTTTGACCTTTGCAATATGTTCCTTTGTTTTTTTTTTAGGTTTAAATGTACATTTGTTTATATGTTGTGTGAATGTATGGGCTTTGCAAATACGACAAAGTTGTAGAATGTGGAAAATGTTGTTAATGTGATAAGAATTGTTAAATCATACGTACTTCACATGAAAACATCATCATATATATCATGTCATTTTATATTTTGAAGCACATAGATTTTGCATTTGACATATTGTTTTATGATTTTCACACAAATTTTATTGAAAATTTTTTATGAAATTAAAAATCAACAACTTGAAAGTAGTTCAAGATTCAAGAATAATTACAAAGAAAAAGTTCAAAGCATATTTTAGGTAACTTTGATCAATGTTTTGTCAATGAACCCAATACAACCTAAAACTCTCAACGAGTTACCCAAGGTAACTTTCTCCTCACTTGTAGGCCAATGAATTTCATCTGCAAGTGCTTCATTATTGCACAATGTAATGTGGAATGCATCATCACACAATGAACTTTTCAACCAATTCCACATGAAAAAATTAAGCACACGGTGACATTGTCATACTTCATGAATAAAATAAGTTAAAAAATCATTGTTGAAGGGTCAACTTTGATGGTCTCCTTGATAGATCACCCATGGTGATTATGGGCACCGCAAAAAACACCAATTCCTCAAATTCAAAGTGAAATTAGTTAGTTTTTTGAACAATGTCAATGTGGCTTGCATTGTGACCAACATGTCATGAACATCTATAGCTTGATCCACAAATTGATCATCCCTTTCCTCCATCTCATGTGTGTTGAACAAGTTTGCAAAGTTGGCAACAATATATGTACACTTGAAAAGAATGGTAGCCTCTGTATTCATGTCATCATGAAATGTAGCTAGATTCATCACCTCATGTGGAAGAACCATGGTTTAAGCACAAAGGAAAACTCCATGTGGTTGAGAGAAAAAGCAGATGGGAAAGAGCAAGAGAAAAAGCAAATGATAAAAAATAAGAAAAGACAAAAAAAATAAAAAAAATTAGAGGAGAAGCTCTTAGTTATATAGTCCCATGTAATGTAAAAGATTGTGCCTAAACTGTGAATCTAACTCCTAAACCCTAACCATAAAAGTTGAAAACCCACATACCTCACCCTAAAAACTTAAAAATTCATATAGCATAAAGTTTATCTGGGCAGCCATAAAATCCATGAAAAAGTTATCAATGGGTCTCATGGCTCATGGAAATCTCATGGCTTCTAGAAACATGCAGGCTCTCAAAAGGGAAATTAATGTGCATCTTCACAAGCGGGGTATTGGAATAGGTAAATGTTATGTGAGTGCCAATAACTAGCCTAACAAGTCAAAAATGAAAGGGTGTTAATTGCAACATTACATGAATGAGATTAAGTAGTGCAACAAGTTGCAAAAGGTTATGGGATATGGGATTGAGTGGAAGTGTGCAAATTTGTCCAAGTTGTCATGATGTTTCATTTCCCAAGCAAAGGTGTTCATTCCATGACCAATTATGAAGGGAATGAAACATATATATTCTTTTAAAGGAACCCAACAACCCATGCAAAACATGGGAGTGCCTCACCTAGTTTTTTGATCGTTTGACTCAAGTTATTGTTGACACATGGTTGTAGTGGTGTGTGCCGTGGCTTGTTAGAATCAAAATCCAGTTTCCCAATTAGCCTGTTTAGGCATTGGGATAATTTCAAGGGGGGCTAAATGGGATGATAGGACAGGCAAAAGAAAGACATGCTCGTACATACATGTTGAATTTTCACCCAATTTTTCTTTGCCTCGATGTCCAAAGCTTCTGTTATGGATATGTACAGCTGCTTGCATATCTTTGGGTGCATACAAATATTAGAGCATTTGGCCCACCCACGCATTAACAAAGCATAATTTGGATATACAACGAAAAACTTGTCGATTCTGTTTTTTAAAAAAACATGGTTTCGAGAAAACCATATTTGCAAAAGATGTGATGGTTGTTGGCAAGAGCCCACTGCAGAGTCAAAATCCTATTGTGGATTGACTAGATTTGTTGGATTGTTCTTCACAACATGATGTCGTCGCATTGCTGTTTTTTTTTTGTCAGATTATTCAATTGATCTATTTTGTTTGGTCTTAGTGGTCTCTCTCACTTTTCAAATTTTCACTTTCGAGTTTATGGGTGGGAGCTTTTGATATATAAAGAAGTAATCGAGGACAGAAATAGAAAAGAATGTTGATGTAAGCCTAGATACTTGGTATGCATGGGGATGCTCTTATACCTCCTAGTTGTAGAAACTATGTTCTTTTAGTTGGGTATATGACTTTAATGGGCGATAATTAGCAAGAACCCATAGTTAATCTTCTGCCAGGGATGCTCTTGTTATTCAGATATGTGGCATTTGATTGACTTAGTCAGATATGTAGTGTTTGATTAGAACCCAGAACTAAGTTAAGTACCCAACTTCCAAGATGATCTACCTTAGCTGCACCCATGCGGTCTGGCAAAACTTTTAGCCAGCGTTACTTGGGATGGACGAGGATGTAAGAGCATCTCCACCTCCAAAAACTGTAAACAACTTCTTTATTTTAGAATAGAATACTGTTTAATGATCAGTGTCCCCACCCACAAACATCATACAAGTCCCTTTTAAACACTCAAAAGACCATTTATGTCTTTACATCTGGACGAGTAATAGTCACTGTCCAAATCCAGAGTAGAACAAAAAAAAAAGCCTTGCAAGGCGTTATAAAATGACCACTGCAAAATGAACCATCAATACTGGAGAGCAGCAGCAGGATTTGCCCTATCCTCCTGCAAGATTGAATGAAAAGGGGTGTTGTTGGTCGGTGTGGGGTGGAGATGCTCTAAGTTGTAACATAGAACAGGTCCAGAACCTGCAAGCTCCAAGTACTTAAACCCTTAAAATATACCCTGGCACTTGCTAAGAGGCTTTTTGAAACGGTGGTACAAACACAGTTGAGATTGTGAATTGTTTTTGAAAATCTACTCACTGATGATGCCTCAAACAGGAAAATCAACCAATCATATGTAGATTAGCTTGATCACATCCTAACCACCCCCCTCTATAGAGAGAGAGGTAGCTACAACATGTTGTCCTTCACATGATTGGCTCCTTGTTTGCCTTGGGGGGCATACCCATCAACAACTCACTGCATGCCTTAGTAGAGTGTGTCATTGAATCCCACACTTGACTCATATGGACTTGCTTTGCTTGGTCAGCCTGCCATTTGGGAGCCTCTGATGATCACCTTCCAAATGACCCAAAACAGAAACTGAGAGAGAGAAAAAGATTCAATTTAACAAGCATTTAACACCATCGAATTCTACACCTGACTCATATGAACTTGCTCGGTCATCATGCCATTTGGAGCCTATGATCACGTCCAAATGACCCCAAAAAACAGAAGGAGAAAAGATTCAATTCACAAACATCCAACACGTCGCTCAATGCAAAGTAGCTTCGGTTACAAGAATCCCTCAACAATAGAACCCATAGTGACAATTGAATTCCTGAAAATTTGAGTTTTGTTTTGATCATGGAATTGAGAGAGGGGTGGGAGCACAAATTGCACACAAAAAATCGCACAGGCACAATGCTTGGGGGGCGGGTATCAGAAAATGGGTGAGAACCAGCCAGGGTTTTGGATTGGTTCTCAGCATGGAAATTGGCAGGTATCACCCTTGGTAATACCCTGAATAATACCCTTGGTAATACCCTGAATAATACCCTTGGTAATACCCTGAATGAGATCCGCCCACTGGTTCCCATTGGAGTGAGAGAACCAACAATTCTGAGAGCATTTAAATGCTGATGATACCTGGTCCGGGTAGTGGCGGGTAGCAGGGTCCAGCACCCAAGCAAAGGGGTCTATGGGTATAATAAGCTATACTAGGTAGTAGGTAGGTAGTAGGGTCTATAAAATTTTGCATTTGTTTCTTTATTTCATCAAAAAAAAATTATAACTATTTTTTTTGAATTTAAAAAAAAAATTTGAATTTTGATAAACAAAAATCTCTTGATGTGTTAACTAAAATCATTTTTTTTAAAGAAAAAGAATTCTTAGGCCCCCTCTACCAATGTTGTCAGCATCTTTCTTTTTTTTTTAAATTTTTTTTGGGGGGGGATGTCCATAGGATCTCAAGGACATCCCTAATAACTTTTAGGTTTTGAGAAGGGGATATTTGATTCGGGGATGTCTTGTCCATGCTTCCGGCGCATGCCTACAACTACAATGGAATGGTGGGTAATCAATGGTTGACACATGTCAAGGAATGGCAGGAGATGATGGATGGACACATGTCAAGGAATAGTAGGAGAACAATGAACATAATCCTGGGAACGGATGGGAACCACATTAGGGAATGATGGATCCATTGCCAAACATCGAGGTGACGACATGAATGGCATGGGGATGATGGGAAAAGGACTTGGGCACAGTGTGGGGGATAGCAAGGTGTTTCCATCGGGTTCCCCCATGTTCCCATATTGTTCCCCAAGACTTTCCCAATACCATATGTTTTCCTATTCATTATTATGATATAATCTTGTTATGATAATTTTGTTATGACAACAAAATTGGTGGGAGACCAAAAAACAAACGAAGCAAAAAAGGAGAAGCTCAAAAGTAGAAAAAGTTATAATTTGAAAAATGTGGGACATACTAACAACCAAAAAGGGATAGAAAAAAGCAAAACAACTGTAGTAAAAGAAAATGCCAGAAAAGAAGCTGCAAACAAAATACAAACTCATTCCAGTTTTGGTTCACACACCCTTCAAACTCATCACCATTCAATTTTGCATTTCTATCTTCAACCAGTGTGTTAAAACTGGGTTAGATCCTCATCACAGGAACTTAATACTGAAGACAATTGGAAAAAGGAGGAGGCTACTGTGTTCTTCAAACAAATGGCCTTAAGGTCCAAAACCAGTGTGTGCTGTGGCCAACATAATTAACTGGGTTGCACACACAATCAAACAAATGGCCAGGAGGCTCCATGGATCCATCAGGCTGGTTACCATTCATCACCAATGTATTGACATCAACAACTATTTCTCTGAGTCTTTACTATCCCCATATACAAGTCAGCCATATGACAAACAGATGAGATCTCATGAGAAAAATTAAGGAAGGTATTCCTCCACTGTCACGACACAAAAAAAAATGCATTGACTGATCATTCATGTCTGAATGTTGCACAATCAAGCATGACTCAATCTCAACTATCTAAAATATCACTTGAAGCTTTACACCTGAGCAGAAATGCAGTAAGCCCAATTGGAGCAACAAATCATTTTAACTGATAGTTTAGTCATCACCTGTGTTCTATTCAAAATCACTATCTGAACTGACCTCCACCATGGCAGGGGAGCCATTCAATTGCAGCTTCTTTGACGTAGCATCTCCATTGTTGCATAGCCGGGTTCGTGTGATTCTGGGAGGCAACTTTGTGACATTCCCTCGAGCTTTCTTTGCTACACGCCCACGCCCATTTGGCTTAAGGCTCACTGCATGGTCTTCTGCTTCAGAGTCCACACATGACCGCTTGTGGACGTGAGATTTGTCCACATCTGCAGCAGTTGCTGGTTCTTTGCTGGACTTTGAATATCCCTTAAGTGTTGCTTGTCCTGCCTCAGGGATAGGTTTGTTCTTTCCCTGAGCTTGTGTTTCATTCTGCTCTTTCTGGAGATTACTAGTCGGCTTAGAGCAATCCTTCACATCACCTTCCTGATCACCCTGCATACAGTCAGTGTCACTTATAATTAGATGTCACAACATTATCACAATAAGCTTCACTCAAACTAAGAACAACCTGGTCTCAACAGCTTGCAGTACAACAGTGGTCATCAGCTCTTCCAGGGAATGAACTCTAGTTGGTACAGACTGAAAGGAGAAATAGACAGGCATATTGCAGAGATGCTCGAGAGTAGAATGGATATGCCTTGCAGAGTCTGTTGTAGGAAGGATCAGGAACTGGCACACATTGAGCCATGGTCTTGAAGTTGCCATTACTCTCAACCTTGGACGCTGGCTGTGGTGCAGATAATACCCTCCCACAACCTTCACCATTCTCGAGGGTCTTGGCAAAAGCATCAGAAGCAAGCACTGATGCTGCTGTCCTATCAGTTGAATCATTATTTTCTTCACTCTTCACAGGAGTCTGTTTTTCAATATCCTCCTCATTCCTTTGAGTTATTGCATCAGCAGCACCTGCAGAATCATGTTCAAGGTCTGCACATTGCAACAGGTGCATCTAATTTGTAAGTAAGAATCATTAGAGAGATAACTAATGGCTCCACTATGCAGCTGCAACATAATTAACTGCTGACAAGAACAATCCATGTACACACCTCTACAACTCTAGTAAATCAATACAGTCTAAGATCTCTGCATAGGGTTGGCCCAAAGACAGAATTCAGCTTGCCTGGTTTGCAGTCATCTCCAATCTCATCAGCTTCCTCATTTGTATCACTCGAATGGTCAACAACAGGTGTGTCCTGCAGAGTTTGAATGACCTCCTCCATCTGCCGATTTATCTGGACAAGCTCATGTTACATATTTAGCTTCTGATTTGTGACACAGCCAGACAACAATCAACGAGTACAGAGTGTCATTCATAACGATATATGCCATCTCATCTTTAATTACCTGTGGAGTAATGAGGTAGTCACTGATGTCTGCATTGCAAGTGGGGCAACGCTTCATTACTTTTTGAGTACGCAAGGGACGTCCAGAGACACCTGTCCGCTCCCGTGTAGATTGCTGGCCAAACGCACCATCCAAGCAGGGCTTGCAAAAGTTGTGACCACATGGCATAGACAGAGGCTGCTGGAGCACCTTGCGACAAACACCACACCCAAATTCTGCATCCCCAGAGCCCATATCAGAACCCTTTCACAGTCCCAACCCAAATATGTACAACAATCAATGCACAAGATATGCAATTTCACCTTTAAGCAGACGCTGCTGGATGGAGAGTTGCTTGCGTTTCTGCACAGACTCACTTGAACCTTTACCAGTCTTCCTGCTTGGTGGTGCCTCGCGCATCCATCCCCATTCTCCACACTCCTTCACAAACAGTAACAACCTCATCATTCAGTGGACTAAAGACATATTTGTGCTTTAAAATGATCGCAGTATGTACAATACACCTGTACTTTGAATTGATACCTTAAAATCCCAGGAAGGGGGCAGCTTCCTATCAAATATGTCAGTTGCAATCTTCAGCTCCTCAATTTCTGGCAGGGGCCTTGGCCTATCTCCTTGCTCATCACTGACAAGATAAGAGTAGCAACCAACTTAGTAAAACCAGAAATTGTATATTTCCTCAGCTACAGTGCCTGTGGACTCCTGGAACAGTTACGAGAGCATTAGCAGGCAATTGATACACATCTGGTGTCCTCCAAGAAAACTTGGTGCCTCATCACATTGACAGAGATTTTGTACATGGTTGAATCCACTAACCTTGTCCAAGGAGCGGGCTCATTGTCACACCGCACAAAGAGATAACGGCAAACTTGGTATCCCTGAAATTCCAAGAGACAGAAACAAAGGCCACAAGTAGGTAGCTGCACACTTACAGCAAAAGCTTACCTAGCAGCATACCTCCAAGTGATGTAATAAAAAAAGCCCAAAGGCTAACGAGTCTCCTACCTGAATCCCTTTCTTGCGCCAGCACTTCTCAATCCTGTAAACACCATCATATCTCACACCCGTCTCTGGTGCATAGCATGACCGCTTCTCCTTATGTGACCTGAGCAGGATTGGAAAAGGCTGAGCTTGTGCAAAAAATAGAAAGGCACCAATTATGGTCATGAAGCATTTGTTAGCATGTTCCATAAGACAGGTTAGCATGAAATACTCACTCAGAGCTGCTGAAGAAGTAAGCCAAGGAATAAAATGACAGAAAATAAACTTTCTAAGTCACAAAGAGAAAGAATTACCTTACAACACGAACAGGGTATCCCTGTTTGCAGCTGATACGTAAAGCTTCATTCATCTTATCAAACTTCTGGTCAAATGATTGTTCCTTGTTAGTTCGCTTATTACCACTCAAGTCTCTTCCACCACTGCAAAAAAACCAAAAATTGTATCAGCCTTCTGAAGATGGACACCCATCAGCCTCACAATAAGCAAAAAAGCCTTAAATGCAGGAAAACAAACTAAATGGCTCACCTGCCAGTGTACAGAAACCATTCACCATGGTCTTCATCATCTTCATAGCCCCCAGATAGGGCTACTGACTGAGAGCCATAATCTGATTGGCCTGCAATGCCAGCAACATGGGGCATATGAGCACCCCATTGTCGGCATTCCAGACGATCTTCCCAGCTTTCCCCAACCAAGACCCCTTGGTTTCGCAAAGGATCATTCTCTGCTGGGATGGGCCCAAAATGGTCAGGTGGAATAGTAACAAATATCTTCCCACTGCAGGCATTGGCTTTGCCAGTCTTCACAGCTCGGCTTGTGGTAAAACACTTGTCAGGCCTACTGTCATTGTCACGATGCTGATAGACCTTTGGAGGCCCACCATTACTCTTGGCAGTTTTTGCCATGCGAATTGCAATGACAAGAGCCGCATTGATTCGTGGGTGGCTTGCCATTTTGGCAGGGATGGCAGCTCGGCACTTTCCACATGTCTTCTTCCCCTGACCAACCCATTTCTGGAAGCACTTCAAACAGAAATTGTGCCCACATGGTGTCTGCATCCATGGCAATAAATCAATTGTTACATGGGACAGTGCAAACAAAAGATAATGCCTGCAAACAAACACTCCAAGAAGAAGAAGAAGAAGAAGAAACTTGGCAACAGGATTCTGCAATATACATTCAGCAAATTGCATACTAGAAACTGGAGCTCTCAGAGACAGAAGTTGACCTCTTTTTTCCTTTGGAAACCTACAAGGTTGAAAGAAAGTGGGCACGAAAAGAGAGGACACCTATAAATACAATTCGCCACAGAACTCACCGTGACAGGTCGATCAGCCAGCTGCATGCAAAAAATGCAGTCCAAACTCTGGTCCAAGAACTTGAGAGTCGAGTTCCAATTCCCGCCGTCGCCATTCTTTGTGGGACAGCCATTAGGAGTAGCTCTTGTAAGGAGGCCGGCCGTATCGTTCAGCCCCTTGCTCATAATCTCCTGCCGTCTCTTCGCCTTCTCAACCTCCGTGAGGCTTTCATCAGCCTGAATTGCCCGGATCCGACTCACCACTTCGCTCGCCGGTGCCTGGAATGGCTTGTCAACCGCCGCCGAGGCAAGAGGAGGCAGGGAAAAAGAAGAAGAAAGTGGGGAAAGACAACAGTCTGGGCAATCCCAGTCTCCGGATGGCACACTCTCCAGAGGCGGATGCAAACATTGCATATGCCACGGACTACTGCAGGAGTTACAGAGCAGGACATCACAGTCTGGTGGCACGTCCTTGCACACCATACAACGGCCTTCTGTATCGCAGGGCAAATCCGTCATCTTGAACCGATTGCTGCGGCAGCTCTCTCTCTCACGGTTTCAGTCTTCTCACCTCCAACGCCTGGGGCTCTCACTCACTGCGGCATTTTCTAAATCAATGCGGCTGCTAGAGAGCTTTGTTGCTTCTAATTTCTCCAGATCCTTGGGCACATCATGTATCTATCTGCTGCCACTTGTCCACTTCAGTTTGAATTTGAAAGCAACAGACATATCCGAACAGAATTGTGCAACGCAAGCTACAGACCATGTGAAATTACGAGTGTTTTGACGCAAAAAATAAAATAAAATCCTGTTCCCGCGTTTCTCGCCCCTCCAATAACTCCCGAGTTTGGAAAAGGCTGGAAGTTTCGTCTCGCCTCTTCAGAACGTCGAAACTACCTAAGCGAACATTTCTCCCAAGAAACCAAAGCTGAAGGACAATCGCAAGCAGAAGTAAAGACCGCTAATTCCAAGGAAGAGAGAGAGAGAGAGAGAGCACCGAAATCAGAAAATGCATCAAACAGATGCATACAGCACCAAAAACTCTTCGACGGCATGAACTCGTCCACGAAGTCTAGGCATTACAATACAGAGCATCGGACTAGTGTTGAACATGAAATCAAAGCAAAACAAAATCCAAAACAAAACAAAACGCGGCCAATAAAACCGACAAGAGTGAAGAGAAAAGAAAGAAACAAAAAAGGAACAAGAAGTGCAAAGAAGGGACTCGCGCCGAAATGGCGCTTGAAAGAGATTGAAAGGGAGACAGACAGAGACACAGAGAGAGAAAGAGAGAAGCACCTTGGAAGCGATCAAGAGGTCGTCATCGGCCACAAAGCTGTTGGCCCTTTCGCACACCCTCTGCGTCTGCTGCAAAAAAACCGCCCTTAGCGAGAGAGTGCGTGTGTTGGGAGGCTTTAGGGCAACAAGCGTCCGCGCGGGCCGCTCAGTCTGTGCCACGGCACGCGTCGTGCTCCTCTTGGCGACTTTGGTTCCGGAGCCGTCGCAGCGGGGAATGAAGGAAGCAAGGAAGGAAAGGAGTGGGGGTGCGGGCGGGCGGGCGGGAGGGTGGGACGGGACGGGACGGGACGGGCGGGCAGACGGCGGGGCGGAGTCCTATCCTTTCCTTTGCTTTCTTTCCATTCTCGCGGGTTATTTTAAAAAGGGAAGTGGCGGAGGTGAGCTTGGCGGGAAGCGTTGTATCTGACGGTTTTCAAGAGGCTATCATAATCCCGACGGACGTGGATGGATGAATTCCAATTACTAAAATAGAATTCAATGTTCATGGAAGTTATTTTGTCAGTCAGTTAGTCAGTCAGTCGTCACATCCAGGGTGAGTCGTTTTTTCTTTCTTTCTTTCTTTCTTTCTTTTTTCAATTTTGTGATAATCAAAAAAAAATTAAATTTAAAAATTGGCGAACTTGATAAAGCTTTTTTGTTTTCTGACGGATTTCAGCATCCCGTCCAACTAATCCTGACGGTCGTGGATGGATGAATTTTATATTATTAAGATAGAATTCAATGTTCATGGAAGTCAGTTAGTCAGTCAGTCAGTCAGTCGTCTCATCCACGGTGCAGCAGCGTGGTTTTTTTTTTTTCTTTCTTTCTTTCTTTTTTTTTCCAATTTTGTGATAATCGAAAATTTGGCGAACTCGCTAGCTAAGGGCTGTTGTTGTTTCTGACGGTTTTCAACACCCCCCGTCCTCATCCTGACGGACGGGACGGGACGGGACGGGACGTGGATGGATGAAGAAAAATTATTAAAATACAATTCAACCTTCATGGAAGCAAGCCAGTCGTTGCATCCAGGGATATTCTTCCTAATTTTGTGATATCGAAAAAAGCGCGAAAGTTTTCAAAAATTTAGCGAAATTTGTCGAAATTTTAGGACAACTGTTCTGATGATGTTCTTGACACCCAAAAAAATTAATATTTAAGACCACTTTGGTAGTAAAACTAAAATTTTCTTGAAATTCCTACAATTGAGGTGGGAAAAAAAAAAAAAAAATGCCAAATAATTTTGCACTTACTTAGGGGGGGGGTACTACAGTACCTAGCCGGAAAATTTTTTAAATTCTTTTGATACATATTTATGTTCGGTGGGTGACACCGTCCAAACAAAGCAATCCCAAAATAAGCACACCCGCCACCTTGAGGCAAAGCCAACAACCCCCACCACCACTCCTTAGGTGTTACACTACTACATGTAATGACCTCCAAAGTAAATTTCCAACTATAATTAGAGGCCATGTTCGAAGCCATTATATAACCAATTGCCTAAGGGGAGGGGTTTATTGGCGTGGCGTACCCAAGGCAAGGATATTGCGTTTAGATTCATTATAGAGTATAATAGTAGCTTAATGGATTTTGGCCCCTTAGTAAATAGGTTTTTTTTTTTTATATGACAATATTTTGAAAGATGATATTTTTGACTTGTGATGAAACTTGAAAATAGTTAGATAGTTGTAATATCTTGAAGGATTTTGGTTTCTTTTAGAGAATTTTTGGAAGATTATATTTTTTTGCATGGTGAAATATTTGAGTTTCCATAATTCTTCTTCTTTTGCCTTAAGATCTACTTTTTCCATGTAAAATGGCAAGGCCACATTGTGACACACCCCTTGTCTCATTCCCCAAGCGGGTTCTTCAATTCCATGATAGGATCTTTCATATTTTGAGTGGGTTATTTCTGATCTTGGAGAGCAATCTTGCCTTTTATCCAGATATTGGCCACATTATAAATAAAAAATTAAAATCTAAAATAATTAATTAATTATATATATA
>Ga0209208_10008685_pt1 | contig 13512 bp, 7 predicted proteins | sample S1TSphfallax_3_FD_187694 | JGI IMG/M metagenome (GOLD analysis project Ga0209208, IMG submission 187694) | Host-associated microbial communities from peat moss isolated from Minnesota, USA - S1T2_Fd - Sphagnum fallax MG (SPAdes) (version 2) | ecosystem: Host-associated > Plants > Peat moss >...
GACATTCTTCATTTTGCAACTTAAAATTCTTTAAAATTCTTCATTTAGCACCTTGTCATAACATTCTTTACCCGCGAATGTTTACCAAATTACACTGTTTACCAATTAAAATTCTATAAATTTTTTTTAAATTATTGCTTCTTTGGGCTTCCATAACATTCTCGCACCAAGAATGTCATAACTATGCCTTGACATAACACAACTACTCATTTTGCATCGTGAAGTTTCTTCTATCTAGAATTTTATGTTGCTCGCCTCTTTTCTAATTGTTGTTGTGTCAACCTATTTGCAATGGGTCATGAACTCATGATGGTAGGACATCATTGTTGTGCAACCTAACATTCAAACTACATTAGGCAAGGAACATAATAACGTTTTGGATTTTGTTTTTGAAAATAATCTTGCATAACAATAATTACTTGTAGATTAATCCAACCTTGTAAAAAAAACTCTTCCTAAATGAACAATAATTGCCTATAGATACATATGCAAATACTCAATGTATTGTATTGCAGAAATTCCCATATATGAATGTTAATTGAAACAAACAATTGCATACAATAATATATTTATGACATGATATAGAGATACATATGCAAATAATTAGTGTTGGAGTGCAAAAAATTCCCATGAGTGCCAATTAATTGGAACAAACAATTACATACAACAACATTTCTATGGTGTGATTTGGAGTTTTCTAACCAATTTGTAGAACAACTAGTCCTTCAAATTCATATAAGTCATTTAAGACTTGCTAAGGAGCATAGACATATAAATGATTAAAGTAATTAAAACACTTGTAGAATATGATTAATTTGAATGGATTGTTTCAAGACAATGTTATGGACCAATTTTAAGGACTTCTCCTACACAACATAATGGGGACTATCAAAAAGTCCCAATCTTCAAGGACTTTGTTCATGGTTATAGGGAATACTTGAACCCAAATTGAATATGTAGAGACGTTGGTCATGATTATAAGGACTATTTCCACCCAAATTGAATATGTAGGGGCTTTGGTCATGATTATAGGTTTATGTCAACCCAAATTGAATATATAAGGATTGTTCAAGGAGAGCACATGCACTTATAATTATATGCAGTTAAGGTTCCAACTTTTAACCTTGATTCATCTATGTTTATGTTCCTTGCATGTTCTTCAATGGAAGAACATTTGGCCCATGTAAATCAATGAAATATGACTAATGTTTTTGGATACCTTTAGATTTTGCATGTACAATGGATACCCAATTCTTTAGCATGTACCTTGTATTCATCATGATCATTCAAAGACATATACTTCAAAAATCTAGTTTGTAGGTCTTCATGAATGTTCAACTAAAAATGGATAGTTCCAACTTTTTGTCAAATATTTAAGTATAAGTAGGAGTTTCCTGGTTAATCTAAAATACTTATTATGAATTTTATCAACCTTCATAAATTTAGCTACTTTATATTCATGTTGTGTGTTTGTGTCAAATTAGCCTTTGTAGGGATTTAAGTTGCATTGTTGATACCATCACATATTGAGTGTGTAGGTATATTCAAGATGATATTCTAAAGTTGTTCAATTACAATTTGTATGTTATGGTTACTAGAGACTTAAAAGATCATCAATTTATTCTTTAAGGGAACATATACATGCACAAGGTAAGGTTAATTAATTTTGTGTTTTTGTTGAAGTAATTTGCATTTTGTTCAAAATAAGTAGAATATTTGGCCTACATTAAGTTAATTTTAATCATTTTGGAAATATTGGATTCTATGGACAATTTTGTAATCATCTTGTAGTCATGAAAAATCATTCAAACACATGTAATTCACATATGCAAAATTTACATGTCTTTAATGTTTGATTGCAACTGTATGCAACTTCATAATTGTTGTAGAAGTTATGATTGTGTATGCTAGGGTGTCAATTTAGCAATAATGGGTTTTACAAACTTGTTGCATTTATGTATTGAATATTCACATATATCCAAGATGATATTGCAATTTGCTAAAACCACAATCTATATGTACAATGAATATTAAAAACTTTGGATCATCAATTTTTGTTATAGGGGGAACATACATGTGTGTAAACTGCATTGAATGTAGGTACTTGGTTTTAATACAATTTTATTCATTTATATTTAATGTGATACAATTTTGGTGATTGGTTAGATTTGATGTGTAAACTAGTGTAGGGACTTTGGTTATCTAGACTATTGTGAATAGAACTCACTTGGAGTCTTGTTTAATGTATACATTAAGTTTTAAAATATTCCATTTAGAGTGGTTTGATTGTATAATGGAGTCTTTATGTTCATGGGGTTTTAAAAATACTTATAGTCCTTATAATCCTTATAGAAACCATGAACCTTATAATCCCTTTTCTACCCAAGTTCAAGTTCCTTTTGTTGGAACAAAATGAATTCTTATTTTTTTGTCTTCACCAATAACTTTGGTGGCATTGAAAATGCCTCAACAAGATAGGTTGTTCTTTGTGCCATTTGTAAGCCTTGTAACTCCTAGTCACTGGGAAGTTTTCTAGCAGCACTAGTGGTTTTTCTAAAAATCCAATCCAAGTTGGTCCACACAAAATTTTGTGCCCAAGGAAGCAAGTTATAAATACAATATTTTATTATAATTAAATACATTAAGCTCCCTTTTTTGGATGAGAGTTTTGATCATTCCTTGCACTATTATAGGATACAAAGGTTGACCAACATCTCGATGTGCTTTGAGTAGCACAATAATCTCCTTTTCAATGTAGGAAATTTAGACACAACATAAGCATGTTGTGCACCCCTAGTGTAAGCAATTATTTCCTTAAAAATAATTTGTTTGACATTATCAACTCCCCTATCCCAATGAACCACTTGCCTAAATAACCTCTATTCAAATTTTCATAAATGTTTTCTGTTTTTCTTGGCAACTTATACTTCAATTGCAAGTAATGTAAAACATGTGTGAAACTTCTATGTTGTTTCACTATTGCATAAATAGGATCCAAAAGAAAAGGCACAAACTAATTTGTGAAATTTCCTTTGACCTTTTCTATGTTGATCTTTCAAGCTTTTCCACTTTTGGTGTAAGCAAGACAATTTCAATTTGTTTCTTGGGGGGGCCACTAATCTTTTTGCAACTTTTTTCTTCATGGAATGTTCCAATTCCAACTTAACATTTAATGTTGCAAAATCACATTCTCAATTCACCTCCATCTTCTATTTATTTGTGTGACAACATGTTATTCAAAGTCTTTTACTTTGCCATAACCATTCAACAAGTGTAAAACCATCACCACACAAACCTTTGATTGACATAGAAAAAAGACATGTTCATAGTAGGGCAATATTAATGGAAAACAAACTACCACTTTTAGATGAAAAAAAATAAAATTGTTGGATGAATAAAAACAACCAACATTGTTAGATGAATAAAATACAAACACCCATGAAATTTCAACAACCATTAAGATGGGGATCTAAATTAAAATCAAAATTATTTTTTGCATTAAACAACTAAATTTTTAAATATTATTTTTTGTATTTTTGAACATATTTTTTTCAAATTAAATAATTTTTCAACATGGCAATGTTGAAGTTACCTCACAGGTATAATGTAACATCTACATCACCCATGATATCCTAAACATTAAGTGGATTATAAATTGAAGTCCCATGAATTCTAATAACAAGTCATAAAGTTTTTTTGAAAAAAACCATGACATATGGAATGTAGTTTTATTTGTGGGTTCAATGCCTAATAGTCCTAATTGTGGCCAATCCTTAACACTTAATCAAAAACCTTCTTAAAATCTTTTGAGATTAACCTTCATTTTGTTTTTTCACATAGGGCCATTTTTCATGTCCTATGAGAATCTTGCAACCATGACAATAATTGAAATCTTTCTCTACTTTACCACAACAATTTCAAACATGTCTTAGGGGTCACCTTTGTCCAAAGCTACAACATGTTCATCACACCTTTGTGAGAGCAAGAATCTCCCTATGCTCCTAATTTGGTTGTCTTGGTCTCATGATTGAATCTCCATCAATGCATCTAAATTAGAACAAGAAACTCTTTTTTTGCCTTTTTATTTTTCCTTTGATGAACCTTCATCAATGTTGTACATTGACTTCTACACTCAATTGGAATCACATTTCTGATAATTGATTTGGTGATAGCAACAAATTGATTACAAGAATCTTGTTGATACAATTTGATAATAACAAATGAAAAATTAATGGCCATTGGAATTCGTTTGTAAATTGAATTTGGTTTCAGGAATTCTTTCCTTTGGCAGGTGTTTCATTACAATTGTTGAAGTTGGAAGGGCTGTTTTTGGGACAGGTCCGTGCTATTGTTTATATGGTTCTTGTCAAGTTTTCTTGTTGCTTTTGAAGTTCAATCACTTTTGATGATTTTGTGATTCTTATTGCTTTCTTATTACTTCTATGGTTTGGTCATTTTGAAGTCCACATGTTTCCTTAATTCAATTGTTTTTTAATTTCACACAATTGTTTCAATGGTCTTGTAATGTTCAAATTGAGCTTTCTTGCAATGGCCATGAACAATGAACTTTTTGGCAATGGTGGAAAAGAAGTGCATGAACTTCCCTCAAAAATGATAGGTGCCTAGTGAAAAACATTGATTAAAAATGGTTATAGGTTCATTTTTTGGCATTTTACCTAACATTGGATTTTGGATGCCAAATTTTCATTTTTTGAAGATGCATTTTTAATAAGCAATAGACTTAACATTGTTTTAACGCCATATGCAACCTAGATGTTAATTAAGATCACATGTCATCATTTTTGTTACATAACATTCAATATTGAATGAATTGTGACCTTTAACACTAACTTAATGGAAATTTAACTTTAGATGTGAAACATTTAAAACCATGTTAATTATTAACCTGGGCTAATTAACAAAAGAGCCCAACAAAAAGGGTAAAAGAAACACATCTTTTTGGAACACATGTTGGCAATTTCAATTATTGTCAATTTAGGCAAAGGCAAATATTGAGTTTTTATGAATTTTTTAATTTAAGAGATGTAAATATTAGAACCCCATTTTACCACATTAGGGTTTAACCAATGGGCCAAAATGAGATGAAACGAGTCACAAGCATTACTTTACATTAATCTTGCATGTCCTTTTTCCCTAATATAATTTTTTCATATGAATGAATTTTTGAATGATTGTTTTTGCAACGTTATGAAAAATGATTAGAATTGCCCCAATAAGTCAAAAAAAAATTCTAAATCATTTTTGAATAAATATGAATTTGTAAAAATGTGTAGATTCTTTGCAAATTTTATGTTTCATCTTGAAAAATGATGATAACTTGAAATCATACCAAAAAATATTTATTTTTTAACGTTGAATTTAATGTAATATAAAGCAATTTTTTTAAAAATACATCATGTACATTATACCCTATTTATGTGTGGTAAAACATTCTTGCCATTTTGAAAATTTGAATTTTCAAATGTACATACTTTGAATTTTCAAAGTTTTAAAATTTCACATTTTAAAAATTGTGAATGTTTTTTTAGTGTGTCTAATAGGTTATTATCATCTCATATTTTTTACCACCAACTTATTTCTATTATATGAGTCCTTTGAAAGTCCTTTGTAAAAATGTCTTTTTTAATGACAAAAGTTTTCACTTTCAAAAGTCCTTAACTAAACCAAAACTTAAAATTAGGTCAAATGGATTTTTAATTTGAGTTTCTTGAAATTCATGTGTGTTAAAAAAATAAAATGTTTCAAATTGCCCAAAAGAAAAATCTCTAATTTTTTATGACAAAATTTGACATTTGATACCCTTTGTGGCTCCTTTTACTATGTTTTCACCCCATTGATATTGATATTTGAGTATTAGTTTGTTGTTTGGGTTTTAAGCATTTTGAGTTTTCTAATGTTTGGTTTTTTAATGTTTTGCGCTTTCTAGTTTTGTGAATGTAAAACTTACAACTATTTTTCATTATTCACATTTAAATTTTTAAGTTGGTATTTCCATTGAATTCAATGACTATTGGCATTGAATTATTGACATTTTCCCTTTTTGATTGTGTTGAAATTTTGAGATTTAATTATCACAAAAGGAAAAAAATGGTTAAAGTGAGGAATTTATTCTTAAAGTTTGAGGTGCCACTCATTTTTTGTGTAGTGCCAATTGTTTTTTCTCTTCTTGCTTACCGAGAGACTAAGCCACATAGGGTTTGGTGGAAAAAGCCTAAACAATCTACATGTTGGGATTTAATAATAGTTATTTGGCACACCATTTTGGAAATGAAGGATAAAAAATATTAATCTGTATTTCGTATAACTTATGGAACATTTATGTTTTTGGTTAGATAATTATAATCTATTGTCAAATTTAGGGCTATTATGTTTATTAAAAAACCATCAATTAAAAGCTAAAAAAACTATTATGTTAGTGTTGTATTGATTTGCACATGGAGTTAATGTAAACATTATTGTTGATAAATTCAATGTTGGAGCCTTTATAGTGTGTATGTATGTTGATATTGTTATCGATGCTTTAAATTTGAAGGATAAATTATTTAGTAAATACTACCTCATGGTCCGGACTTATTTAGGATTATGGATGGATTTTTTATGCATGTGGCCTACCTAATGTATGTGGTGTTATTGATGGGTCACATATTTGCTTTCCCAAAAGCTGGATAAACAAGTTACTATAGTACATGTAAATTATTATTATAAATATCAAAGTTGCAATTGTAAGTAATTTGTGACATGGACAATTTGTTTGGAACTATGTTGTTTGGTTTTAAGCGAAATGACAAATGGGGGCTAGTTTAAAATGCCATTTATTTATCAACAACTTCAAGCACAATCAAATCTAAGAAAACCAATTGTGGTGGTTGAGGGTTTGGAGATAAAACCTTATTTACTTGCAGATGCAGTTTATGCAAGTTGAAATTACCTTTTATGTCATTTCAAGTTAGTTGATGAAAATTTGGATAAAATCATTTTGACCAACAAACGAATGTTAATAGAGTTAAAAGTGAAAATGATTTTGAGATTTTCAAAAATAGGTGGAAGATCTTGCATTACATCAATGCACATATTAATGGAACTCCCAAAATTGTGCTGGTTTGTTGTGTCCTTTGTAACTATTACAAATTAATGAGAATATGTGCACTCTTGAGAGGTCCTCAAGTAGATCTTTTTTGTGGTGCAAGGGGGCAAGTGCCTTTTGCTTGTGAAGGTTAAACCAATTGGATGATTGTCTATCCCAAGCCATTTGATGTTCTTCATGAACACTTTGGAAATATAGGTGCATTAGATGTGAGTTTTTATTTTATTGGATTGAAATTTGGACTACAAGTCCATCATGAAAGCTCCTAGTTCATGCAATTTACAAAACTTAAAAAAATCAAAAGCAAAAAAGTCATTCAACTTTATTTTTAGATTAAAAAATGCAAAAAATCTTGCATAAAACCCATTTCATATATGTAGGTCTAGCAAATCTGAAATTTTGTTCAATTGATTTGAAATTTGGATCACAAGTTTATAAGGTATTAACTAATTCACTTTGCAAAATTGAAAAATGTATAAAAAGCAGTTATTCAACTTTGTTTTTAGATGAAAAAATACAATAAAATCCCACATAAAATCCACTTTGGATATATAGGTGCATCATATGTGAAACTTTGTTCAATTTGTTTGAAATTTGAACCACAACTTCATAAGGAGTTATACTAACTAATGCAATTTGCAAAACTTAAAAAAAATCAAAATTAAAAAATATTCAACTCTATAATAAAATGACCAAATGAAGGAAACGTTTTTTACTAATGTATTGCCTATTTATGAAAAATTAAACACTTACAAATATTTGAGTTTTTAAAAAACATGTAAAGTATCTTTAAACATTTTGGTAATTGCCAATTGAATGGTTTGAGCTTGTGCATGAGATTCTAATTCAAGCTTTTGACTTTCAAGCTTAAATTACATTTGTTTGATAGACAATTTCCCATTGGATTCTATAAGCAAAGCCATCATTGTCTCCTTTTATTTAGTTTGTGTCTCCCAATATTAAGAAAACCTTTCACAAATTTGTTCATGGCTTAAGCCAAGTAATTGGCATTTCCGATCAATGATCATGTGTGACATGCTACTTTGCCAAAAATCTGGGGTAATGTGCAAAAAGCATTCTTTGGGACAAGAGGAGGAATATTTGTACCTTCCTATAGTGTATTTTATTCTTTGTGATGACATTCATGTTAACAAGAGCAGTTTGATTCTGTCTCCGTCCAACATTTGTCTCATCATTTGTTGTTGTTTTTTTCTTATGACACTGGTTGACAATTGATAATTGCACCAATGGAAGTGCAACAACTATGGATGGCAAAAATCCTTCCACCAAATGGAGGAATTACAATAATTGTCATCTCATCTTCCATTGCAAAACAAATCCACATATATGGCCTTCCATCATCCATGATTTGACAAGAAAAATCATATACATAACAAAAATAAGAATTGATCAAGAATACATTCAATACATACAAAATAAAATTGTAAAAATTAAAATAAGAATCATTTCAATGTCAAGAATAATATATACACATACAGAAATATTATAAATCAACAAAAAAAAGTTCAACAAATAATTAAGAATAGTAACCCTAACACATATCTTTATATTAGGGATAAATTTATATATTAAAATTGATCAAATTCAAAAATATTTTTTGAAAATTCACTTAAAAAAAAAAATAATATATGCACACACACAAAGATTATAAATCAAAGAAACGAAATCTAAAAATTGATGAAAATAACTTAAATATCAAATACATACCAGTGCAAGAAGTGCTGCTGGAGTTCTCAGTGTTGTAAAAAAAAAGAGTTTCTAGACTCTGGAAAGTCTCCAGAATTGTCCTTACACAGATAGATAATTTTTCTTACTATGATAAATTTTTATATTAACCGGTTTTTTACCCTTGTTATTGTACTTCTCTTTATCTGGGGCGCAGCTGATCAGTGGTGGGCAAAGGGGGAGGTTGCTGCCAAAGCCCCCCATTTGTCCCCTGACTTTCGGACTCATGCCCCCCATTGGCAGCAAAGGGGGGCAATGCATTTGTAAAAGAAATGCGAAGAAATCTAGTTCCTTGACTTTGTCCAGAGTCCAAAACCTAGTTTTCGCGGCCGTGGGTGCGCCAGTTCACTGCGGCCGCAGGGGGCGCGGAATGCAGCGCAGAAAGAGCTGCAACGCGTCTGTAAATGAAATTCTCAGAACTCTAGTTCCTTGACGTTGTACAAACATTAGTTTTCAAGTGGTCCATGAAAGTAGGAGTGGCAAGTGAGGTCTATGCGTTAAGCCCCTATGGAGGCGAGAATGTTGTTGTGATCGGCAATAGTACGTGTTTGTTCTTTGTTTCGTTCTCGTCATTTGTTTGAGCTCATCAAGCGAAAACTGCAGCTATTGCCCCTATTGTAGAATTTGAGGGAATTATAGTTGCGGATTTCTTTTACCTGGTCCGAAGAGGGGGAAGGAGAGGCGTGATCGTCTGATTGAAGGTGACCGAAGGGAAAGGCGCTTGCTGTAGAATCAGAGATTAAGAGCTAAGCTGTGGTGTATCGATTCCAAGATGGGAAAGGGTGGCGGCGACGGTACTTACGGAAGGCCTACATATAATTCGAGAATGCGCCTAAACCTTCCACCGCAGTCTGGCACCTATACTTCAGATGCAACACTTCCACCGCAGTCTGGCAGCTATACGAGTACCTATACTTCAGATGCAACACTTCCACCGCAGTCTGGCAGGTATACGTATACCTATACTTCAGATGCAACACTTCCACCGCAGTCTGGCATGTATATGTGTACCTATACTTCAGATGCAACACTTCCACCGCAGTCTGGCATGTATACGAGTACCTATACTTCAGATGCAACACTTCCACCGCAGTCTGGCAGCTATAGGAGAACCTACACTTCAGATGCAACACTTCCACCGCAGTCTGGCAGCTATAGGAGAACCTACACTTCAGATGCAACACTTCCACCGCAGTCTGGCAGCTATAGGAGAACCTATACTTCAGATGCAACACTTCCACCGCAGTCTGGCACCTCTACTTCATATGCAACACTTCCCCCTGATTCTTCAGCTTCCCAGTCCCAGAACCCTGCAGGATCTTCAGTTGTGGTTGATGAAGTTCCAAGATTGCCGGGTCAAGGTGCGGAACTTGCCAAATCGGGACTTCCGACCCCGGATTCAGTTTTGGTGAAGGAAGTTCCAAGATTGCCGGGTCGCTTCCCGGATTCAGTTTCGGTGAAGGAAGTTCCAAGATTGCCGGGTCGCGGCTTCCCGCATTCAGTTTCGGTGAAGGAAGTTCCAAGATTGCCGGGTCGCTTCCCGGATTCAGTTTTGGTGAAGGAAGTTCCAAGATTGCCGGGTCAAGCGACGGAACTTGCCGCCAAATCGGTCCTTCTGACCCCGGATTCTGTTGTGGTTGAGGACGTTCCAAATTTTCCGGGTCAAGCTAAGGAACTTGCCACATCGGGAGTTCCGAACCGGGATTCGGAAGCTTTGGGAGATCTAAATGAAGGTTCTGAGAAAGCGTTGCATGTTCGATTAGTTGAGGCCCTCCTTCAAGGATATAGACGTGAAGATCCTGAGAGAGCGGCAGAAGCTTCTTATGAAGTTATGCTAGCTTTTAGTGCCGTATTTCTCCAATGGGTTCGTTCCCAGGACTACAATCTTCGCCGAGATCTATGTGAGCATATTCTGCCGAATGTAGAGAAAGCAGGCAAAAGCTCTTCTAAAGGCAACCCGGGGGAGAGCTCTGAGGCACCGTATGGCAAACGGACGAAACTCGTGGAGTCCAAGAACTTCCGAGGGGTGCGAAAACGCAATAACGGATTTGGTGCAGAGATTCACCTGCCGGGTATGAAAAACAAAATTTGGCTGGGGACATACAAAACAGAAGAAGCAGCCGCTCAAGCGTTCGACGCCGCCGATGACTGGCGTGCAACCCACTCCGGTAACAATCCCTTCAATCAGGAGGAGCTAGATGATCTCAAGGAGCGTGCTAAAAAAGCAGGTGATCATTTGTCTGATGATCGCTCTCACCATAACGTTGCTGCTCCAGATCTTGTGGAGAACTTAGAGGCAAAGGCAACCACATTAGCAAGTTTGAAGGGAAAGGAAGTGGCCAGTAAGGAGCATGTGAGCCAACGGCCTCCTGCACATGAGAATTTTTCCAGTGAGGAGCATGTGAGCCAACGGGAATACCCTGCACATGACGATTTTTTTCCTGAATTGGTCTTGGACAATCATTTTCCTGAATGGGACTTGGACAATTGTTTTCGGTTCCGTTGGAGGTAGGCCTACAACAGGAAACAAATACCCATTGTCAGGATGTAAGAGAGTGATCTGTGTTATTTTGGATCCATGAAAATGAGGGATTTGTGGGACTTTGTTTAGTTCAGCAACTTGTGAAGAGAGCAGTTGTCAAAAGACCCCTTTTAGAAGCAGAGACGTGAGGATGGTGTTGGGAAATTCACAGAGTCAGAAAGGTGGGGGGGTTTGGTGAGAATTTTTGGTGCTGTGGGTGACATGTACAGTGTAAGGGATTGTATCAGTTGAGGATACTTTCTGCAGCAGTGTGCTAAATTGAGAAGTTTTGGTGCATTCAGTTGCAATGGGATGGCAGCTGTTGCATGTTTGAGGAGTTGGGTATGTGTTGGAGTGGGTCTGAGGGAGCTTTGCTGTAAAATTGATCACATGGCTGAAAGTTGTGGGTTTAGTTCGTAAAGCTACCTGAATGCACTACTCTGGGTTGAGGAATCCAATTATGTTGGAATCAGAGTGTTTTGGAGAGGGATAGCAGGTTCAAAGGGTCAAAAGAGGGAGGGTTACAACAAAATAAGTCCTGTGAGCAGACAATTTAGGGTTAGGGCTTCATATCTTTTTCGATGTGAATGTAACCTGTCTAAGTTTTTGGCCTTTGTAAATGAAGAACAATGGTGTAATTAGCCAATAGGTTAGGAGTGGTGTGCAATTTCCTTGTTTAGTTATAATGTTAGTGGCTAGTGGTGCAACTCTACTGTAGCTTCTACTGTAACAGAGTAGCAGCAGGTTCAACACTTTGATGCCAAATATTTGACATGTTTTCTCCCTAAGATTTCAGCATAACCATTAAAAATTTATCAAGGTGCATGTACATCTTTACTTGTTAAGTACACCTTAGTGATTTCTCAAAACTTGTGAATTGTTTTCTCATAATTGTTTAGTGCCAAACTTGCTATAGGTTGTAACTTGTACTGCTCTATAGCTTCTCCTTTCCTCGCATAAAGTCTCTACTCCCCAGTGGTTGGTATATGGGCTTGGCATTGTATGAAAAAGTAAAGTGCCCAACAGTTAGACTGCACCTTTAATCAGAAAGAGAAAGGTAAACAATTTCATGGCCAAAAACTTCTGATCAGGAAATGGCGAATTCTGTTGCAGCCAATTGATGAAGGAGATTTTTGTAGGAGTTCAATTTTGTAGGTGGACTGGCAATCATCCACAAGAGGAATGAGTCAAATTTTATTACTACAAAATGTGGGTGTATTTCAGTAGTCCTCATTCATTAGACCAATGAATTCATTGCTTTTTCATTAGTCTCTGTTCACTAAATTCACTGCTTTTTCACCAGTCCCTGTTCATTAAATCAGTGAATTCACTCAAAATTCAATGAAATCACTTGTGGACAGGGACACATTTTGTTGTAATGTTTGACTAGAGGTCCAAAGAGAGGTGAAGCGTAACTTTTTTTAAAAATCCTACTTACCTGTCCACATTTTGTTGTAATGTTTGGCTAGAGGTCCAAAGAGAGGTGAAGCATAACTTTTTTTTAGAATCCTAATTAGTTCTGTTGACCATTAGGAATTCATTGTCTAATTCACATGTGAATTTTTTCCCCTCAAAATATGGCGAGTTCTACATCTGTTTTCATGAAGAAAGCCTTTGTACAATTCCCACTGGTCAGTGTTTGTTTTTAGGAATTTTTGTTTGTTGCCAAAGTTGGGATTGTCCATAAGATGTAGGCAAAGTGGCTATCATCCTTAAGAAGATTTAGTCAAATCCAACTATAAATCAAATATGAACTACAAATCTTTAATCATCGTTCTATATTGTTGGGTAAACATGAAAAACCCAATATAGAAATCCAACGATTTAAAACAAAATTTCCCTCATTTTTTGGCGATTGAAAACCTCCAAAACCACTTTTTTTTTAATTTTTAATTTCTCTTTTTGGCGAAATTTAGCCAATATAGAAAGATGCTGAGTCGCACTGGGGTTCTTTTACTGTCCCACAGTGCAAAAATTCGCCCCATAAAGAAAACACTGGACCATGAGCAAGCTGGGAGTACAGGGGCGCAAGGTTGCAGCTAAGAAGAAACCCCGAGAAGGGGAGGGAGGCAGCAGCCCCATCAAACATTAAAGAAATCCAAGAAATACAAGGGGGGCAAGAAGCACCACTTGATGGTGA
>Ga0209208_10008686_pt1 | contig 13511 bp, 12 predicted proteins | sample S1TSphfallax_3_FD_187694 | JGI IMG/M metagenome (GOLD analysis project Ga0209208, IMG submission 187694) | Host-associated microbial communities from peat moss isolated from Minnesota, USA - S1T2_Fd - Sphagnum fallax MG (SPAdes) (version 2) | ecosystem: Host-associated > Plants > Peat moss >...
TCCAGTTTCCAGCCGAATGCTCATGACATTGCCGTTCCATGAGGCGCGCGGAACAATATGGCTTGGTGCACATTCCTTGGCTGCCTAATGGCTCAATGGATAGGAGTGATGCGATGCGTCTTGGCAAATCGGTAATGGTCGCGGTGATCTCAATGGGAATGGCTTCGGCAGCGTTCGCTGCTGGTGGTGGTGCTGGCGGTGCAGGTGGCGGAGCCGCCGGTGCATCAGGCAGCGCAGGAATGGGTACGGGTGGAACAGGCGGTGCCGGAGTGAGCGGCTCAGGTTCTTTAGGCACCGGCTCTAGCATGTCAGCGCCTGGCGGCGCCGATGGCACCGGCTCAGGCTCAATCGGCACTGGCCGCAGCAGCGGCGCCGGTACGAATTCCGGCATCGGAACCGATGACAATATGAACAATGGGATGGGTACGGGGGCCGGAACGAACGGCTACACAGGAAATTCCATGGCGCCGGATAACGGCAGCGGATCCAATTCAACAGCGCCGGGCGCGAACCGATAAGATATCAAACAAAGCTGATCATCTTCCTCCGCCGGATAAGGAGGAGGGAGATGACTGAGCATTCACCCTGGCTTGTGGAATGATAATATCCTGGCTTTGATATCGTTTACTGCGTTTTAGCGTTGGCGCTCGGACGGAACGTGAGAAACCACGGTATAGCTATAAACAAGAAGCCGCCAGCAAGGTTGCCAAGTGTCACCGGGATTTGGTTCCAGAGCCACCAATCGGCTATGCTGACCTTTGCGCCAAGCATCATCCCTGCTGGGATGACAAACATATTGACGACCGCGTGTTCGAAGCCTTGCGCAAAGAAAATGAGGATCGGCAGCCAGGCGCCGAATAATTTGCCGAAAGTCGAGGCCGACATCATCGACATAGTGACGCCGAGGCAAACCATCCAATTGCACAACATAGCTTTAACAAAGCAGCTGAAGAGACCCGCCGCGCCGAAAGGCTCGTAGCCTGTAGTTTTTAATTGCGCGATATCGATAATCTTTTGTGCGACGCCAGCCGGTGGGATGTGCCACGCGTTCGTCAATGTGATGACCAGCAACACCGCGTAAAGAATGCTGCCGATTAAATTGCCGATGAAAGCCCAAAACCAGTTACGGTGGACTTCGATCCACGTGCAGCGTTTGGTGAGAACGGCCATTCCGAAAATGGCGTAATTGCCAGTTACAAGTTCCAGTCCAAGCGCGACGATCATCACGAATCCAACAGGAAAGATGATCGCTCCAGCGAAAGGAACGCCAGTCTGCACCGCGCCCGTAATGGCAAGGCTTGTTGCGATGCCGAGCAAGGCACCTGCCATTATGCCGCGTATAAGGATATCGGTGATGGAAAGCCGGGCGCGAATAGCGCCGGATTCGGCCATCGTGGCGGCCATGTCTATTGGTTTGACGTAATCCATATTTTCCATCCTGCTTCGCGCAAGCAGCAAGCTCTATGCCATGCACAATGCTTGAGGTAGTAACGGATACCGGGGATATGGCTAAATTATTCTCGCATGACTAAATCTGAGGGCTGGGAAAACAGCCGTGTTCCGGCTTTCAAAAAACGGAGAGGATCGACGGGCTCACCGTCGATACGGACCTCATAATGCAGATGCGGGCCGGTTGTGCGTCCGGTCATGCCGATACGTCCGACGACTTGGCCTGCCTGAACCACTTGTCCCTCGCTGACCAAAATGGCCGACAAATGCGCATAGCGGGTTGCGAGCCCGTTGCCATGGTCGATTTCAACCAAATTGCCGTAGCCGCCATCTGATCCTGCGATCGTCACTTTGCCGGATGCGGTTGCATGCACATCGGTTCCGTAATCCTCGCGAAGGTCTATCCCTGTGTGCATGGCAGCGCGCCCGAAGAAGGGGTCCAAGCGTCCCCCAAAACCTGAAGTGACGTCAGGGTCGCCAGTCAGCGGTTTGCGCAGGGGAACAGAGGAAAGGGTCCGCCGTAAATGTTCAACGGCCGTTATAGCTTCCTGGAGTGACACCGTTTCGCGTTCGAATGCGGAGCCGTTAGCGTCAAGGTTCAAAGGAACGAAGGGACCGCCAACGGCGGCCGTGTTGGACCCTGTCTCATGCCGCCTATGCGTATCGGCCGGAAAGGTATCTCGCAGTGCCAAACGATCGACTGAGAGGCCCGCTTCAGCGAGTACGGTGCGGAAGCGCGCCATCTCGCCAATAAGCGGGGTTTGGAGCTGAGCGACCAAGCGATTTTGATCCGTTTCAATACGATCGAGCTTCGCATTCATACGCGCCAAATCCGCAGCGCCGTCACCTGCATCGCTCGACTTGCCCGCGGCGGCGGGCGAGAGCAAATCCAAATCTTCGCTGTGCCGGAGATTGAAACCGTCCGGTCGCGGTTTGGCCGCGGCTGCCGGGCTTTGCGCGAGAGGCTCACGGGAAATGGCTTCATGGGGAATATTCTCTGTTGGTGCAAAAGCCGAGACGCTTTTCGGCAGAGCGTTTGAAAAAGCTCCGCTTAAGAGCGGATTGGGAGAGGGCCGCGACGTGGCCGGATTCGCATGATCGTCATCCTGTCCGGACGATTCGGTCTGATCACCCTGAGTTTTGCTCCCAGGCCGGGGGAGAACGCGCTCGGCCAAGCTTGCTACGATAGCATTCCTGCGTTCGATCCGCGCCTGACGTGACGCAAGGTCGTCCATTTTTGAGTTGAGCGCGGCTTCGTCGAGAAGGCGGCGGGTGGTGAGTTGATCGATCTGTGAACGAAGCGTCGTGACCCGGTTTTCATAGGCATATTGCATCTCGGTCTGATGATTCATCAGCGAGGCAAGCATATCGTCGCGAAAGATCAAATAAACGGTTGCGAAAAGATACCACAGTCCGAGGACAGGCAGGACACCTGCGATAAGGTAGAAGATGAGTGGTCTCACAGAAATAGTGCGCGCTCCTTTGCCATAGGCAAAGGTCAGGCAAAAACGGCGTGCCGCATTACTTTCTTGATAAGCGTTACGCAGTGACATCCTGCACCTGGATCTCAATGAACCAGCGTCTACATCACTATGTTAAGGTTAATATTACGCTAAAGGCTGGGACTTTCTCGCGTTCCGAGACATTGGCGAGGCACCGGCTTGAACTGACTCAGAGGGCTTTAGCGGCCTTGAGCACAGCTTCAGCATGGCCGGGAACTTTGACCTTATTCCAGACAGCCGCGATTTCACCCTTCGGGCCGATCAAAAAGGTCGTGCGCTCAACACCCATATACTTGCGCCCATACATGCTTTTCTCGACCCATACGCCATAGGCTTCGAGCATGGTCTTGGTTTCGTCCGAGGCGAGCGTCAGCGAGAGATCGAACTTAGCTTTAAATTTTGAATGGCTTGCGACCGAGTCAGGGGATACGCCGACGACCGTTGCGCCAGCCTTGGCAAAGTCCGCCTTCATAGCATTGAAGTCGATGGCTTCTTTAGTACAGCCGGATGTGCTGTCTTTCGGGTAAAAATAAAGGACCAGCTTTTTGCCGGCGAAAGCTTTCAGCGATAGTTTTCCACCGCTGTCGTCAGGCAGTTCGAAATCTGGGGCTTTGTCACCTGCTGCCAATTTCTTGGCCATGTCGCCTTCCTTTCGTCTCATTGAACAGCGATTGCTTACACGCTTAGGTCAGATCGTGATTCCGTATTCGATTAAATTCAATCATGAACTTTTCCCATTTGACCATGGGGCGGTGGTATGCGGCGGGAAATTGCTTCGTACTATGCAGTATCTCTGGCTTAGTGTGCTTTTGAGCAAGCTTTCTTGTCCGTATAGTCGCAGCCGGTTCGGTTTTCCAGCAATGATCCGGGCAAGAGAATGGCGGATAAATAGTCTTTGAAGCAAATGACCAAGTCTTTTGGCTCCTGATGGGTATTATAAAAATAACAGGTAAGACTGTGCTGGTCAGGCGAAGCGATATTCGGCCCTTTGAGGGCGGTATATCTTCGCTTAATACGCAAGGCTAATTTCATGTGAAACAGTGGGCGGGGCCGTGATTTTATCGGGATCATATGCCTTGTATTCCCATATTGCGGATGCCGCGTTCTGCAAAACCGCTTACACTTTTGCGCATCCTGCTCTTGGGCATGGGACAATCTTGGGCAGGGGACAAGATCTGAAAAGCCGTTGCGTCTTTTCATCGTGCCCTAAGCATGAACTTTCGGAAAGGCCGCCGGGGTTTGGTCGATCAGATTGATACAAAAGCCGCTTCACGTTTTTCACTCAAGCGCTACGCGGCCGCTGGCAAGCTGGCGTGCTTTTACCTTGCCCTCTTAGCCTGGCGGGGGCGGTATAGGTCGCTGCGGATGGCCCGGTCGGTTTTCACTCTGATCGCAGGGGTCGCCACGCTCCTTTTGATTGCTGGCGGCATCTTCGTCATGCGCCTCAGCCAATCACCTGTCGTTATTGAGGGCCTTGGTCCGCGCATCGCAGCGGCGCTCGATGAGAAGTTCGGCCGCGGCTATCATTTTGCTCTCGGGGAAACGGCGATCACCAGGCGGGGCTACGGCCCGACACTTGGTATCGACGGATTGTCGTTGAAGGGCGCCGATGGCCAGACCATTTTCACCGCACCTTATGCACAGGTGTCGGTCGATCCTTTCGCACTTGTCATTGGGCGTGTGACGCCAAAACGGCTGGAAGTTCTTGATGTCGAAATCAAGCTTTCGGTTCTTCCGGATGGTGCTTTGACGGTTTCAACCGGATCGAACCCGAATAGTCCAAGCGTTATCGTGCCGCCGCAGCCCTTGCCGCATCTGGCGGCTGGCGATCCGGGGTTGTTGGATGCGAGCAAGTCAAAAATTCCGCATGCGATCATCATCAGGCAGGCCGCGGCGGCAATGCGAGCCCTAATCGACACTCTGACCAATCCGGACAGTGCAATCGCCGCGATCGATCATGTCGGTATTGAGCGCGGCCGCCTCGTTATTGAGGACCGGACGACGGATGAAACGACCGTCTTCGACGGACTGGAAATGGCTTTTGATAAGTCCAGCGGGGTGACCAATTTCCATTTATCGGCCGATGGACCCAACGGACGCTGGACGTCATCTGTCGAGGCGAGCGGCGCACCAGGTACTGAGCGGCACATGGACATCGCCTTTGACAATGTGTCACTCGACGAAATTTCGCTTGCCGCCGGCGTTCGTAATTTGGGTGTCGATTTTGACATGCCAATTTCGACAGAGCTCAAAGTCACTCTCACGCCGGAAGGAATGGTTTCTCAAGGCGCCGGCGAGTTCAAAATGGGTGCCGGGTATTTCCGTCTCGACAACCCCGACGATGAACCTTTGCTGATTGATACGCTTGATGGGCACTTCCATTGGGAGCCATCGACACGCCGTATCATCTTGGACGATACACGGATGAAAGCAGGCGGTTCGCACTTCGCCATCGCGGGGGAAGTGACGCCGCCGCTGCTCGAGGGCGACGCTTTTGCGCTGAACCTCCATTTGGCAGAGCCCGGTGTGTTGGGCGCACAACGGCCCGGCGAGGTGCCGATCAAGATCGAAAAAGGAGATCTCGCAGCGCGTCTCCTTCTCAAAGATAAGCATCTCGCAGTCGACCGGTTGAGCTTTACAGGTGCCGATTTCGGACTTGCTCTCGCAGCCGATGTCGATTGGCGCAATGGGCCGCATGTCAGGCTTGGTGTTTCCATCAATCCATCGCCAATCCGGACCGTCGCCAGAATATGGCCGTCTTTGATTGCCGCACCGGTGCGGGCGTGGTTCCTGGAGCATTTCCGGGGCGGAACAGTCCAAAGCGGCACTTTACACTCCGATTTCGACGAAGCTGCCTTAAAAGCGATGAGCCAGGACAAGCCGCCGCCAGATGATGCCAGTTCGATAGATTTTACGGTCACGAATGGCAGCGTCAATTTCCTGCCGGGCGTGCCGCCTCTACATGATATCAACGGTGTTGCGCATATCAGCGGCAGAACTACGAACTTCGCGGTCTCGAGCGCGGTGCTCGATACGGACGGGGGGCATAGGCTTTCTCTGTCTGACGGATTATTCCGCGTTCCCGATGCGAGTATCAAGCCGACCCCGGCAGTGATTACCGCCAAAGTGACTGGCCCCGTTGAAGGGGTACGCGATCTTCTCGCCTACGAAGCATTCAGACCCTATGCGAGCATGCCGCTTGATGGCTCGCCGATGCACGGCCAGGTGGATGGCAAGCTCGAAGTCGATCTGAAGATCGCACCGCCGGGCTCAACGCCCCCGGATCCTTTAATCCTGATCAATGCAACGGCGACGAATTTCTCCGTCGAAAAGCTCATCGGAAAAGAGAAATTCGACAATGCGACGATGAATGTCATTGTCGATGCGAATGGGCTCAAAGCCACGGGCCAAGGCCATATTTTCGGTGTGCCCGCGGCATTCGAAATGACACGGCCGATGAATAGCAAGCTGGCCGACGCGGCTTTGAGTTTCACAAGCGATGATGCCGCCCGCGCGAAGCAGGGTATAGCGGCAATTCCAGGGATTAGCGGGCCGATTGGCACGCGCATCAATACTGTGCTGGGCCTGCCCGACAAACAGAAGGCGCAAGTCGAACTCGATTTGACCAAGACAGCTTTGGAAGGCGTCTTGCCCGGCCTTTCAAAACCTGCTGGTACAGCGGCGAAGGTGAGTTTCTCGATTACCGTCTCCGACGAGGCGACGCAGATCGATCAGATCGCGCTCGACATGGGTCCAGTCCAAGTGCGCGGCTCCGCCGAATTAGGCCAGGATCAATCACTCGTTTCGGCGAAATTCTCGCAAGTGCGCCTCTCGCCGGGCGACGACATGAAAATTGACGTCAGCAAAGCAGGCGATACGCTAAAAATGATGGTGCATGGATCGACGATCGACGCACGGCCTTTTCTGAAGCCTTTCTCATTTTCACCGGCGCCCAGTTCGTCGGCCGCTGGAAATAGTAAGGATCCAGGCCTCTTCAAGAACATCGATATTGAAGTGAAGACAGGCCTGCTGACGGGCCACAATAAGAAGTCGATTTCCAACTTCGAATTGCATTTCGTCAAACAAGACGATGTGTTGCGGCAGTTTTCGCTCGCCGGGCATTTCGGGCGCGAACGGATCGCGGGTTCGATGCCAAATGGCTCCTCGCAGCTCAATATCTCGAGCGAGGATGCGGGCTCCTTGCTCTCCTTCATCGACCTCTACCGCCATATGGAAAACGGCGAACTCGCCTCGCTCTTGCAGGTCGGCGAAAATGAATCGCTGAGCGGAAGGCTGGAAATCTCTAATTTCGTGCTGCGCGACGAGCCGTCCATGCGGCGCCTGGTGGCGGCGGGCGTTCCGCAATCGGCTCCGGGGCAAGATCCTTTACATGCCGCGAAGATCGATGCTGATGCGGTGCCTTTCAAGAAGTTACAGGTTTCGTTCCAGCGTTCAGGAAGCCGCCTCGAACTGCGCGACGGCACAATGTATGGAAATGAAATTGGCCTGACCGTCGATGGCTCGCTCGATTTCCCGCATGACAAGGTGGCATTGAACGGGACTTTCGTCCCGGCCTATGAATTGAACAATATGTTCTCGAAAATCCCGCTTTTCGGCGCGTTGCTCGGCGGCGGCACCAATGAAGGCCTATTCGCAGTGAATTACCACATCAGCGGCTTAATCAGTCAGCCGACGCTCAACATCAATCCGTTGTCCGTGATCGCGCCAGGGTTCTTGCGCAAGATCTTCGGTGCGATAGACCCCGAGAACATGAATGCGCCGCCACCAATGCCGACGGACCGGTAGCCGCGGTTATCTTTGATGGCGTTCCATCAATCGAATAATCGCTTCCCGGTCTGATCAGCGGCCGAATGATAGCCATATGTCTTCCATGTGGGCGCGTAGTTCTCGTCTGCCTGATGGCCCCAAGTCGTCCAGCCTTTTCGAACGCCGCGCCCGAAAAGCTCGATATAGGGGCCTGGCGAGCATGCTTCGATGATGTTGTATTGTTCGTCGGGTTTGCGTGAATGTTCGCGTTTGCGGGTTTGAATCATATTCACCTGACTGCGGCCGGGCGCGAGCGTGCGGGCATTCTTTCCGCGCACGCCAAAGAGGATGAGTTCGGTCACATTGCGGAAATAAAAGCCGACGCCTCTTCCATCCGAACCGCCATCCTTCTGCACTTTGTGCCAGACGATGTTCGACTTGTAATTGAACCCCCAGGCTTGGAGGACTGCCAAACCATCGGGCAAAAGGGCATTCGGAACCCAAAGGTAAAGATGCGACGTCTCATCGGCGATTTTCGCGACCGGTAATGCCATGATGTCAGCCAGCGTCATGGTGCCATAACGATTGAGGCGCTTATGCTCTGGCGCAACTTTGCCTGTTGAATTTTGGAAGCGCCATGGCGGGTCTGCCATGATGGTTTTGATTCTTATCAGGTCATCAGAAGGATTGGACGGTTCCACTTTAGTCAGCACGAATCGCATCCTCGTTTTACTTTTGTTCTTTCGCGCCCTTAAGAGCGTCAGGCAAGTCTGAACCCCGTCTCATGCGTCAAACTTTTGTTTAAAGTTTCAAGAGCACATGCTTCTTGCGGCCAAGCGAGAGTTTCGCGACCCCATCGACGAAATCGCCCGCGCCAACCACGGCCTTCTCATCATTGACCGCTTTGTCATTGATCTTGAGCCCGCCGCCCTTGATCTGGCGCCGTGCTTCGCCGGTCGAAGCGACAAGCCCCGCTTTGACGAAGGCCGTCAGAACGCCAAGCCCCGCTTCGACTTCAGCGCGCTCGATGCTGATGGCCGGCAAAGTTTCGCCGAGTGTGCCTTCCTCAAAGGTCTTACGTGCCGTTTCAGCGGCTGCCTCCGCCGCCGCCCGGCCATGCACCATGGCGGTGGCTTCGGTCGCCAAAATCTTCTTGGCTTCGTTGATCTCAGCACCTTCGAGCGCTGCGAGCTTGGCAATCTCATCGAGCGGCAATTCGGTGAAAAGCTTCAGGAACCGCGCAACGTCACCATCTTCGCAATTGCGCCAATATTGCCAGTAATCGAAGACCGGCAGCATAGCAGCGTCGAGCCAGACCGCGCCGGAAGCCGTCTTGCCCATCTTCGCGCCGGAGGCGGTCGTCAGCAGCGGCGAAGTCAAAGCATAAAGCTGACTTGTGCCCATGCGGCGTCCGAGATCGATGCCGGTAACGATATTGCCCCACTGATCGGAGCCGCCCATTTGCAGGCTGCAGGCATAGCGCTTGTGCAATTCGACGAAATCATAGGCCTGAAGGCACATATAGTTGAATTCGAGAAAGGAGAGTTCCTGGTCACGTTCGAGGCGCATCTTGACCGAATCCATCGACAACATGCGGTTGACCGAGAAATGCCGTCCGACATCGCGCAGAAAATCGATATAGTTCAGGCTCGCCAGCCATTCCGCATTGTCAGGCATCACAGCATCGGTCTTGCTCTCGCCAAATGTGAGAAAGCGCGAGAAAACCTGTTTGATCCCGTCTTTATTCGTAGCGATAGTCTCAAGCGTCAAAACCTTGCGGCTTTCATCCTTGCCGGACGGATCGCCAACGCGCGTCGTGCCGCCCCCCATTAAAGCGACGGGTTTGCCGCCCGTTTTTTGAAGCCAACGCAGCATCATGATCTGAACCAGTGAGCCGACATGCAGCGAGGCAGCGGTACAATCAAAGCCGATATAGGCGACGAGCTCGCCGCTCTTGGCCTTCTGATCGAGGCCCTCAATATCGGAGCATTGATGCAGGAAGCCGCGCTCGGTCAGTACGTTGAGAAAATCGGAGGACGGCCGGAAGATATCGGACACTTATATAAACTCTTGGCGCATGGTGCTGAGGCGGCGCGAACATGACCTCGTGCCTTGCATGCGTCAAGGCAAGGGAGCTTTTTCCCATATTTGGGCTATAATCCTAGCCGATTGGTTCGCGGGAGCATTGTCGCATGATTCGCGCGATTGGCTTGATGAGCGGCACGTCAATGGATGGCGTCGATGTTGCGCTGATCGAGACGGACGGTGAGGCCGCGGTCACAGCCGGGGCCACTTCGTTTTTGCCTTATAGCGAAGAAGACCGGCATTTGCTGCGCGCGGCGCTGGCGGACGCTGTGCATCTGGCAGACCGCCAGGCGAGGCCCGAGACCTTGGCTGCCGCCGAGGCGATGATCACAAAGCGTCACATTGAGGCGGTCGAAACCTTTCTCGCCGCAGAGAAAATCGATCGTCAAAGCATTGAGGTCGCCGGCTTTCACGGGCAAACGGTTCTGCACCGGCCAGAACGGAAATTGACTGTGCAAATCGGTGACGGCGCGGCGCTCGCGCTTATGATTTCAGGGCGGCGGATGTCGAAGCGGGCGGGCAGGGCGCGCCGCTGGTGCCAATTTATCACCGTGCTTTGGCCACGGCGGCGGGTTTTGCCGGCCCGGCCGCCATTATTAATATTGGCGGCGTCGCGAATCTGACCTTTTTGATGCCGGGCTTTGACCCGATCGCCTGCGATACGGGACCGGGCAATGCGCTCCTTGATGATCTCATGTTCGCGCGTATCCAGGCCGCGCGGGATGAGGATGGCGCAGCGGCCGCCTCGGGCACCGTCGATGAAGCGGTGCTCAAAAAGCTTCTGTCTCATCCCTATTTCGGCAAGCCTGCGCCAAAATCTCTCGACCGTAATGATTTCGACGGCGGACCTGTCCAGCATCTTTCGACGCCAGACGCGGCCGCGACCCTTACGGCCTTCACGGCGGCCAGCATCGCGCGCGGTTTCGCGCATCTGCCCTCTGCGCCTAGCCTTGCCGTGATTTGCGGCGGCGGGGCGCATAATCCAACCCTGATGCGCGAACTTAGCAAACGTCTGCCGTGCCGCGTGATCGCCGCTTCAGAGCTCGGATGGTCAGCGGATGCGATGGAAGCCCAGGCCTTCGCTTATCTCGCCGTCCGCAGACTGAAGAATCTGCCGATTACCTTTCCGGGCACAACGGGGGTCACGCGGCCGCTCAAAGGCGGTGTGATCGCGCGGGTCTAGCCGCGGTCCGCCGGTTCGCTGCGGGTGGGTGTTGGCAGGCGCGGAGGATTGCCGAGACGGCGATCAAGATAGATCCCGACCTCTTCGATCAGCGGTTCGACGCAATTTTCGAAGAAATGATTGGCGCCGGGGATAACGGCATGTTCGATCAAAATGCCCTTTTGCGTTTTGAGCTTCTCGATCAGGCCAGTGACTTCCTTCAGCGGCGCGACACGGTCTTGATCGCCATGCACGAAAAGGCCAGAAGACGGACAGGGTGCCAGAAATGAAAAATCGAACCGGTTGGCCGGCGGGGCAATCGAGATAAAGCCTTCGATTTCGGGCCGCCGCATCAAAAGCTGCATGCCGATCCAGGCACCGAAGGAAACTCCTGCGATCCAGCACGCGCGTGCCTCGGGATTAATCGTTTGTGCCCAATCGAGCGCCGCGGCGGCATCGGACAATTCGCCCTGGCCATGATCGAAGCCGCCCTGGCTGCGGCCAACGCCGCGAAAGTTGAACCGCAGAACCGAAAACCCGCGTTCGGCAAAGGCATAATAGAGATTGTAAACGATCTGATTATTCATCGTGCCGCCAAATTGCGGGTGCGGATGAAGAATAATGGCAATCGGGGACCCGCGCTTCGTGGAGGGATGAAACCGCCCTTCCAGGCGGCCAGCGGGACCAGTGAAGATGACTTCGGGCATCGTCGCTCCTGATTATATTCGTCTGTGGACGGCTGGATTGATCCCGCCTGAATTTCTGCCAATCACCTACGCCAAGGTCACCGCGACGGATGCTTGGAAACCAGGCTGCAGTGCCGGGTTTTTGCGCATATCTTATTCATCGAACAAGGAAATTGGGTTCACACTCCGCCGGACTTCCAACCGTCTGCTCTTGACTCCCGCACCTTGCAGCGCCTATATGCAGTTAGAACAATTCTAAGGCGTGTCCAGCTCGAAAGTAACCTGTTTCGGGCGGGTTGAGCCTTTGCTCCCGGATGGAAGGCGTATGCCGCCTTTTACCATGGGTATGCACCTGGATTGCAAGTATTTTGGTAAGCTGCCGCCCATATCCTGGGACCCGCAGGTTTCGAAAGGCTGGCGCTGTGTCGCAGTCTCGTGTCTATCTCGACCATAATGCGACCAGTCCGCTTCATCCAGCGGCTAAGGCTGCTATGTGGGAGGCGCTGGAACAGAACGGAAATGCGTCTTCTGTTCATGCGGAGGGCCGTGCCGCGCGGATTTTGATCGAGTCGGCGCGAATCGAAGTGGCGCGTCTTATTGGTGCCCGGCCGAAGTCGGTGTTTTTCACCTCGGGCGGGACAGAGGCCCTCAACTTAGGCTTGACGCCTTTCATTTCCACACCGGCCTCTTCGCAGCCTTTCGATATGCTACTTGTCGCGGCGGGTGAGCACGCGGCCGTCCGTTCGGGTCACCGGTTTCCTCCGGATCAGGTTGAGGAAGTTGGGTTAACCGCTTCGGGAATCATAGATCTTTCTGCTCTTCATGCGGTGCTTGAGAAGCACCGGAGCCGCCGTGTGATGTTGGCCTTGCAGGCAGCTAATAATGAAACCGGCGTGGTGCAGCCTGTCGCCGAGGCAGCTGCCGCGGTTCATGCCGCGGGGGGATTGCTCATGTGCGACGCCGTGCAGGCCGCGGGTAAGATTGAATGTAACATCTCTAGGCTTGGTGCGGATATTCTGGTGCTTTCCGCGCATAAGTTTGGCGGCCCCAAGGGTGCCGGAGCGCTTTGTCTCGCGGATGACCGTCTGCATTTTGCAATGCCGTTGCTCGGCGGCGGCGGCCAGGAGCGGGGCGTCCGCGCTGGAACCGAAAATGTCGCAGCGATCGCAGGCTTCGGCGCAGCTGTCTCTGTGCTAGAACAGAATCAGTACATGCGGGGATTCGCGGAGCTGCGGGACCAGCTCGAAGCCGAGGTGGCACGGGTCGCGGATGATACTGTGTTCTTCGGATGCGAGGCGGAGCGTTTACCAAACACCTCGTGCTTCGCACTCGACGGTTTAGAGGCACAGGTCTTGCTTATGTTTTTGGACATTGAGGGTATTGCCGTTTCATCGGGTTCCGCTTGTTCGTCTGGCAAAGTGAAACCATCGCATGTGCTGGCGGCGATGGGCGTACCAAAGAGTTTGGCACAAGGTGCCATGAGAGTCAGTCTCGGTTGGAATTCTCGGGCTGAAGATGTAGAGCGGTTTTGTAAGGCATTCGAAAAGGCAGTAAAAACGGTCAGAGTGAGGCGGTTAACGCAAACACGAAACGTGAAATCTGCTGCATGAATTGGCCAGGATGACCTGGTTGGTTATGATGTCTGAACCAGCGGTCTTTGTAATCGCTAAGGTGAGGAGAAAAGTATGGCTGCGGTCCAGGAAACAGTTGATCAGGTCAAGTCGATCGACGTAAGCGAATATAAATATGGTTTCTCGTCGGAGATCGAAGCCGATAAAGCGCCAAAAGGTCTGAATGAAGACATTGTCCGGTTTATCTCTGCCAAGAAGAACGAGCCGGCATGGCTAACGGAATGGCGTC
>Ga0209208_10008688_pt1 | contig 13506 bp, 5 predicted proteins | sample S1TSphfallax_3_FD_187694 | JGI IMG/M metagenome (GOLD analysis project Ga0209208, IMG submission 187694) | Host-associated microbial communities from peat moss isolated from Minnesota, USA - S1T2_Fd - Sphagnum fallax MG (SPAdes) (version 2) | ecosystem: Host-associated > Plants > Peat moss >...
AGGAGGATCAAAATGAGTACCTTCTGCTTCCTTAAGATCTTTTTGATGGCAAACATTGCTCTGAAGTCTGAACTTCAGCCCTATTATGGTGAATGCAAACAACCTGAAACCCTAAGCACCTAAACCCTAAACCCCCCACCAGGGTAGACAGGCTAGTGAGTGAACACTTGAGCATCGTTTGTTAAAGCTTCCCTTTCAAGGGATGGGGTTCAAAAACATTGGCCCCACATGAACCCATGAATGCACCAACCAAAAAATCCTGTTCTGGGATTAGTTGGAAGAATCCCAACTTGATGATTTACTCAACCTAGGGTTTGATTTGTTACCTACCTATCTCCTCTCTCAATGTTTCTACCTACCTCTTGGCCTTTAACTACCAATGTTGTACCATTATACAGCGTTCAAGTTGGGAATATGGTATTGGTATGAATAATGGTATGAGAGAACATACCCATTTGATATGAAAATTCATGTATACTCATGGGGGTGGGTATGAAATTAGGGTTTGTAGCCTCCATACCATCCTGGCCTAGGTTTTGCTTATGGTTATATTGTGTTCGATACTAGTAGTTAAGGTTGTAAGGAATGGATGGAGCTATGTTTTTAGGACACTAGGGAGGGGGAAGGTAGAAATTTGTTGATGAGTTGTAGGTTTGGATACAGTGCTTTGCCACTAATATAAATGTGTTCTCCACCAAGTCCATGATATTTGGGACTAAGAAATGACTTGACAAGTTGTTGGGAGAGACATGAATGTTTATTTAACTGAGGGTGTGTGAGGGTGTGTGATGAGACAAATTTTCCCATTTATTTGTGGAAGGAAAGTAACAAAAGAAGGCCATGACAAATTGACCCTCACATTGGGATCACGGTACAAAACCCCAAAACCCCTTTAAATAGCCATGTTAAGCATCAAAAACTATAGATTTGGACTCAGGGACCTTGATTTAGTCTATCAAAATGATATTTATAAATATTTAAAATATTTATAAGCAATTTAAATGGGTTTTGGGGTTTTTACCATGATCCCAATGTGGGGGTCAATTCACCTTCAACTTGAACACTATAGTAAAAAAACTATTAGTTAATTTTGTTTGTAGATTATTGGTTAGTTTCATGAAATGTTCAAAATAAACCTCTATTATCTCCATGTGGTCTTGTTTGAACATCTTTTAACTATATGTATACATGTTCATTGTTCTTCACAAATTTGAATTGTTTGCAAAATGCAAGTTCCAATTTTGCAAAAATTAAAACATTTTTCACTTGGAAATTTCGACTTCATTATAAGATTATGTTACGTATTTAGTGAATACGAACATGCTAACAATGTTTTCATTTTTTGTTTCACCATTCACCTATATTATTGCTTTGAACATTTGTATATGAACATTAGGAATATTTGTATCGTTGACATATGGTGGATGAGGAAATTGTTTCTTGGCATGTTGCCTCTTAGCCTTTGCTAATGTAACATTTCCTATAACCAATACTATCCATGTAAGCACTAGAGGATTATTCCCCCTAGGCTTAGGTACTATTTATTGTGTGAGTACATATGTGATTGGTTGACAATTACTAATTAGGGTATATCCAAGTCCTACTTTAGGTATGTTTGTTGTTAAGGTGGGAACAACCCCATTCCAAACTAATACATACATCATACTTGGATACATGGTAAATATCCTTGTGGTACATTAAGCAGTTCAATGCGAACCCCCAAAATCATTTCTTGGATTATGTATCCTTACAACACCACTTAGATTAATGTTGAAAGCTTGTTTGTGTCCATTGTCAACAATCATCATCATCATCAATTTTTGATTGAATACCTATTAAATTCTGACAACAGATCACTTCCCTTGTTGGTGCTCCAAAACTACTACACACCTCAATGCATCTCCTGGTGGAAAAACATTTTGTCCGCCAACCACCCTTGGTGCAACATTTGAATAAACAACCTCCTTAGGTCAAAAAATTTGTTGATACCCACCTTACTAACCTATCCAATTTTTGGTACTCTTGTTATTAGTGGCTTGCCATGCATGACTACCTAACTAGTAAATTATTCCATCAAGTTGTTCATTATCATCTTGTATGAATGGACAACTCTATAAAAGACATCCCTCATGTTTGCAAAAGGTAGATTGTTCTTAAACATGTGTTCTAATCAATTTTGAAATAAACCTTAGCTGAAATTTTATCTAAAACGTGATTATAAACATCATTCTAAGAATTCAATGAAAAAGTCCAAGATCATTGAAACTAACATGAAAAGTATTTGGCATTCTTGTCACTAGGCTTAGCTTTCCTTGTTATAATTGTATTTGTTGAGTAATCATTTATGTTGACCCAACCAATGGCTATTGCATAGTTTCCATCAATGGATCTATTGGATATGCTCAAGTGTTAAGGACATGCACTTTTAGTACTCCTACCATTATTTCTCCACACTAATAAAAAAAACTATCTTTTGCAACTTTTTTTATGCAACTAAAAAATAGTTATATGTGACATTTTTTAGTTGCATACAACATGTGTAGTTGCATTAAAAAAGTTACAAAAGAGTGATATCTTCTAGTTCATCTTCATTCCCTAAATACCACTAAACATGTGGTTTGCCAAGAATTTTTTTTGGATTACCAATTAGTTGAAAGGGAACCTTCATATTCTTTTTTTTCTTGTTGTTTTGGTAGGGCTTCCAAACCAACATGTACCCTTCTTACCAATTGTGGTGTTTGTTTTGGCTAAGTTTGCAACCACCTAATTACATTTTGTTCATGTCATGGAGACTCAAATTACTAAAATGCAACTTCAACATGTTCTTCCCTTACTTGTCAAACTTCTACCATATTGATTTTTACCTTTGTAATAACGTTTTATGGGTAGTGCTACAATAGTTTGTTGCTTAGTGATTGATTCTCACACTACTAATCGCATGTTATAGAATATCCACAATCTTAAATAAGTTTTTTTTCGGAATACAACACGAATACTTTGATGCAGATTTCCAAAGAATTCTTGCAACTTCTTTATTGTTTTTTTTCCACATCTATCTTTTTAAAATCATGTGAATGCATCTTTATCATTTGTTTGTTCCAATTGCCTCTATAGGCTTTTGGTTAACATTTTTAAACGTACTACATACAATGTATTCCCAAATTAGTTTGTTCAACTAGTTGCAAATAGAATTCCTTACATAAATTATTACTTAAAGTCCAAATCTTAACCGTGGTTCACAAACTAATTCAATAATTCTTGTAATTAGGGACCAAATATGGTTTTAAAATTTTAGAAAAACAATTGTAACATGAACTTGCACACAACACCTTTAAAATTTGACCAAAAAACAACAAAAATGATTACAAAATTTCCCCCAAATTCAATTCCCAACAATGGTTGCCAAATGGTAAGCACTAACTCCAATTCTATGCAAATATGATCAAAACAAGTATCATAATAATGTTTTAAACTATAGTTTTTGAAAATTACTAATAACTCTGTTACTAACAATCCCAACATGTCCTTTACTTGCAAATATTGACAAGTTTTAATTAATAAAATCCTTAATTCCTGTTAGTTTTCTTCAACATAGTTTCCATATGTTTTGTCACACAAAATCAATGTTCTTAAAACACAAAAACTTGCAAAGAAAAATGATACACAACAAAAACAAGGAGGATAGAAAATGTTGCCTCATTTTCTTCCAAACCCCCATTTGAAAAAGAAAAAGAATTCAAAAGTCCAACATCAAATCTAAACCAATTTTGAAATTGTCTACTTATCTAGTTTTAATTTGCCTACTTATCCCCTAACATAAGGACTATTTTAATAAAGAAATTTTGATTGGAAAACAATTGAAATGATAATAGAAATTCAAAGTATCCTTTAAATTTTTAGAATTTCAAGAGTTTTACCACATGTAAATGAGGTGTAATGTACATGACATACAAAAGGAAATTTTATCTTATGATATAAGAAACTAATTCATACAATAATCAACATATTTTGGTATGATTCAAAATTATGATAAATTTTCAAAACAAAATGTAGAATACACATTTTTTAAAAAAATCATAAGTATTCAACAAAGATTAACAAAAAAAGGTGATGCATTGAGGCAATTACAAGTATTTTTAATAATATGTTGAAAAAAGATTTATACAAAAATTTCATTTTATGAAAAAATTAAATTGCGCACAAAAAGACCCACAATCCTTGGGTGGGTTGGTTCATTTGATTGTGAATTGACCCTTTTGTGGGAAAAATATTTTTTTTATTATACTTTCAATTTGTTATAACCTACTTCACACATATTTTGCAAAAGTCCAAATTGTAAAATATAGACTCCAAATCTACTTGCATTTTAAACGAGTAGGTAAACATATTTATTAGAATAGGTTTTTAACTAAATTTAATGCATAAAGGTGAATTATTACCTTATATTTCATTCTAGTAAAAAGATTCAATGTATAAAAATAATTTGATAGGTTTTATTTTTATTTTAAATTTATTTGTATTCAACCTTGATTTGTTATGTTCCTTTTTTCATTGCATTTTGTTGTTGGATAAATATGTATTCATGTAATGTTACAACATGTGGCTATGATTAGTCTTCTAAAGGTTCCTTGCCCCTAATTCCCCTTGCAAGATAATGTGGCAAGGATAGTAAGTTTATAAATGACAAAAAAACATTTGTGTCAAACTTTTAGAACTTTCAATGTTTCATTCAAAAGTATGACCATGTATATTTACTATCAACTTTAAACCTTCTTTTGCTCGATATATATTTGTGACATTAAGTTTGTTATAGGTTTTTTACACTATCAATGTACAAATTAAGGGTGGCAAGTCTTACCTTCATTTCCAAAATCCTTCTTTCTTGATTATGGTTGTTCTACTCAATAGTTTTATGATAGTAAAGGTTCACTCCTAGTCATTGATTGTATTTCTTTTCCTTTTTTTTTTCAGCATTTTACTTGGTTTAGTTTTCTCATCCATGGTTGTAGGGTTTAGTAACCAACTTCTTACAACCTTATTCCCAAACTTGATGATGTTTTTGCACACAAACTTGTCCAAAGTTATGTCTACCTATGCAATTAGCATCAACTTTTTTGGTTTAGTGTAATTGTTTTCATCCATAACACCATCTCTTTCTTTTTTGGAGGTTGCTTTCAAACACTTGAAGCAAGAAATATTTAAACGTTGGAGAAAACATGTGTTGTTTGCGAAAGCAAAATGACCATTATTATACCTTTACCATTTTGGCATAAAATAAAATATATTTCATAAATGTCAAAAAAATTCAAAATGATTTGCCCCAAATGTTGGGATAAATGACAATTGGGCCAGAAATGGCATTAGGGACATATAATTTAATCATGTAAAGAAAATTATTGCCAGAGCGAAAAAATGGAAAAAAAAATCACCTAGGTACCATTGGAATGGTAAAAGGCAATATGTCTAGTCCAAATTATTGTGCTTGTTTTATTAATTCTAAGGTCACATGTAAATCATATACTCTTCATCAAGATTCAAAAGGTAACAATTGATTTGAAAAGTGCCACATAATACATATTTATTTAAGAAAGATGACAACTTTTTTAATAGATTAAAGGTCATCGAAGCCTTCTTTCATATAGAATTTTCTAACCTACATAGCTTAATGCCATCATCATGTAGTCATTCACCTTGGGAAATTTAAAAGGCAAACATAAATCCACATGTTGTTTTAACAACATAATTTTAAATTAACCACTATTGGAATGGGGATGGTGCTATAAACCACATGCGAACCTTGCTTAATTAGAACATGGACATTTCATTGTTAAGTTATTAAAGAATATCAACTTCATATGAATTTTAAATGTGATTTGAAATGTAATTATAAATTGAATGTATAATCTTAAAAAGTTTTACTAAAATGAATGATATGACTAACAAGTCAAACTTTGTGCTTTTCATATTATAAGTCTTTCAAGAAAACAAATGTTCAATCCATACAAGCGTAAACTATTGCTCCATCTTCATCTTCCATTAACACATTTAATCTTCTCTAGATTTGGTTTTCCAAATGATTCAAGAAAGTGATGTTATGGGTATGTTCCATAACATGCTTGCCCTCTTCAAAGAACTTTTGTCTCTTTCCATTGCACATCTATTTTTTCCTTTAGTTGAACATTTGGTCATTTGACACAACCAATTATACATTGTGGGTTTTATTAGTTTTTATTGAAGTGTGTGGTGTTTTTTATTGAAGCTAGGGTTGTTTATTCTCCTTCTCCATGGCTATGTGGTTGAACAATACACTACCTTGTTGTTTGTGAAGTACATTGAAACTTGTTAATGGGTAGTTAATGAATCCCCCACTCTTATGACACCTTACATCAATTGCTTATGGCCCTAATTGGATCAATATTTAATTCATACCAACCCCAATCCTCATGGTCATAATCTTCAACAAGAGGTAGTGTATGTTCAAGTCTTAAAAGAAGATATATGCACTTCTTCATTGTATATAAAAAACAAGAAATAAAAAAATGTGTTAGGTTCATTGACAAGGCAAGTTAGAAAAGTGTTTCTTTAGAAGAATTAAACCTTAGAAATATGAAAATTCCTTCCACAATAAGTTTAATCTTCAAGTTTTTTAGTGATGTGGAGGTCATGGGTGTGAAGATGAAAATATGATGTAGCATAAGACATTGAATTGTGCCTACTAGATAGCTCTCTTTCAAATCCTTGGAATGTACAAGATTGTTGATTGTTGGATCCAATGATAACACAAGAACATTGAAAACTTCTCATTGTGTGCCTTATTTACTATAGAAATTTTTGTAGATCATACTCTTCCCATACATTAAGTTATACTTTAAAATCTTTTGCATAATTGCTAATAAATGACAACATCTTTAAAGTAATTGAAAGGACTAAAAGTGAATGCATTTATACACAAATATGTACAACATGGTTTGGTTCAAATTACCTCCTTACTAGGAATCATTATTTGGGTAGGAAAAGTAAGGTGATCTAGAATTGAAGGAATATTTTTGGTGAACTATTCAATTATTTGATGAATGTGCACATTCTATTCAAAGTTGAATATTTGATCATTACATTTTAAGATCTTTTAATGCTAGGTTAATAAGGAATGCCATGTATTAGGTTAGATATGCACAATGGAAAGGAGTTAGGGTTTCATCATATATATAGTTAGTCTTCATTATTGAATGTGACAAACCATCTCCCATCACCGAATACAAATTTATCAATAAGCAAACAAAAAATCATGGCAATTGCTTTAAATTGCACCCATAATTAAACATAGAAGACACCAGCTTTGGTTGTGTCAAGTGTTGTATTAATATGTTGTTTTTCACATATTAAATTGGTATATATATGTATAGGGGCAACACGTAGTTAATGGGTAGGGTCCTAAGTAGAAAATGTTTTTCCAAGGTAGGGTATTAAAATGTTGAGATTTCAAAAAATTCCAAAAAATACATTTGCATAATTTCCAATGAATCAAGATTGGAATCTTGAATTAAGCAAAGTAGAGATGCTTAGTTTCAAAACTACATCACCTAGCGCTAAAATGTGTACATGAAATGAGGCTTAAAGAGAAGAAAAGAGAAAGTGGGCCCACACTAAGCACGCATACTTTCATTCTTCAAGAGAAAAAAAGATAAAATGGGCTCGCATGGAGCCCATCCGCCTCTACCTTAGCATTTGTAGACATGTTTTGAAATCATTTTTACATAAAAAAAAGAAAAAAATAAATATCTAATAGTGTTGTGGACTTACAATTGCCTTGCAACTAATAACAAAAAATTGAAGCTCACCTTAAAAGAACCCATTGCATTTTGATGTTGACCTTGCAAATTTGTTTTGCCTCCATCAATTGCTTTCTTGCTCTCTCCAAGATTTTTTTAAGCTAAAATCAAATGCCCTAGTTGCCATTACACCTATTGTTCTCAACTTCAATCTCTCACCCTAAATATTGGTTTCAACACAATATGAAACATTTCAAAACTTTGATTGATATGTTTCAACCTAGGTATGTCCACACAAAAAAACCCTAGGTTCTAAATCAATCTAAATATATGTTTTGAAACATATCCAACAAGTAGGTTCTAAGATGCCCTTATACATATCAATGTACATACTATGAGTGTACCTTGTATACCAATACAACACTGGTTGTGTCCTAAAAAAAGCAGGTCACAATGTTAAAATGTTGGATGCTTGATCATAGATTGTGTTCCATCAATCCTTGACACACTCATATTTGCTAACCAATTCCCCTATACACTAGTTCATTGTTTGATCACCAACATGTGTTCAATAATGAGCATGCTCACCCTAATAACTTATTAGAGCCAAGTGGCTACTTACAATGTTGGCTAAGGACACCTACTCAAAAAAAAAACTAACTGAAATAGGTTCACTACTTAACTTCACATGGTTTGAATAATGGGTCATATAATTAAGAACTTTCAATATTTTCCCTTTGTATTTTGTGCAGCTATGTTCCAAGAAAAGTGAAGGGGACAAGCTCAAAGTGATGTCAAATCTTAAAGATGAAACAAAATTCTGAGAATTTCTTTAGGCTACTGGGTAAGGTCCCTAGCTCAGGGCCAACAAGTTTTCACACATATCACTTGGGCAATGGCCCTTAAGGTAGGTGCTCAAATTGGTGAAGCCCATCACTAGGGTGCATTGGGTGTCTAATCCAATTTGTATAGGGTGGGGTATTGGCCTTGTCCAAGAGTTAACCACCCATGGTTAGCTAGGGAACTGGAACCCAACAGAAAACTGTTTCCTCATCACTTACCATTCATCCTTTATGGTGTGTTGGTGGGTGCTGGTTCACTATGGTCCCTCTAGAGAATAATATCTCACACTTGGCTATACCAAATACCAAAGGAGAACTGAACATGACATCAATATTGAGCATCTCTTCACCTTTGCTGGCCTTGCCTATCAAGGCAAGGATATTGTGTTTAGATTGATTATAGAATATAGTAGCTTAATGGATTTTGGCCCCATAGGTAATAATAGGCCTTTTTTTATATGACGATTTTTGAAACATGATAATTTTGGCTTGTGTTGAAACTTGAGATTAGTTATAGAGTTATCATATCTTGAACCATTTTGGTTTCGTTTAGAGAATTTTTTGAAGATTATATTTTTGCATTGAGAAATATTTGAGTTTTTATAATTTCTTCTTTTGCCTTAAGATACTTGTTAATTAATGTAAATGGCAAGGCCACAATGTGACACACCCCTTGTTTTGCATTGCATTGCATTGCAGTGCATGCACCTAGTTGTTGAAAATGGAAATGCCTTCTTATCCATCAATGGGTGTCAAACTGCGCTCATCATGGCAAAAGCAAAACTACAAGTCCTTCAAAAGCGAAAAAAGGACAATACTTTGTGATCATCAGGTGGGTGAGACTTCTTGAGCCTCAATATTCCATGTTCTTTAGGTGAAAGAAGGGTTATGTCCAATTGTCAAATCACCTATTCTACCTTGGGCTTTACTAGGCATGGGTATTAATAATGTTAGATGTATGTATCCCCTTTGAGATTCTTTGTTAAAATGAGTCCTATTTTTCTATTTGTTGAAATGCAAGGAAGTTCTTAACATCGCCATCTGCATGGTATCTTATCTTGATGTGCCCCGTTTTTCGAATCTTTGAAAAAAAGGTTTTGTGTAGTCTCTTGGTCCCCACTTGATAATTAACATTTGTGCTAATAGATTCCTGTGTCTTCATTCGGAATACAACATAGCTTATCCTCTCTTCCTTTCATAATCTAGTTAGGAGAGAACCCAAAGCCTCGGAATTCAACATAACTTATCCTCTTTATTTCATACTCTAGTTAGGAGAGAACACAAAGCCCATGCTCTTTGACTACACACTATGGGTTCATACAAGAGAGACCTCGAGTGGACTCTAGGCCATAGTGAACTAGTACCCAAAAGTGGACCATGCAGGATGGACCGTGTGTGTCCACATGAAACACTCTTTAATTGTATTCTTGTATAGGAGCTAACCACGCCGATTAGCAATGTAAACCCTCCACAAGTATCTACCTACCTAAGTAGCCATTGAGTCGCTTTCCTACTTACCTAATTCGATAGTAACCATTTACATTCACAACCTACTTAGCTATTGTACTTACCAGGTTCTTTGCCAGCTATTTGGGTGGGTATTAAAACAGTGTTAAATGAAAATGTAAGTGGCATCCTAGGTGGCACCCAATGTTAAATGGGCCATAGTTCAATGTTAAGTGAATGCTAGCTTAACATAAAATTTTCATGGCAACGAGAGGTTTAAGTCCTAAATGGCTAGCATGGTGTTATGGGACTCCACACTAGAGTCACTAACACCAAGTGTGAATGCACCTTTAGTATAGCCTTTTCCACCTAAGAAAAAAACATAAAACCTCAACAAGGGGTGTGTCATAGTGTGACTTTGCCATTTACATTAAAAAGTATCTTAAGGCAAAAGAAGAATTATGAAAACTCAAATATTTCACCATGCAAAAATATAATCTTTCAAAAAATCCCCTTACAAGAAACCAAAATCCTTCAAGACATTATAACTCTGTAACTAATCTCAAGTTTCAACACAAGCCAAAAATATCATCTTTCAAAAATCCTCATATAAAAGTAGACCTATTATTATTACCTAGGGGCCAAAAATCCATTAAGCTACTATACTCTATAATGAATCTAAACACATAACTAATCTCAAGTTTCAACACTCAAGTTTCAACACGAGCCAAAATATCATCTTTCAAAAATCCTCATTTAAAATTGACCTAGTATTATTACCTAGGGGCCTATAAAAATCCCTTAAGCTACTATACTCTATAATGAATCTAAACACATAACTAATCTCAAGTTTCAACACGAGCCAAAATATCATCTTTCAAAAATCCTCGTATAAAAATAGACCTAGTATTATTACCTAGGGGCCTATAAAAATCCCTTAAGCTACTATACTCTATAATGAATCTAAACACATAACTAATCTCAAGTTTCAACACAAGCCAAAATATCATCTTTCAAAAATCCTCATATAAAAATAGACCTCGTATTATTACCTAGGGGCCTATAAAAATCCCTTAAGCTAGCTACTATACTCTATAATGAATCTAAACACAATATCCTTGCCAATAAAACATCAAAACCTGTTGCACGAAGGTTCTCTTGAAGTTTGGGATTGAATTATACGCGAGCATTGGCTGCATGAGGTTGTCCATCTTAAGTTTGCAAGTGGATCATAATGGTAAAGGGCTACTTGTCATCATAATGTCATCTTTCTTGACTTCTCTTAACTAACCTAATGAATAAATCAAACACGTTCCCTTGACCAAGGAAGAGTGACGTCTCTACAAACTGATCTAGATAAAAATGAAGGGGTAGGCCACATACTCTTTTAAAGTTCCTTTAGGAAAGATTTAAACTTGGGCTTTGTGTTGGTTGGCAATACCAGGGACAATTAATTGGTATAAGGTCAAAAATATCATTATATTTTAACTTAATTTAAATAAATTATTTACAAAAAAAAATCAGTTATCAGACATTGGTAATCCGTGATCATATAAATTATTCATGAAATCATTTTCCACTTTCATTAATTTTAAAATATAAGATTTAATTTCAATAACATTTTTGATATCCAGAAATGTCCTTTTCGGCACACCTTGTTGTTTCAAAAATAAATTTTTTGGGGCCTTTCGATAGGATTTCATATTAGTTGATTTTCAATACAGACCAAATGTTACCATCATCATGAATTTAATGTTACCACTTGCTGGATTATGAATATTATCAAAATTAATCAATATCAAATCTGTTAAAAGAATGTATGGATATAAGATGTAGTTTAATGGTTTAACATATTTCAAAACATGTTGTTCCTTTCATATGAAATAAAATGTTGAAACTAAAAACATTTGAAACAATTTGCAATCATGATGTTGGTCAAAAATTGTAATTATAATTTTAAATCCATGTTTCAAAACATCCATTAAAGTTTAAAATGTAGTTGCTAAATGAAAAGCTGAAACACAAATGCACTTGAATGTGAATCATGCACTGTTAAATAACAACATGAAAAAATGAATTTCAATGTTTTTGACATCTTGGTGTGATACATAATGATAGTAAGTTGAGAGATATGTGATTTATAATTAACTTGCAATTGATTTAATCAAAATATTAAGTCTTTGAGTAATGTAGAATTTGAAATCAAGAGTCAAACTTTGCACATGAATTTTGAAATTTTCATATCAAGAATAAAATATTTTTGAATATTCCAAACAATTATGTATTTTTTTCCACAAAATTTTGTTCTTTGAAACAAATAAAATTGAAATTTTTGATATTTTAAAATAATATAATTAATTTCAAAGATGCCAAGTTACTATGATGATAAATAAAATGTGAATATAAAATGACATCCATGTACAATAAATTATGCATACAAGATGAATTGTTCTTTTCTACTCATATTTACATAAGGGACAAAGATCATTAAATGAATTGTAAAAGACATATACAAGCCATTTGATCTCATCAAGTCATCCTTGTTTTATGGCAACATTTTCATCTTTTATCTTATTTTGCAATGTCAATAATATTTTAAAAGGTTTTCCTAAGTTACAAGGATATTTTTGAATCATATAATAGGAAATCACTAATTCTTATATTATAAGTTTATTAGGATTTATCGAGAATGACATTTGTAATAAGGACAATGTTGACCATATGCCCATATAATAATGATGTTCCATATTGAATTTTAAGTTAATGATTCGCTAAAAGAACTAATGAAATACCCAATTTTTATCAATTACAAATACATTAAAAAAATCACTTTTATTCCATAAAAGATTCATGCAAAGGTCTTTTAATATATTGACGATAGGAAAATTTGGATTGTTAACCATGTCATTATCTCAACAGACTGTTAGTAACCATTGATTTTGATCAAATGATATTTTACATGTATAAGGTCTTGTAAACATTCGTAAATCTTTGAGACAACAAAATGATTTTATGAAACAAGAAATTTCAAATGTGACTTTCAAAAATAATATTAATCACAATTATAGTCTTCAACCATTATTTGATCATGTTTCTTATGTATTGTTTCATCTTATTTAAATAATTTCACTAATATCTAGGTTTGAAAATAAATATCCATGACATTTAAAACATGATTGTAGAGGGATAAATAAGCTGATACCATATGGTTTGTGTCATATAAAAATGATGTGACACATAAAAACTTAATCAAATTATCAAAACACATATCAAAATATTTTTTTAAACAAAAAAAATTTTGAATTTTTTTGAGGAAAATAGTACATCCTTTTTTTTAATTCACTATTTTTTTTCAATTGTTTCTTTTCACATAATGTACACATAATGACACAAACATCATTTATTGTGTAGCACCTTAAATGAGTGCAAACTGCAATGAGAAAGAAAAA
>Ga0209208_10008690_pt1 | contig 13501 bp, 12 predicted proteins | sample S1TSphfallax_3_FD_187694 | JGI IMG/M metagenome (GOLD analysis project Ga0209208, IMG submission 187694) | Host-associated microbial communities from peat moss isolated from Minnesota, USA - S1T2_Fd - Sphagnum fallax MG (SPAdes) (version 2) | ecosystem: Host-associated > Plants > Peat moss >...
GGGGGGGGGGGGGGAAATAGTGGGGAATCCATTAAAATAATGGGTGGGTGTGTGAAAGTTTTGCATTAAACCTATGTGAATGACGATAATATAGATATTGGCCCATCGGTTGTCATGGAATTGCACATACAAACAAATCAATTGTCAATTACAGTGCATTTTTAATTCATAGCCATTCGTTGCAAGATTCCATTTTAGACAAGAGGATTAAAGACCAATAGTTTCCAAGGGATTTTTTCCATGAAATTTTGGACATACAAGTGTACAAGTAATTAAGGAACAAGATCTTCTGTGGTGATTCTTAAAATTTGGTGCGATATTAATTATCCATTGATATGAAGGCTTATATTTTAGGCTGTACCACAATTTTGATAGAATTTATCAATGGATAATATAGAGCAAAATTGGATATCTATACTCCTAAGATGAACTATCAATATTATTGGGGTTTTTAGCATTGTTCCAATGTAGGTGCTGGTTCACCCAAACCATGCTAAACAATGTCGTGTGTAAAAAATTGTAAAACAGCTAGAAGTGAAAGATTGAAAACCCAAAGTTCACTTAGAAATCACTAGAAAACACATGATCTCAAATAATTAGTCAGTTCCAAATTTCAAAAATTCTCTCATAATGGCTTGCCATTGAAAAATAACTAGTAACTGCTGCCAATAGTTACTGGCTAAAAATAGTAGGCAGAACAAAATAGCACTGAGACCTCAATCATGTATGAAACACTTGGAATTGCTGATGTTACTGAGATTTTATTTTAATTTTCTCATCACCAAAACTAAACTGAAAACCCACCATTGCACCAATTAGGAAAGAAAATTCAAAGAATTGTAGCACACTTGTATTTATGTAGTTACCAACAAAAATTGCACCCAAAATCATCTCAAAACAATCATAAACTCTCCAGTAAATGATGGATTAAACTTGATTGTAAGATAAAATAGTTTCAAAAGATAATTTAATCTACACAGTGATGAACATGTAACATAGTTAGGTGATTATGAATGCAAAATGGATTTGATAGAAAAAGCAACTAAAGTGTGACAATTGGTCTCCAACTATGTCACCTTCAAATTGATTCCCAGTTTCAAGCAAAATTAAATCTCAAATCTTACATGTATGCAAAGTCTCTTCCCTTTGGATAAAAACAATAAAATCTAGCACAAAGTATTCAACCAACACATTTTTAATGTGTCTATCCAAATATATGCTCAAAATTTCTAAATAAAAAGAAATAGTTTATTGTCACTGGTAGTGTGTAAAGGTAGTCATGATGGGTCGGGATATGACTATGAGTGTTATTGTGGTCTTGTTGTTACCTGCCAAAGTGTGGTTCAACTTCAATGAGAGTTTGAAGTGTAAGACTTAAAAATTGCCAAGTGGACATTTCAAGAAGATGTCCAAATTCGTGACTTGAATTTGAGAATTGCTACCAAACTGTAGCTAGTGAAGTTCAATGCCAATCTAGACCTTTCAACAATTGCAACAGTAGAATCGTTGCTCAAAGAATACAAAGACGTCTTTGCATGGTCCATGAAATCTCAAAGGAATACCTCCCCACATTGTTCAACATTGGATAAAATTGGATACAATAATATCGCCTTCTCATCAAAACTAGTATCGAATGAATCCCAATTATGGAGTTGTGGTGAAATTTAGACAAGCCTTTAATTGCAGGTTTCATTACTTCGATAAAAGAAGCAACTTGGCTTTTTCCCATTGTGTTGGTCCCTAAGAAAAATGGTAAGCTACACATTTGTGTTGATTTCAAGAAACTAAATGCAACCATGAAAAAGGATTCATGCCCTCTATAGTTTACGGAAGAGCTCTTGGATATGATAATTGGGCATGAAGTCTACTCATTTTTGGACAGATTTTTTGGTTATCATTAGATCATGATAACACCAAAAGAGTGATACAAAAAAGATTTCATCACCAAATGGGGTGCATTCCTATGGCTAGTCATGCCCTTTGAATTGAAGAACATGGCACCAACCTACCAATGAACTGTAAGTTTGGTTTTCAAAGAATATATTGATGTGTTCATGCACTTGTTTTTAAATGACTTCAATGTCTTCAATGATTTGAAAACACATCTAGCTAAACTCCAATTGTGTTTCGACAAATGTTGATAATTTGGTATTAGCCTCAACTCGGAAAAATGTATGTTTTTGGTGTTTTTTGGTGTCATATTCGACTACATTGTGAAAGGGAAGCTATTAGATCCTAAGAAAATTGCAACCATAGTCAACATGCTAGAACCAAATACCTCCAAGGACATTCACGTTTTCAACAGCATGGCCTAGTTTTATCGTTGTTTCATTTGGAACTTCACCTTCATCATGGCCTTGATTACGAAATTGCTACGAAAACCAATGTTTTTCAATGGAATCTTGATTGTCAACAAGTGTGGGAGGCAATCAAGTAGCAGTATGTGGATGCACTGATTTTAATTACATCAAGGTGGGATCTAGAGTTTCATGTCCACATCGACATGTCCAATTTAGTAATCGATGATATGTTGGCTCAAAACCCAATTAAAAAATACAACCAACTGATTGTGTACATGTTTCAATTGTTGAACAATGCAAAGAAAAACTACACCACAACTAAAAGGGAAGCTCTAGTGATGGTGTACACTTTTCACAAATAATACCACTATTTACTTAGCAACAAGTTTGTTTTCGATGTAGACCATATGGCCCTTTTTTACTTGGTCAAGAAACCCCAAGTTTCTAGTTGGATAGCCCAATGGCTTTTATTGTTTTTCAAATACGATTTTTCAATGGTATATAAACTTGAAAAATCGCATTCATGTTTAGATGCTCTATCTCATTTACCAACATCCGATGAGCCAAGTGGAGTGCCAAATCAAGTTGTCAATGTTCCACTATTCCTACTCCAATTGGCGTTTTTGCAAGAAATTAACGATTACTTGCAAATAAGAAATTTTCCAGTTTCATACACCCTGGAACAAAAACGGAAATTAACTTTAAGGGCCTTACTTTATGCATTACAATAAGGCAAATTGTACAAATAGAGCTAGGAGTAGATTTTTTTACGTTGCCTACACCAAGAAGAAATTTCGATAATCCTTCAAGAAATGCACAAATAGGTAGGTGGAGGTCATTTTTTGATAAATATCACAATCCAAAAAAAATTGGTTATTAAATACAAGTGGTCGACACTTCACAAGGATATTATGGACCATTGTAGATCCTGTGATAATTGCCAATGGACGAGCAATTTGGTCCACACCAATTTGGTTAAATCACAATGTTCCTTACTGAACCTTTCACCAAATGGGGCATTGATTACATAGGCCCAGGCCCCATCAAATCGATAGGATGATACATAGGTAACCATTATGTTCAGGTGACAACTGATTATATTACTGAGTGGGCGGAGGTGAAAGCATTACAAACCAACAGAACAATGGTCACAGCACAGTTCCTTTACGAATTTATCTTGATGTAATTCAACTACCCACTCATGTTAGTTAACAATCAAGGCATGCACTTTATCAATGACACCATCCAAATCTTGACTACGCACTTCTTATTTAAACATACAAGTTCCATTACCTATTACCCATAGGGGAATGTCCAAGCCGAATCAATTAATGAATTCATCATCCTACTACTAACCAAACTGATGAATGAGAAGCCCAATGATTGGGATGAACATCTACACACAATTTATTTGTTTACCAAATAACATTCAAGGTCACCATCAGGCATACCCCTTTCCAGCTCGTATATGGGCTTCACCCATTAATGCCCATAGAATATATCTTTCCTTCAAAGAATAATCCAATGGATCACATTCCAATACGTGTTTTATCTAGTTGAATAGCTAATTTAAAAAAGCTAGAGGAATCCCATCAGGTTGCTACTAAGACAACAAAAAATTGACAACCCAACCTAGCAAAATGGGTGCACCAACACTACAAATAGAAATCATTTGCCTTCAATGACCATGTCCTATGGTTTTTGAAGTCCAAAAAAATGCACCATGGAAAATTCAAACGGTTGTGGTTCGGGCCATACCAAATCTAGTATTATTTCCCCAACAACATTGTTTTGTTGGTCGCAATAAACAAATTCAACCCACACCCCATCCTTGTAAATGTAAACAAGCTCAAGCCTTACCAAGTCTGTGCGGTTTCCCAAGGACGAGAAATAGGGTTATAAAGGGGGAAGGATCCTAATGAACAATTGGAATGGAACAATGACAACTAGCCAGATGTGGAGAATGACACATAATCGGAAGCAAAACGTCAGCGGAATAATTTTTCAACAATAAACTGAAAGTGGACAATCATTTGGTAATAGTTCCACTAAAACAATTTTTCAAAAATGATTCGGAATTTAATGAAGTTCAAGTTAAAAATGGGTCATACATATATGGTTTCACCGAAAAAAAATTCAGCCCATAACTAGAAAGGAATGAGGATCCGATTACTCCAAAAACAAATATTACAAATTCGACTACATCATTCATGTACTTGGAACTGGAAGTGACAAATCCTTCGCCTGGAAAAGATGCAAACAAACTGTAAATGGGACGAAAAATAGTGAAACATGGTGGGGGGGAAACCAGGCTAGGTGCTACGTGATAGAAGTAATGTACCTGGAAGTGTTGGAAAAAACCATGGGAAGACTAGGAATTGGAAAAGAAATTGCACATTGGAACCATGTACACTAGAATTGATGAATCAAACACCACCGAATTCAATAAAATGGGTGTTAGCAACAAAGAAATGGTTACCAATAATTGTGATAAAAATTGGTTTAAAAAATCCGAAGTCAAAAAACCAACTACAAAAATGGCATTAATAAACATCAATTTTTAAAATGGTGTAACCCAAAAATGATTACAAAAGAAGGGTTATCAAAAGCCATTATGAGAAAACAATTACCAAGGACAATTATTACAATTGAAAGGGGTCTAACCGTTCCTAACTTCCAAAAGATAGCTCCACTAGAAGCTTTAGTGGATAGGGAAGGATGGAAAATGTCTATGCTCAAAGGCATGTACATTGCTAGAATGCCCATTCTAATCCAAGGCATTTGGTTGAAAGGAAGTTACCTCACTTAGGTGGCAAAAATACTCATGATCGTGGTAGCACTCATCAAAATCAGGATGTAGATCAACTAGGCTAGTGTCATCTTCAATAACCTTCATAGCAAGTTGCGGGATTTGGGTTGCTGCCACAAAACCAACACCACCAGAGATGCAAAGTTCAAAGGAACACAAATCTTGGACAATGTGCTCCGAAAATGGTTTCTAATGGACCCGAGTTTTCAACTATTGGAATCAAAGGAGGAGGATGAATTGAAGGATAACTCACTAGGCGAGGCTAAAAAGAAGAATTTGCCACCAGGCCTAGGTGTGCAATCATAAGGCGCACTTCCAAATATGGAGGAAAGTTTAAATCCATAGCATCCAATGGGTGCAACAAGTCACCCACAAGAGGATGACCCAAAACTGGAAACCATCATGCCAAAGTTAAGGAGTTGGACCTTGGGCCAATTGAAACCACACCTTCCATTTTCCACATTAGGCAAACGCACACCAATAGACCGGACACCAAAACCAACACCGAGTCTTTGGAAAAGGACCCAAACTAGAACTCATTTTAGAAATAGAAATTTGAAACCTATAGTAGATATTTTATCTTCGAAGGAAACCCTTTTGGCACAACAAAAGACAAAAGCCTCACTGTCACAGCATTTGCATGATAGGCTCTCTTCTTAAACAATTTTAGTGAATACTTTGCCAAATATCAAAACTCCACCAAAGTTTAATTTCAATGCCAATACCATAACCAAAAGTTTGTCACATTGACCACGAGCAGACATTATTCAGTTCAAGCTGGTGTTTTTTGAGACACCACAAGCAATTGGACCCCAAAATTCAATAATTCTAACAATCCATGCCTCCCTCAACAACTTGGAATCTCACATCCTCATGTTTAGCTTGTACATCTTGTCAATAACGAACATTGACATGGAATTCCGGCATCTGGCAACAAAATGTGATGTCCTATAAGAAAGCAACCAAAATATTTCCAATGAGAAGCAAAATCTAGAGTCTTCTGTGAACTAACTTAAGGTAGCCAATGAGAAGGATTCCAAAATTATATAGGATTTGGAACAATGGTTTCATGAGGTTGACATGATGTGTTTGTAGTTGAACGAACTAAAGGCTAAGAACAAGGATTATCGAGAGGTTATTCTAGGGCTGGAAGAATGCTTGCAGGTAATTAACATTGTTCTTGACACACTATAAAAGGATTGGAACCGACTAAAGGCTCAATACCGAAAGGAATCGAAAGAATAGAATAGGTTAGAAGAAGAGTTGGACAAGGTAGATAGAAACCGTGACTCCAATAAAGGGCCAACTCATGTGCATTGAAAACACCAACCTTGGGCTATATAAACAAATTCAAGGGTTGGAACATGAACCTAGGGAAGTAACTAGAATAATAGAGGAGTTCCAAATGGAAATGGAAAAATTGTAAGCTGACCTTCCTTTGAATAATGTTAACCTTGAAACCCTCGCAGAGGAAATGCGAATGTTGACACAAAAGGTTGAAAGGGCGAACTTTTATTACCATCGGCTAGCAGAATTATAGATGGAACACACTTTTGCAAAAGTAGAGTTGTTAATGCATTAGAGGCAAAGGTCAAAAGAGCAAAGTCAACACTACTACAAAATGTGGGTGCAATTCACTAATCCCCGTTCACTAAACTAGTGAATTCACTCAAAATCTAATGATCATTTGGCGTATGGGGACACCTTTTGTTGTAATGTGAGTTATGGGAATTGCTCAAAGGCCAAATGGTCGAGATGTTGGAGGAAACTTTCGCAAGCTATTGAAAAGATGAAAAGCTCTATATCCTCTAGATAAAACACTACTGGAAATCAATGCCAAATCTAATAATCCTAGACTTTCAACCAACAATTAGGGCATTGCCAATGAGATCCACCTCTACCACACAAGCAAGTGAAGCCTAGGAGGTAGAAGAAGAAATGGAGATTAACTTGCGAGGAGCTACAAGTGAAATTGGGACAGAAGTTGAGGAAGCATCAAGCAACCGACCTCTTTCGGAAAGACAAAAAATAAAAGATGGCTTAGGAACCGTGTCCCACTATGTAATTTTATCAAAGAACACTCAACAAGACTAACATTTGTTCAAATTGCTTCATATTTTGGCCACAATTAGAATAAAGTATGTTTTATATGATAGCACAAATGTTTAGTATGATAAATCACCAAGTTTTGTGGAATTGATATTAGAATCTTGGATTTTTTCATAAAATGGATGCATTGATAAGGACAATCAAATCAATTTTGTTCGTTACAAATTTATATTCAATGCAAAGGAAAAAACTACAAAAGTTTAAAAGGTTTCGGTGGAAAGGGTCAATGGCTCACCCCCAAGGTTACAACCAAAACACACACCTAGTGGAGTAGTTGACTTAATTAATTGAACTACCATGTGACCTAGTAAAATAGGTAACCAAATTTAGCATTAATTTCGATAAATAATTGTAAATGACAGTTTTAGGATGTAAAAACATTTTACTACTTTGTGATTCTGAGGACGCAATCCCACTTTGAAAGGAGGATAATGTCAAAGAGAGAGATTTTTGTAACCAAAACTAATTGTCTAACCGAATCTAGTAGAATTTTATTTGAGGCAATGTAATTGAAATCAATTTTTATGTAATTGAAACAGATTTCTCTTACTGATTTTGGATTTAAAGGTGGTTATTTTTAACACCAAAAATCTAGAAATGATCAATTGAACTTGTAATTAGGATTTTTTTGATAAGGTTTGGAAGGTATATATTTAAAGGGATTTTTCTATCTTTTTTTTCTTAAAAAAATAGACTATACAAAGTTGTTTCAAGTAATTTGTGGAGAAAGTTCAATCCTTTTGAACTTTTTACCTTCTTTTTGAAATAATCAATGTTATTTGCTAGATTAGTATTTCACCCCCAAGTTTTATGTTTTCAAGTATGTCCTTTTAATGTGTGTGTTTTTCCATGGTTATTTTATTACTATCACATGAATTTTAGGTTTAATTTTTGATATTTAAGGTGGTTGCAGGTGTCTACCCCCACTTCAAATTCAGTAGGGTACTTCCCTTACTGAAAAGTGAAATATTATGGTAATTTATTTGTCCTACTAATAACTATGTTTTGGTGGTTTTAAAGATCACCCCCCTTGGACAAGAATTTATTAAATTATAATTTCATTTACAAACAGTTATTTACCAAATGGCCTTAACAACCTAAATAATTATTTTAGGTTAATACATAAATGCTACTAAAACAACGTTTTCCTAAAGATCATCAAACAAGGTTGTAACAAAAAAATGTTAACCAAATAAATACAAGATAATAGTTGGATACACATACCTCCAAATATAGTAGTTGGAACATACTACTCAATCGTTTAATCCCATTTTGGTGAATATGATCTTGTTTTGCCCCAATTCAATTTCTAGGTCTTTATAACCACAATTTTCATTTTTTTGCCATTTGACAATGTCTAATGTAGATACCCGTGTAGGTGGACCCCTCATTTCAATTTCCCCATTGAAAACATTTTAGTTGTGTTGATACGAATGATTTCTAAGCAAGTAATGGCAACTACCACAAAATATCATTTTTTTTAGTTTCTTGGAAGAACGAGATTATGTAGCTAGGGCACAAGGTGGGCACCCAACATGCCCTTTTGTCACACAACTTGCAAACAATCCATACGCTGGAAAATCATGCACACTCCAAATGCACATCACTCGTAAGTTGAAGCATCCCTTTGAAGATACAGCAAATGTTTGGACTCCACTCCAAAATAGTTGTAACTCTTCAATCAATGGCCATAGATACACATCCATGTTTCCAAATGTTACAAATTCTTTCTTAGGAATGTTTAAAGCTAACATAAAAAAATATCATTTAATGACCAACCAAGGAAGCAAATTGCAATTGAGAAGTATCACTAGCCAAGTAGAATGGCAAGAACTTAAGTCACAAAACATGGGTTCAGCCCATCAAGTGCCAACGCCATCCTAATGGAGTGGGCATAGATGGCAAAAGTTGGCCACTTATCATTAATGTGTTTCCAAGCAAAGGTATCCACCACACTTTGTTTTAGGCCATCTATACTTGTTCCATCTTTATGTTAGGTTAATAATTTTGCCAATGATTTGCACCTATACATCCTTGGTAACCTTGGAATCAATGGGAAGTGTTGAAAGACCCTTCATGGAATAGACTTTGACCCATCCACAAACCTAATAATGCCACATTTTGGACACATCTACAAACACCTTAAGGTGCCACGAAAGAGCACACATCCCTTTGCACAAACATGGATTGAATCATAACTTAAACCCAAACTTTTAATCAACTTAAAAGCCTCATAAGATGTAGCTATCAATTTATTCTCCTTTGGTAACAATTTTTTTCGTAACAATGAAAAAAGCTCATCCATGAAAGCATTACTAACTAAATGCATAGTTTTCATATTCAAGCATAATAATATTGCTAACAACATAGATGCGGAAGATCCTTGAAATAATGGTGTTGAAGCCTTTGAAATAAGCCCTTCCATTAAACATCAAAATGTTTTGGGTTCTCTGGAATAATAGTGTCAATTTTGACTTCCTCTAAGTTTTGACCCTCAAGTGGGACTTGTTCTTCATGTGCTTGTTGCATCCCATCATAGCTTGCAAAAGCTTCATTCACAAGTCTATGGATTTGAACTTATGGGTCAAGTGTATGTTGACTGCAACATGTTCATTTGTTATACCCCCCCATTTGCACCATCTAAGTTGTTGTGCCTTGATGCATCCCCTTCAGCTATTGGTACCTATTGAGTTGCACAACAAATCAAACCACATTAATATCATACACAAATCCTTATAGCCATTGTTTATTCATGATTATTCAACATGACTAACTATTTAAACAAAACTCAAGTTCAAATTAATGTGAACAACCAACAATTTCAAATGCTTATCAACCACCACATGTAGGTTTGAGGAAAAATTACATACCACCATTAGCATAGTAAAATATGGATCCCATCCATATTTCCAAAAATGTTTCTTAATAATGTTATGGAATCACCTTTTTGCACCATGACAAGATCTACAAGGTTAATCATAGTTTATCAACCGTTGTCGAGTTGCTTCAAGTTCATCAACTTTAAACACAGTTTGGGGATAAAAAATCAGAAGCAATTTTAGTTGTTGTTGTAAGCCCTCTCAAAGAAGACCACAAATTAAACCTGTAAAATCAACAAAATAAGTTTGCAAAGATTATATTGTTGCAAGGTTCTAAACTATGCACAAATATGTGTTGAATCTTTGTTGTTAATTCAATTTTTTTGGTAAACATAAGTCCATTCTTTAAAGAAAATGATTTCACTTCTTATAAGATAGGTGAATAAGATTGGTATTTGCCTTTCAAAATCAAAAATTATATAACAACAATTAATATATAACTTATTTGCAAAAGGTGGAAACACATATTGGATTTGTATCATGACCATCCATCATCTAAAAAGTAAAATATCACAATGAAAGGAAATCAACTTTGAGAAAAGTTAGTTGATAACTCACTTTGAATTGTTGGATGTATTATATGATTTGATGAATTTGAATAAATTATATGCATATCATTTGTAAATTGATAATTAATCACATTAGACATGCCATTTAGTCAAATGGACTAATCACAATGGACCTGCCATATCATCATAAATTATCATGCAATTAGTCACAATGCACCTACCATATCATCATACTTAGCCACACAAATAGGCAAAATGTGCTTGATCTACATGCCACATCATCACATTTAATCACATAGTCAATCACAATGGACATGCCAAATCATCATAGTTACTCTAACTAACAATGAAATAGGATATGCCATGTCATCATAGTTAATCAAAGCCTTAATGACAATGGACATGCCATGTCATCATAATTAATCAAAAAATTAATGAAAATGGACATGCCACATCAAAATCAATAAAAATCCAATAAAACTTGGGCAAAAAAATATACATGGTGCAAAATCTTATTTGAATCAAATAAACAATATTCATTGCAAAACTTTCACATATATGTAGAAGTTTGATCACAATCTACAAATTTGAAGATGTAGAACTTTCATTATATTTTAAAATTAAAGTAAGTTCAATGAATGTTGACCAGAATCCATTGAATCTATTCATTGTTATTGTATTTATTATCAAAATTAAGAGTTAAAATGTTTTGAAATTGATTGACTACACCATTTCAAAAATGTTTGAACTTTTTGAAGTTCACCATTCAAGATATATCAAATGTTAGGCAAAACATTTTATTATAGTCTAGAACAAAAATGTTAATTGCATTTTAAGATTGAATAAACTCCATACATGATAAACAAAACATATGATTATGGCCTTTCAACATCATTATTCTATAACATGACATTCCATGAAGAAATATAGAAATTGCCAAAAACAAATTTGATTTTTAAGTTTGAAGAAATATTACTTACATGTTGTGGCTGGACATTGCATGAGTTAAAGGATTCACAATTGAAGTTGATCGTGATCAACTCACCTTTTCAATTGCCCTTTCACACTCCTTCCACTGTTACATCCCCACACATTCAATAGATTAGATCTACAAAATCAATGTGATTGCACAACACAATTGTCAAACATAGTTAAATTACCAACATTCAAGCTCAAAAATCTATAATAGAACTTTTAGGATTATGTCTTTTCTTATTCATTACCCATCACCCTTGTCCCATTATATGTCTAAAGAAAGCCTTATGTGGCATATTAGGGTTAATAGAAGTCAATATAAGGTGTTTCAATCATTAGGGTTATGATGTTGTTCACATTTTCAATTCACTCTAAATGAGGTCAAAAAATACAAATGTACGATCAATGGAGTTGCATTTGAGATTCTTGGGCAAACTCCAAAAGATGCTAACATTAGTTTCTATGAGTTTTAGTATGTAGACGATACTCCTACATATATATTAACTATAAAGGATGTTCTACTCAAAAGATAGAATCAAATGTTGTCGTTGCAAAGACAAATGGAATAACAAATAGATACATGGGATAAGCAGCACAATGTTTACCTTGCATGGTAAAATGTGTTAATTGAATTGATATGTTTGAACAATGGATGGCGAGCAAGCTACTATCGATTATGAGAAAAATTGACTATTCAACATTGTTGAAAACCACACTAGGCTAACTAAGATTTTTGGTGCAAATTGGAGGTATATTTCATTTAGCTTCAGTCATTTTGTTTGCATTGATTTGTGTAAATCTATAAAAAAAACATGCTAACTTTTGCACCAAAACAAGCTATAAAACAATTTCATCATTGCAAAAACTAAGCACGGGAACATGTATGTTTCATGTAATGTATCAGAGATGTTCAAGTTCTTTTCCAATTCATCTAGGGTTTTACATTTGATTTTTAAAAAATAATATTAGCTGACAAATGAGGTGGCATATATAGTGACTAAATTCAATCATTTGATATGTGAGGTGGCATATATTGTGACTAAATTTAATCACTTGATATGTGAGGTGGCATATAAGGTGACAAAATCCAATCATTTTATATGTGAAATGGCAATCTCAGTGATTTCATCACTTTATGTAAATTAGCATTTTGAATAAAAGCAGTCACTTTAAATCTGAAGTGGCACATAATTTGACTAAATCTAGTCATTTATGACTGTTCAATTACAAGCATGGAAAAAAAATCCAAAAAATCTTATATTGTTAGATTTTTTTGTGCAATGGAACTATTGTCATTGGATCAATTGATCCATTTGAATTCAAATCATCAACCTCCTTCCTACACACTTTGCACTCTTCATTGTTATGTTCTTGCAAGATCTCATGCTTCATTCACTTTCACACTTACCTTCTCGCAAGATTTCATGTTTCATTCTCACATTTGCATTCTCATTCATAGTTTCTCACATGCACTTGTAGTCTTGTAATCATTTCACATTCAATGGTTTTGTTTATATGTCAAACATCAATTCACTTGCATTGATTTCTTTTTCTTTAGGGAAAGAGAAATAGCTACTACAAAAGCTTGTGAAGATGAGTTTGTAGAAAAGCATAACCGAAGGTGAAAGAAGTTGAAGGTTGGCATGTTATTAACACCATGACATAGTGTTTGATTGTGTAGAAACAAACATGTTACAATTGTGGAAAGCTCAGAGTCTGAGAAAGAACAAGGTTTTACATGTGAAAAACTTAAGAAAATTGACTCAAACTATTTAGAAGAAGAAATTGGAGGTGAATCAAACAACAGCTCTCACAATAACAAAGATAAGGAAGAACCAAAACCATTGGTATGCGATTACAATTTACATTAATTTGGTTTATTGTTTAGGATTGTTTTGAAGTTCTATTTTCTTGAATGCA
>Ga0209208_10008691_pt1 | contig 13501 bp, 11 predicted proteins | sample S1TSphfallax_3_FD_187694 | JGI IMG/M metagenome (GOLD analysis project Ga0209208, IMG submission 187694) | Host-associated microbial communities from peat moss isolated from Minnesota, USA - S1T2_Fd - Sphagnum fallax MG (SPAdes) (version 2) | ecosystem: Host-associated > Plants > Peat moss >...
GTGCCATCATCAAATGTCAACCCTAAGTAATCAATTCAACTAGCATAGCCAATATGAACACAAAATAAATATAGGCAAGCCAATTTTAAATGGTATCATCAAGAAGTCCAAATTTGCTGAATTGTTATACCAAAACAAGTTGGGTGGTAGCTAATCCCTAAGCACCCCGGCACACAACATTTGTGTGATACATAAAACATCATATTTGTTCCAATAAAATATTTTTGGGTGTAGGGTCCATCCCAAATTCTTTTATTGTTACTTATTAGCTTTTACAATCAAGCCTACAAAGAGGATTCATGGAGTTGAGTTTTGAAGAAAATATGATTCAAGGCTCATTTCTTCCTTAGGTCTTGCAACTTGGACTAATTCTCCAGGTTCAAAAGGTGCATGTAGACAAAGTCTAGACACGTCTCAAGGCATTAATGTTTGTCTAGGTCCATATCACAATAAGTTTTTTCATTAATGTTGGGTTGTTTGTTAGCTCTTAGATCTTGTGTCTAGAGAGCATGACAAAATTAGTAGCATTCTAAGCTTGTAGATGATCTGCAAGTAATTTTTGGCTTTGTTTGTTTGAAAGAAAAAATGAAAGAACTTGAGTTTTTTAATGAAAGAGCTTCTTGCTAGGGAAGTCCCATGGCTTGCATTTGTTGAGGTCTACTTCAATTATGGCATGCACGACAAAGTTGCTAGTGTATACTTTTTGGGCCAGGTAGTAGTTGACAACCTCCTTGATCGTGGGGTGGAAGTAAAAGCTAAGAGGTAGCTAGGTTTGATCCTCATTTGCTTCTATTACTATTACTGCAACCTGCTCCTTTTCTAGCCAACTACTCACCTTGTTGAGGCTTCCAATGTTGCATTAATGATCTATTGTTGGCATTGCCATGATCTTCAATCAAGTACATTGAATTGCTCCACTTCAAATTTTTCCTCCTCCTCAAACCTCGATGTTGATTGAACACCAACTGGTTACAATGAAAAACACATGCAACTAATCAAGAGCTCGTCCTATGTGCAATGGCCAAGCCAAGAACAACTTTGCAAATCTGTAAGCATTTATCAATTGGTTTTTTCCTTGAATTCTAGCCAATAATTTTTTGATCCCCAAAAGCTTCCTTGATTAACTAGAATGTTGTTGGAAAATAAGTTGGTGGAGGAGGTGGGGTAGAAACAAAGAAACAAGAAATGAACTAGAAAATCAGGTAGCCAATTAATGAAATAAAGCACATCTTTGAAAACCACACCATCGAAGTTGGTTAAGATTTTGCTAGTTTTTACAATCGTGAACATGCAATGCACCTCCTTCCAAAATTGTTTTTTGGAAAAAGGCATTCTGAGCTTAGTTACTTGTATGCACAAACATTCATATTTGAAAGAATCACCACCAATGAATGAGCTCCTATTGTTGATAAGCTTAAGCTATATACTATTCACATTTTCCCCTCTACTTGCTCAAACCACTTTTTGAAAACAATAATAATACACCATCACCACTGCTGTAAGTCTAATCTCGTTCTTTCAACCCCATTACAAAAATTACTTTTGAGAATATGTGATGGTTCAAACCGTTCAATGGTGTTTTTGTGGTTGTCCATCATGCTTTGTCGAAGAATTTGCAAGTCATTCACAACATCCTTTAGATGTTTCCTCAGGGTATCGACGTTGGTGATGGCTCTTTGAGTGGTGGTGTGGTCATTAGCTTCATTCCCAACATCTTTATTGCATTGAACTGCACTTGAAGATTTGTTTCCTTGGCAAGATCTTCAAGCTTGCCTCCAATGCACACATAAACAAACACATGCTTGACCACACACACAAACACACACACTCATGGAGACAAACACACACACCCTTTGAAAGAACAAAATATAAGTGAAGCAGAAACTTGGAAAATGTTGCTTGGAAAACATCTTGCCTTTTTTGGTTAAAAACTTTCAAGAATTTGACCTTCTACTAAAAAATCAAATCTCAAAACCATTGTAGAGGAAAAAAACTAAGATTGCTTGCTTGCATGCTTGCCTTTGCTTACATGCTCCTTGAAAACATAAATTAAAAAAATTGTTCAAACAGAGAAATCCTTTAAACCATGTTGAAGAAAAAAAAAAGTACAAACATGCGCTTGAACTTTCAAAGAAACAAAACAAGATTTTTTTGTGAGAAGACATTGTTGTTGCCTCTTTGTAACCCCAAAGTTTAAAACCTTAATTGTCAAAAACGTCAAATTTAAGTTTTTAACCACTTTTTTCCATGCTCATTTAAATGTCCTAAACCCAATTTTTCTTCAATTAATTTATTGACCCTATAAGCATCATATACAATCAAAAGATAGTTAATCAACATTATTTCATAATAATTGAACCTATTAATAACTAATACCTTTATTGTATAATGCACACACTAATTTTTTATAATTTTTTTATAATATTATAAATCTACACATACCTTATATTTATTACAAAATGGTTTTCAAAATATATATCCCCCTATTTCTAAACTATTAACTTATAATTTTTACCCCACAATCAATATATTGCACCCTATATTTTTACTCGTGTATTTCTTACTTTTTTTGAATAGTGTCCCCTTGGGATTATTTCATATTAAAAAAAAAAATTGCCTTCTAATTATAATGGCTTGTTATATGCCTATAATTAAAATGATGTCATGTTAAAATAATAAAAAATTTAAAAATAAATTGGATATAATATATAAATGTCCTTTTGAGTCTTTTTAAATAATTTGAATCCTTGTTCTATCTATAATTTTCATTTTAAAATAATAAAAAAGAATGAATTAAATAATGTAGTTGATTTCAATTTTGTTTCAAGGATAAGCAATGCTTACATCCATTTTTAACAATGTTCATTAAATGCATTTGACTAGATCATACATAGTACAATATTTTGAAGGTTACATAATTCAGAAGGGCTTCAAAGGAAAAGACCGTTTCTTTGGCCATTTGGTTGATTGTTTGTATTCACTAGATTTAGAATTTCTGGCCATAAGTGTCGGTCACATGTTCAAGAAATAATCATGCAAAAGAACATGTAAAGTTGTTTATAAAAACTTATGTACCCATTTTTCACATTTTTAGTTTGATAAGTGTTGCTGCATAATTGCACATGCATATGAAAAATCACCATTATCATATGAATTATCATAATTTGAAATATCCAAAATTTCACATTTAAATTGATTCCATGTAGATTCTACACTTGGTAGATATAAAAAATAAAATCCTTGAATCTTATCTCCAAAAAGTGGTACCATAATAGTGAATATGCCTCAAATCTTAAACCCTAACCCTAAACTCAAATGAATTGAATGAATGAAAATTTATAAAAAAAGGATATTCAACTTTTTATTGTAATTCAAAATGGCAACTATAAGAACTTAGCTTTGGGACATTGTAGTTGATGTTTCATAAGACCTTAAAACCTTGCTCAATGAAATGGATTGAGCCAATGAGTAGGGAGAAGTGAAAATAAGGGACAACAAGAGCAAATGACCACTAAACCTTAAATTCAACATTCAACTAAACAAGAGACATTCAACAGAAAACAAGGATATTTGATTCAACTTGATTGAATGCAATGCAAAAATGAGAAAGGACTATAGGAATTTACCTTTGCAATTATTGTTCTATAACTTAGACCTAAAGTCTTCTTGAAGTTTTGCAAGTCCCGAGTCAAAACCTATCCCAATTCCCCAGACCCCATCCCAAATCAATGAAGTTTAAACAATAGTGAACACACAAGTGCCGATGACAATGTATGTTTCATATTGCAAACATGAATTGGATTTTAGATTTTGGATTTTGTTCATGTTGAGTCTTGAATCTGGATGCGATTTAAAGTTTGAAGGTGAGCACATATGTTGCTCATTAGCTAGATGCAATAATCAATTCATCTTCAACAATTGGAGAATCAAAATCTGCCTTTGACTTTTTGCTTGAACAATCCCTTGCACAATGCACATTGAATGCATCCTAAGTTCTAATAGTAACACAATTTAGCAATGGCGATTTCAATTGTAGAGCCAATGATAGTAGAGTGCCCACTTTGTATGCAAGAAGAAGAAACAAGCCCTATGTAATGCTTGTCATTGTTTTGGCAAAGGATGACAATGACAAGTAGGTATCGGTGACATTGGATGATGTGATGGCACCATCTCATGGCGGCTGGATAAGTTTCAAGCTTGCCATGTGCAATGCTCGGCATTAGGGTTTAGGAGAAACCAAAGTTAAAAAACATTCCTGGATATGTAGCCTTTAGGCAATTCTATCCTAATATTTGCCCTAATTTTTAGGCATAGACATAGAAAAGGTAAATTCCAGGTCAAAATCTGGTAATATTTTGCCACTAGAAAAAAGCATCGTTACCTGCCTCCATACACACTTGCCTGCCTGCCTATCTCGCTGCGTACACACAGAGGCATCTGGCACAGGTTGCTAGGTTTACATCACAGCGCTACAGGTAAAACCCTAATTCTTTACCTATGTTTAAAGTTTAAACTATTCTACTTACCTAGTGGTCACCTATTTTCCTACCTACCTAATATACATTGGACCTACTTCATGGATTACCAAGGTGATACGAGATATTAACTGTGGTGGTTAGCTCAGTTGCTTTTTCTTAACTACTTACCTACTAATAGGTTGGTAGTAAAAACAGCCTTTTATCTATGTTTAAACCAATCTACCTACCTAGTAGTTACCTATTTCCCTACCTAATCTACCTACATATAAGACCTACTTCAAGGGTTACCAAGGTGAACCACAAACTAACTCAGTCAAGGTTCATCTACAACTGATTAGGTATGTATCCCATATCCTTTGCCCTAAATTCAACACATGAGAACTTAGAGAACACACCGAGAGCATGATCAGGAACCAGTGGAAATCTGGTGGGAACACAATGGGAACAAGTTCAGTACACCAAAATCCAAAATCAACAATCCCAACACAAAGGATTACCAACCTTGGTCATGATCAACAACAACAAACACTCAAAGGATTACCAACCTTGGTCATGATCAACAACAACAAACACTTAAAGGATCACCAGTTCCTTAGTTGTGATCTCTTGAAGGAGATCAGCAGCACTGCACCAATCCTCAGTAAAATGTAATGCATATAAGGGGAATGACTTGTTCACACTTAAAAGATCATTGGTGCAATTTTACAGGCATCCAGCCCTGTGTTTGTGTCCTTTTGTGTGTGAACAATTGGAAAACTGCTTCCTCTTTGTGTAAGAGTTGTATGTGGGTGAAGAATCAGAACAACTTCTTTGAATGTGTGTGATTGATTACAGAGTCTCCAAGTATTGTCGACGGTCTTTTTGTTTTCTGTGTAATGCTTGCTAGTGCACCGGATTTTTTAGTAGTCTTCAAGCTTCAACCAGTACACTCACATGACAGGTTCCAAGTTCTAAGATAATCCCAGCCTCTGTGCAAGTGAAATTGGTAATTGAAAACAAGCTACAGAAGAAGCTGCAGGTGGTGTCACTGGATCATCTGGTGGTGCCTCTGGCAGGAAGACCTGCAGGAGGACTCATTAGTTCTTGTTTAGAGATTCACATCTTGGAACTGGCTTCTGAAACTGGCTCACTGAACTGAACAAACCATCACTCACTCTTGCTGGCTAAAATAGCCCAGCAAGACATTAGATGCTTCAAAATTGTATGATGGACATTATGGCAATTATTTGATGTTAGATTGATCTGGCTTTTAGTACTTGACCAACTATATCATCCATCACTCTTGCATGTTTTAGCTCAACTATTCAGCAAGAGCATATGCACAAATCTTGATGAAATGCGGCTCATTAGTTTGCATATATTTCTGAATGATTGTATAACATCTCCAAGCTGCGGTAATAATTTTCCATCTTGAAGTCACATCAGGTTAACACCAGCAAAGACCTAAACCATGATATGTGCCTGATATGATTCAACCTGGCTTCATCTGCTGTCAGCACTTGACCAATCATCAGAAAGCTACTTGAAAGCAGTAATGTTCCAAATGAGAAGATCCAGCCAATATTTGATGTCCAAGGCACGGTTGGGAACAAGCACAATTGCAAAATGGTCTGCAAAATCACAGTGAGAGGAATGAGATAGACGAAAAGGATTTTGAAGGAATGGAAAATGCTTACAAATTGTAGAGATGCATGTGTACATTAAGTTTGGCATCATCATCATCATTATCACTCCAAGACACCACCAAATGTGATAGGGAGCAACATCTCATGAACCTTGGATTTGTTTCCAAAGTTAACTGCAACAGCTCTCATTTCTATGCTGCTGCGGCCAAAGTACATGGAGACACTGACTTCAGGTTTAGCTTCCATCTCTCCTTTGACATTAGATATATCAATCACCAACTCCCCTTCCTTCACAGCTGATCCTCCCTTTGTGTATCTGGGGGATATGTCATCAGAGGAGAAGAGTACAAGTCGCATGGTTTTCTGTTTAGGGTATAAGCCAATGTGTGTCTTGGTGACACAATGATTGACTGCAACCCGACTTCCCTTTTGCACATAGATGGAGAATCGGTTCTCACACTTCTTGACATTACCTACCTGGGTACAGTAGTCAGGAGGATCTCCAGGCTCAGAAGTTCTGCAAGTCTCAATCCCGAAAGTTTTCCTTGCAATTCTAGACACAATTCCCCCAGGGTTTAGTGCCAGAGCTACCGCACCTTGGCATACTGCATTTCCAGGGTTTGGAGGACTGATGATCTTCTCAACAGCACAAGCAAACCTTTCCTTGATTCTCTTCATGAGGTAAGGGGATCCTGCAAAACCACCTACCACCAACATCACCTTGATGTCGCCAGTCTGTGCAATCTGGGCACCAATTAGGTCAAGGTTTTCATTCACCACAGGATCAAAAATTGCCTGCATGTCTGCATGGGAAAGCTGGAATTCTTCATAGGATTCACGTTCTGCCAATCCCTGCTGCTGATCGTAATCCTCCCATGCTGATGACAATTTGCGTGGCAGATCTAACATGATGTCGCCACCAAAGCTTAAGGGATCACCAAAAGTTCGCTTGAGCTCCTCCCATTTCCTGAGCAACTCAGCCTTGTAAGAAGGGTTTCGGAGAAAATAGCCAGTCAGGCATCCGATCTGTTGAGTCATGAACTTGATGAATTGCTTGTCAACGTATATGCCTCCACAAAACCCACCAGTGCTGCGTGTCACTTCTTGCACTTTGTAGCTATCAGCATCATCATCATCCCCCCCAAGCCACTCTTGAACAACAATGTCAGAAGTCCCACCTCCAATGTCAGCAACCAGAAGCTTATCACCCCGTTGGAGCTCCAAATGCTGCTCACAAGTGTGATGGCAATGGCAGGAGGCTGCTTCTGGCTCCAGAACCATGATGAGACGATGTGGGCTGCCGCAGGAGGCATGATGCAGTCCAGCAGCAGATCCTCCTCCATTTGCACCCATCACGAGTCCGGCATCAACCATGCACTTCTTCATTTGCCGCTTGGCACTGTCGCTCCAGATAGAAGGAACTGTGATACACCACTGCACTGATTCCATGCTCAACTGCTCGCCGTAGTGCTTGTGCAGTTGTTCCATGACATGCTTGCCGATCTCTCGCAAGTAATCGCTGATGACACGGTTCACAGTCAAGCCCGATGGATAAAGGGTACCACTAGATGAAGAAGAAGAAGAAGAAGAAGAAGAAGAAGGCAGCAGATGCTCCTTGGCAGCGGCATCATCCCCATTCCCTGCTGCTGCTGCTGCTCCACCTGACTGCAGATCTAGCTTGAACCTTGTCAGATACGTTCCAATAACTACTGGCAGTTCCACTGCTTGGCTGTTGTTGTTGTTCCGGCTCCTCCGCAGTGCAGCGCAATCCCTCTCGAATTCAGCACGTCCCGGATATCCCCAAGATTTGCACACAAGTTTACGATCATCGCCACCGCCTCCAGCTTCTTCTTCTCTTGGCTTGTAGTAGATCCCTGTGAGGGTTTTGCAGTAAGGTGTGGGTGCTCCCACCCAGTCGTAGAATGTGAAGATGTCCTTGGGCTTGGATTTGTGGGCGAAGGAATAACCTGAGTATGTGGTGCCGAAATCCAGTCCCACCACCACTCTCGCTCCTGAATTATTAACAGGATTATTCACTGAATCCATGATTGCTCCAGGTCCACTTCCAGCCCCAATTGCTACTACTCTGAAATCCTCTTCCTCTAATTAAACCGAGAGACGGTCCTCCCCGCAACTGCTTCCACTTTGACATGCACAGAGAATGACAATAGCGCCACAGTGCACAATCTGAGCTCTGGATCGGATCACAAATACACGCGCGCGCGGGCGTGCTCTCTCTCTCTCTCTCTCTTCCGCTCGCTCGCTCGCGTGTGCAGGATCACACGCTTGGTGTTGTGCAGCTTGCGAGGCATTTCCAGGAAACAAAGCTTCGCGAAGACGAGTGCTCGTCGCGCGGTTGGATTGGCGAACGCGCAGATTTCCCGACTGGCCACTGTCTTTGTCGGTACGAGGAAACAGAAAAAACCTTGTTTTTTCAAAAGAAGAAAAAGGGGGAAAAAACAAAAGAGGAGGGAGAGAGGGCGGGGGGGGAGTTAGAACTTATTTGCAGATACCAAATTTAGGGCATTCATACAGGTAGCACCTTTTCATCAGCTTCCGCACTTGGGTACCCAATAATTATTTTAAATTTCAAAACCTACTTCGGCAATAAAAATAATAAATTCCTCAAATTGAAATTGCTGCAATAAATATAGCCAACTTCTTTAACAGATTTCTCTGGACTTTGAACCTCTAACATAATATAATGAGACTTTTTCCAACATCTTATATTGCGCATTTAAAAAATAAATGGAGAGACATAACAAAGTTGTATGTAATGTCTTTCCCAGTTCCAATACCTTGTCTCAGTTTCATCCCTTATCTTTGGTTATCTGTAAAGTCACCATCTCTGGGGATGAAATTAAAAAAACTGAGGACCAGTGATGAATAGAGGGGGTGAAATAAAGTTTTCTCTGGACTTGGAATCTGTAACATATGAGACTTTTTCCAACATTTTATATTCTTCCTTTTTATAAAAACTAGTGTCGCCTGTGCCATTGGGCCAAAGTGTTACCACACCTCCTCAACTGATTATTCCTTCCAAAACCTGGTTTTTCTTGAATTTTCAGCGGCAGAAATCACTTAAAAATCAATATCTCCCACGCTCTGAATCCATATCTTAGCAAATAAATTCCATGCTCATCAAGATCTTTCCAACAACACCAAATGCACATTCCAATTCCTCTGAAATTTTCAGCTACGATTTAATATTATTTTCAGTGAAAAAATCATTCAATATTCAAGAACTTTTGCACCGCAAGTCCAAACGTCGTGGAACCAAGCCCATGCACCCGTCCTCATCTAGAGCTTTCCAAAGACACCAAGAATACGATCTGAAGCATGCTGGTTTGGTGGATCTCATAACTACAAAACAAACAACGTTTCCTTCATAGATAGATGGAGAGACATAATAAAGTTATCTAAGAAAGTTTTTTCCCAGTTTCATACCAAGTCCCCATATCCAGGGATGAAATTTAAAAAAAAAAGAATCAATGATGAAAATAGGGGTGGAATACATTTTGAAACTTATTTTCAACACTTTTTTTTGTTTTTGGTTGAGGGCACCACTTGAGAGATTTCTGGGGGTCTACATTTTTGGCTTGCTTTTTTTGGTTTTCATTACAAAGTTGTTTTAGGGTTTGTTATTTTCTGCCTTTCTAGGAAGGGTGTTCATGCACAAAAGGCGCTTTCCAAATATGCTTAAAAAACGTGTTCCTTGTCAAGAGCATCAGCTAATAGTACATCCCCCAAAGGGAAATCCTTAGAAGACCAAATGGAGTCAAAGGAGTCCATGTTTGTATTCAACATTTAAGAACCCATCCTCTCCATTGGGAAATTATGGCATACAGATTCCTTTGCAATTAGACTTGAATATGCACTGATTAACTCCCAGGGTTGTTGTTGTTGGTTAATGAATCATTTGTTACAATTACCAGAGTTGCATTGCTCGAGCTTGGTTGCAAAAAATCTGAATACCTGGTAGCATGTCATTGAGCCTTCATGTTATCTCATCAAACAATTTCTAATGTTTTGCACAACATGTCAATTCTCATCAATCTGCACAATCCAATGAAAAGAACAACACCATGAGTGGAGGAATTGTCTTAATAGACATCGAAAACCTTTCCATAAAACTTATGATTTTATGGAGTTTTGTCAACTTGGGTCCTAGATTTGAATGTATCACAAGACGGCAAAAATGGGAAGTCTTGCCCATAATGTTGCTTAGCTTGGCAAAACCGAAATTGGGATATAAAAAATCATCAAAGATTCAATTAAGAAGGAAAAGGAACACAAAAAAAAGAGAGAAACAAGACAAATTCTTCACTACATAAAAAAAAAGATCTAAATTAGAGAACTCCCACACTCAAGACTAAGAAGGCTTGTGTCATAAATTAATCATACCTTGAACATGAGACAGACCAATTCAAAAGAGAATGCTTAAATCATTCCTCAAGGATGTCCACAATTACAAGAAGCAATATGAAATAACTTAGCTCACAAAGAGTATTTGACAATTACCAAATTCATTCAACCAAGTTCAACCACACCATCTCTTGTTGGTATGCATGGGAACATCTACAACACAAACCTTGACAAAGTTGCTCTATGATGATATTACTAGTACATATGACAATACAAATTAGTTCACTACCCCCAAAAAAGAAAAGAAAAAAGAAAAAAGAAAAAAAGCTATAGATCATTCTCAATGAACCCACAAAGAAGGGGAAGCTAAATACACTCTAATCTCGGATTGTGAGGCTTGCAATCCATGGATGTTCCATCAAACAAATGGACAGATCACAGAACTTTCATAAAAGGAAATAAATGGACATGTGGTATGGTGACCTGAATGCCAATCCTCTATATCGCTGAGAGAGAAACCGTGAGTGAAAGCACATTGCCAAACAAATGTCAAAGTTAATCTGTTTGAGAGTACTTGTTTCTTTCTCTCTCTATAACCTTGAACCCATCTTCAATTTCCCACTGTGAATTTAACCATTAGTATCTAAAGTTCAATTTGTTTTAATGCCAAAGACTTCCAAATATCAAACTCCCCTTGACATGAGCTGGGCCAAGCTCTTGAGTTTTTATTTTCAGACAATAATCTCAAAACTTAAGGTAAACAACAGCAAGCTCCAAGCACAAACAACTAGGCATTTCAACTAGCCAACAACATAAACAACATATCATCCATCAAGCTTTCTCTGTCATTCTTAAGGCTTGGCTAGAGCACATCCTAATTGTGATTTGTAATCTGAACACGGCCACAAAATGCCCAGTAAGAGGGTGGTGATTAGAGGATACCATTGCCAAGATTAAGAACCATCAATTTGGGGAATGCAAAGCCAAAAATGAAAAAAAAAAGGAAGCATTCAATAGGAAAAACTTGAAATTTTGGAAATTTAATGTCCAATTTGGGGCCATGATGTTGGTCAATCTTGTGGTGACTCTGTGACAAAGTAGCTTAATAGGGGAGAGTAGAGCTCCAAGATCAGGGCATTCCCAAAATAAAAGAAAGGGCCCTAGAACAGGCCAGCAATTGTAGATGAGTGCAGTCAGGTATTTTGAGAATGTGCCTCACTTGTAGGTTTCACCAATTGTAAAGCCTGAGGTGAACCTTATCAATAGCCTAAACATCCATAGATCACAAGATGTAGAAGGGGTAGCCAAGGCCAATAAAAGGTGAATTTTGAACCCTTTTGGCCTGTTGTTTAGCTTCAAGATACAAAGAAAATAGATTTTGTTTTGAAGGTTAAGGACTTCTCTTGTAGAGTTGTTTCTGAACGTGTTGATTAATGCTGATGATTTGGTGTTTCCAAAAATGAAAGGTGAAGCTAATGTTAATGGATATAAGTAGTGTTTGGAGTTCGATTTGCACTGAGGAGGTTTGCTACCTACATGAAAAGGAATCCTGAGGATTTGTGAGAAGATGAAAAGACATGAAGCATATGATTGGGAAAAATGTTGACTTGTGTTAGTATGGAATGCCATTTACTTGGCCATTTTGTCAAGTTCATTTGTTGTCTTCATCAAGTTTGCCAAATTGTGAAGTCCAGATCCACATTCCCAAGTCACCCACTCCACATTGCTATTTGACAATTTGCTGTTTGCCAAATTGCCAAGCCCACTTCACCATGTGGACTGCCCAAATGAGCATTAAGCTGCCCACAAATTAAAAAACTTCTGGGCTGTCCTGGGCCTTAAATGTTTACCCAATCTCCCAAAAATTCTGCCCCAAAAAATTCAGAATGCTATTAGTGTTCACCATGTCCAGAAACATATAGTTGTAATTATACTTGTATGCCCATTGCCCACCTATAAACATGAAAAAGTGGACAGTATAAATCAAAGACTGCTTATTTAAAAAGAAGTCTTTTTAAATAGTCTGTCAATTAAAAAGAGTATATTTTTTAAGCTGGCCCTCTTGAAATGGCACTGTATTGAGGGCATTTTTAGGGACTCAGTTTTACACAATTTGACTACTATATAATGTACAAGCCGTTATACTGCTTGTAGGTGGAAATCTATGCATCTCCAACTGCAGTTGAGAAATGCTCTCAATAAGAAAATAGGATGACATATAAGCTAGTAGTCACATTTAGTGGATTCACTGAAAATTGCTTTGGGCTTTAGAAAAAAGCACAAATTTCAAGGCCTTACAAGCTACCAGACACATTTTATTGTGTCTCTTTGTTACAGCATAGATCATTCCCTCCTAATGCACTTGATGAATGGGACTTCTCAAGTCTCCATGCTTTGTTCTCTTTGTACTAGAAGACAATGGTTATCTACTCCTTGTGTGTGAGAGAGCTAGGTAACCCAGGTTAAAGTGAGAGAGCATGGTTACCTTGGACAGCCCAGATCAGTGCTGGTCACCCTTGCATGGCACAGATCAGATCCAGTTGTGCCTAAGAGAGCTACTCTTCAATTGATGTTCTTGTCACTCAGTTCAATTGGCTTGCAGATGTATTGTACATTTTTAACACAATTGTTGTTCTTCAATCCAGGTGATGTATATTATCAGAGTTTCAATGTCATTGCCTGCTTTGTTGCACATACACTCAAAGTTTCTATGTCACTCAGAGTTGGGATTTGTGTCAAATGACTCTTCAGTGCACAGTCACTCTTGGGCTTTAGTCCCTTGGATGGGTCCTTTTCTTTGCTGTGGAGCTCCTAGTTGTCTGCACAGATAAATCAACAGGGTTCAAGAAAGAGAAGTCTGGGCTGCAAGGCATGCTTAGTGTTCTGAGGTTTGCACAAAAGTTTTCAATCAGAAATTTTCAAGCTTTTCTACCAGTGTTGTTTCTGAAACCCAGTGCAATATTCTTGAACATGATGATAAGACTTAGTACCGGTTTTGGTGCATCTCGGTTATGAGCTCCCCAAGCTCTGAAC
>Ga0209208_10008692_pt1 | contig 13496 bp, 12 predicted proteins | sample S1TSphfallax_3_FD_187694 | JGI IMG/M metagenome (GOLD analysis project Ga0209208, IMG submission 187694) | Host-associated microbial communities from peat moss isolated from Minnesota, USA - S1T2_Fd - Sphagnum fallax MG (SPAdes) (version 2) | ecosystem: Host-associated > Plants > Peat moss >...
CACCCGCCGTGCTGCATCGTCTGCTCGGTCTGCTCGCCCGCTCGACCATCGCGTATCTCAATGCCCAGATTGCGGCCGGCGCCCAGGCGGTGATGTTGTTCGATACCTGGGGCGGCGTGTTGACGCCGGCACAATATACCGAGTTTTCGCTGCATTACATGGGTGAGATCGTCGCGGGCCTGACGCGTCACGCAGCGGGGGCGCGGGTGCCGAATATCGTCTTCACCAAGGGTGGCGGGGCGTGGCTCGAGGCCATCGCCGGCATCGGCTGCGACGCGGTTGGCGTGGATTGGACCACCGATCTTAAGACCGCCCGCGCGGCCGTCGAGGATCGGGTCGCGTTGCAGGGTAATCTCGATCCGTCGGCGCTGTTCGCGCCTGAGCCTACGCTCCGCGCCGAGACCTTGAGGGTGCTCGACAGTTTCGGTGCGGGCGCGGGACACGTGTTCAATCTGGGTCACGGCATCACGCCCGATGTGGACCCTGAGCGCGTGGCGGTGCTGGTCGATACCGTGCGCAATTACGTTCCCAAGTAGCGCCGGCGGCGCGGAATTCGGCCTTACACCGTGCCGGGCGGCGGCGGTGCGGGCTCGGTCGCTGGTGTGCGCAGTTCGTCGCGCAGCGCGCGGCGCAAGATCTTGCCCACGTTGGTTTTCGGCAATTCGCCGCGGAAGTAGACGTGCTTCGGCACCTTGTAGCCGGTGAGGCCAAGGCGGCAATGCGCGACCAACGCTTCCGCCGTCAATCCCGGATCTTTCTTCACGACGAACAACGCCACCACCTCGCCGGACTCCACGTCGGCCTGCGCCACCGCGGCCACCTCGAACACGCCTGGATGTTCGGCCGCGACGCTTTCGACCTCATTCGGATAGACGTTGAAGCCGGAGACCAGGATCATGTCCTTCTTCCGGTCCTCGATGAATACATACCCTCGTGCATCGATGTGGCCGATGTCGCCGGTGCGCAGCCAGTCGCCGAACATCACTTTTTCGGTCTCGTCGGGCCGGTTCCAATAGCCGCGCATCACCTGGGGACCGAACACGCAAATCTCCCCGACGGAGCCGACGGTAACCTCCTTGCCGTCGTCGTCGCGGATCGATACGTCGGTGGAGGGAATCGGCAAGCCGATGCTGCCATTGAAGTCCGCGCCGATCAGATTGGCGGTGGCCACCGGCGAGGTCTCGGTCAGGCCCCAGCCTTGGGACAGTACGCAGCCCGTCGCCCGCTTCCAGCGCTCGGCGACGACGCCTTGCACCGCCATGCCGCCGCCGAAGGTACAGCGCAGCGAGCTGAAGTCGAGGGTGTCGAAACCCGGCGTGTTCATCAGGCCGTTGAACAGCGTATTGACTCCTCCCAAGAAGTTGAAGCGATATTTTTTCAGTTCTGCGACGAAGGCCGGCATGTCGCGTGGATTGGTGATCAACACGTTGCGGGCGCCAAAGGGCAGGAACGCCAGGCAATTCGCGGTCAATGCAAAGATGTGATAAAGCGGCAGCGCGGTGACGATCACCCGCGGGCCGCCCGACTGCATCACCGGAAACAGCCATGCGGCGGTCTGCAGCACGTTGGCCACCATGTTGCGGTGGGTGAGCATCGCTGCTTTGGCAACGCCCGTGGTGCCGCCGGTGTACTGGAGGAATGCGAGATCTTCCGGACCGATGGGGGGCGGATCTAGTTTCTGTCCGAGGCCCGCGGACAGGGCGCTCTTGAAGGTGATCGCTCCCGGCATGCGCCACGCCGGAATCTGCTTGCGGATGCGGCGGAGCACGAAGTTGACGATGAGACCGCGCGGAAACCCGAGTAGATCGCCGACCCGCGTGACGAGCACGTTCTTCAACTCGGTGCGCGGCAGTACCTGTTGCAGCACATGGGCAAAGTTGTCGACGATCACGATGCATTTCGCGCCCGAATCCCGCAGCTGGTGTTCCAGTTCACGCGCCGTATACAAAGGATTGGTATTGACCACCGTCATGCCGGCGCGCAGCACACCGAACAAGGCGACCGGATACTGCAGCAGGTTCGGCATCATCAACGCGACGCGATCGCCGGCACTCAAGCCCGATTTTTTTTGCAGCCAGGCAGCAAAAGCCCTGCTCAGCACCTCGAGTTGGGCGAACGTCAAGGTCGCGTCCAGGTTCGTGTAGGCAGGCTGGTTGCCGTAGGTCTTGAACGCTTCTTCGATCAGATCCCGCAGCGAGGCATATTCGTCCGGGTCGATGTCGGTCGGTACGCCGGCAGGATATTCTTGCAGCCAGGTTCGATCCACGCGCGCAGGCTCCTCGGTATTTGTCCCGGGTATAGTTTAATCGCATCTCCGCCAGGGGGTGTGCGATGCTACGCCGCATGCACATCTCGAGACTTTGGATCCTTTGCGCATGGGTTGCCTTGGGCGGCTGCGTGCATGGCTACGGTTGTCTGCTCGAGGAGCCGGTCAAACATACGTTTACCGGCCGGATTCATTTCCGCTCGTTCCCCGCGGCGGACGGCGTGGACAAGGTGCCGGTGCTGGCCCTTGATCGGACCATCTACGTGTACGCGCCGGCGCATAGCTACCAGTGCATGTACGCCACCGATCTGCAGCTGGTCGGCATCACCGAGTTCCCGCAGACCGTGATCGAGGATTCGCGGGTGAGCGTGGAGGGATCATTGTTCGAAGCCACCGCCCCACGTGAATACACCCGATTCTTGGTGAACGTGTCGCTGTTGCTGCCGCTGCCGACGAACCCGCCGCCGACACCCTAGCAGCAGAGCCTGCGCGGGTCCCGCTACTTGCGCAGCAGCGGCTTGAGCTCGGGCCACACATTGTCCAAAAGCCGCGGCTGCCCGAGTTCGTTCGCATGGATGCCGTCCGCCTGCATGAGTGTCGGGTCGAGGGCGACATTCGCCAGCAGGAAAGGCACCGCCGGGACCTTTTTGGCGCGCGCCATATCGACGAAAACGGCACGAAATTGCTCGGTGTAGTCGGGCCCGTAATTAGGCGGAATGCGCATGCCGAGGAGGAGTACGCGGGCACCCGCAGCCACCGACAGATCGATCATTTTCGCGATGTTGGCGCGCATCTGGTCGAGCGGCAGCGCGCGCAGACCGTCGTTGCCGCCGAGTTCGAGGATGACGATCTGCGGCTGATGCACGGCTAGGGCACGCGGCAGGCGCGCCAACCCACCTGCGGTGGTTTCGCCACTGACACTGGCGTTGACGACCTCATAACCGTACCCTTCGGTCTTGAGCTTCATCCGCAGCAACTCCACCCAGCCCGCCTCGACGTGCGCCAGACCATAGCCCGCGCTCAAGCTGTCGCCGAACACGAGGATCACCGGCATTCCGGCGTTGGCCGGCACGGCCGCCGCCATCAATATCCATAGGATAAAAAGCCTTTTCACTGGCGCTCCCATGCAAGATCAAATCGTTCTCGAAGCTAGAAATGTGTCCAAAACGGTGCCCAGCCCCGAAGGGACGCTCACCATTCTCGCCGATGTCAGCCTCACTGTCCGAACGGGCGAGACTCTGGCCATCATCGGCGCTTCAGGTGCGGGCAAGTCCACGCTGTTGGCGCTGCTGGCGGGACTCGACTCGCCGAGCACCGGGCGCGTGCTGATCGCCGGCATCGATTTGACCGCGCTCGACGAGGATGGCCGCGCCGCCATCCGCGGCAAACACGTCGGATTCGTGTTCCAGTCGTTTCATCTCATCCCGTCACTCACCGCGATCGAAAATGTCATGTTGCCGCTGGAGCTCGGCAATCGAGCGGACGCCCGCCAGGCGGCTGCGGCCGCGCTCGAGGCGGTGGGGTTATCGCCGCGCGCCGCTCACTATCCGAAGCAATTGTCCGGCGGCGAGCAGCAGCGCGTTGCGATCGCGCGGGCCTTCGTCATGCACCCCGCGGTATTGTTCGCCGATGAGCCGACCGGAAATCTGGACACGGCGACCGGGCTGAAAATCACTGATCTGTTGTTCGACCTCAATCGTAGCATCGGCAGTACGCTGATCCTGGTCACGCACGACCGCTCGCTGGCCCAGCGCTGCGGCCGGGTACTGGAACTTTGAAGATCCTACGATTTGCCTGCCGTGACCTATGGCGCGACCTGAAGTCCGGCGAACTCGCGGTGCTGCTGCTGGCGTTGTCCGTGGCAGTGCTGTCGCTGACCGCGGTCGGTTTTTTTACCAGCCGGATCTCGCAGGGTGTGCGGGCGCAGGCGGCCGAAGTGCTCGCGGCCGACTTGCGCTTGGAAGCCCCCAATCCCCTGCCGGACAAATATCTCGTCGAGGCGCACAAGGAGGGATTATCGACCGCCGAGATCATCGAATTCCCGACCGCCATCTTCAATGGCGCCGTGAGCCAGTTGGTGGCCTTGAATGCGGTCACGCCCGGTTACCCCCTGCGCGGTCGGATGCGGATCGCCGACGTGCCATTCGGCGTTGCCCGCCCCACAGACCGGATACCGCAGGTCGGCGAGGTGTGGATCGATGCGCGGATCATGGCGCAGCTCAAGGTTTCGTTGGGCGACATGCTGCGCATCGGCGCACGCTCATTCAAGGTCACCCAGGTGCTCGACTATCGTCCCGACGAAGGCACCGGTTTCGTCAACCTCGCACCCGCGGCGCTCATCAACTATGCGGACATTGCCGCGACCGGACTCATCCAGCCGGGCAGCCGTGTCACCTATTCCGACCTGTTCGCCGGTACCCCGCAAGAGGTCGCGGCATTTCGCGAGTTCCTGACGGCGAACAAGGCCCACGGCGAACGGCTGCGCGAGGTGGAAGAGTCCAGCCGGCAGCTGAATTCTGCGATCGACCGGGCGAGCCGCTTCCTCAATCTGGCCAGCCTCGCCTCGGTGCTGCTGGCAGCGGTCGCGGTCGCCATGGGCGCGCGGCGCTACGCCGCGCGGCACATCGATACCGTGGCACTGATGAAGTGCATGGGCGCCTCGCAGCGCTTCGTGTTGTCGATCGCGATCATCGAGCTTTGCCTGTTGGCGCTGGCCGCGGTCACTTTCGGCGCATGCTTGGGCTACCTGGCACAGTCCGGGCTCGCCTGGTTGCTGCGCGGCTTGATCCGCACCGCGCTGCCACCCGCATCCCTCGCACCGTTGCCCATCGCGCTGGTCACGGTGTTGGCGATGTTGATCGGTTTCGCGCTGCCTCCCCTGCTGCAGTTACGCAGCACGCCGCCGAGCCGTGTGCTGCGCAAGACGGCGACGGCGCCGCCGCTGCGCTATGGGCTGCCCTACCTGCTCGCGCTCGGTGCGCTCGCCGCGATCCTCTGGGCCCTGGTTCGCGACCCAGAACTGGTGGCGAGCGTGCTGGCCGGCGTGATCGGCGTCGGTGTCGTGCTGGCCCTGGCGGGATATGGACTGGTGCACCTTACCGGCCGGCTGCGCGGTGGCGTCGGTGTCGCCTGGCGCTATGGACTCGCGAACGTGTCGCGGCGCGGTGGCGGCAGCGTGGTGCAGATCGTCGCCTTCGGTCTGGGACTGATGGTGCTGTTGCTGCTCGCGGTGGTGCGCAGCGATCTCTTGGCAGACTGGCGCCGCAGCCTGCCCACCGACGTACCGAACAATTTCCTCATCAACATCCGGCCTGAGGAGCGCGAATCGCTCGAGAAGTTTCTGCAGACGCGCGGTCTCGGCACGCCGCAGCTGTATCCGATGGTTCGGGCGCGCATGACGAGAATCGACGGCGTTCCAGTCGAATCGATCAGGCTGAAGGGCGAGGGCGGACGCGGCTTCTTGGAGCGCGAGCAAAATCTGACCTGGTCCGCCGCGCTCATGGCGGACAACCAGCTGATCGCAGGTCGTTGGTGGACGCGAGAGGACTATGGCAAGCCGCTCGTGTCGATTTCCTCCGAATATCAGGAGACGCTCGGATTGAAGGTGGGCGACAAGCTGACATTCGATGTCGCCGGCGAGACCCTCGAGGTCGAGGTCGCCAGTATCCGCAAGATTCGCTGGGATAGTTTTCGGCCGAATTTCTTCCTGGTTTTTCCGCCCGGCCTGTTGGATGGCGCCGCGGGCACCTATATGACCAGCGTCTACCTGACGGCGGCAGAGCGTCCGGCGCTCATCGACTTGGTGCGTGAGTTTCCGACCATTTCGGTGTTCGACGTCGATGCCATCCTCCGGCAGATTCGGGAGATCATGGACCGCGCCTCCCTCGCGGTGCAGTACGTGTTCTTGTTCACGCTGGTCGCCGGCATCGTGGTGCTGCTGGCGGCCGTTCAAGCCACCCGCGACGAGCGCCGCTACGAGAGCGCGATGCTGCGCACGTTGGGGGCGAGCCGCAGCACCGTGCTGCAAGGGGTCGCGGCCGAGTTTTCAGTCCTCGGGTTTCTCTCCGGGACGCTCGCCGCGTTCGGCGCGACGGCAATCGGCTGGATCCTGGCGCACCGGCTGTTTTCGCTAGAGTTCACCCTGGACCCGTGGGTCTGGGTGGTCGGTCTGGTGTGCGGCACGTTGTTGGTGGGAGTGAGCGGCACCCTCGCCACGCGCCGCGTGGTCAACACCCCGCCAATCGTCACGCTGCGCGACGATTGATCAGTGTACGTCGAGCAACAGCCAGCCTGACGGAACCGGGCTTGCGGTGCTGAGCGGCGGCAGCGCGTCGATGCGCACGGCGTAGGTCCCGGGAGACAACCCGGTGGTGTTCACCGTCAGCTTGAGTTCGCCGTTCGAATCCCTGACGAGGTTGTGCAGTATCAGCGCCCTGCCCTGATCCTTCTTATCGACGATCACGCGAAACTGCGTCGCCTTCACGTAGCTCATGTCGATGCGCAAGTCCATGAGTTGTGGCGCGCTGCTGTTCACGCTGATTCGGGCGCGGTCCACGCCTTCCGCGCGGTCGGGCGCGATCCGGACACTGGTTTCGGTCGCCGGCGGTAGCAGCGAACCTTGATGCATGCGGATCCTTGCGTCCTCCAACTCCGTGCGCAGCAGCGACACCTTGCCAGCCAGCGCCCACACGGTGAGCAGACTTAAAACCACGATCACGCCACCGGCCCCGGCCGCGTACGGCGTCTTCCACCAGGGCGTGCGCGGCTCGCGCAGATCCAGGGGACGGCCGCTCTCCTCCAGCAGTTTGAGGGTGGCCTCGGCGCGCTCGCCCAGTTTGAGTGCGTCCAGATAATCCGGATTGGCGCGGCACCAGTTCTCGAGTTCCCGCGCGCCGCGCAGCGGCAGCTTGCGCTCCAGATAGCGTTCGATCAGCTGATGATCTTCGATGAACTTTGCATCGAACCGTGGCTGAGCGGAATTCGGGCTGCCTTGTACAAGGGGGGGTGCGTTCATGCCGGATCACAATCCTTTGACCCCTCATGGTGCCGCGTTCAAACCGCCGCATATGTGAAACGGTCGGCAGAAGCGGCAACGGGTCTCAAGACTTATGCTTCATGACGTTCTCCACGACGTCGCAAACGCCCGCGATTGCGGCGGCGCGCGTGCTCGACTTGCGCCACACGGCCCCCACGGTGCGCGTCGGCGCCGGCTTGGCGAATTGACGAATCGTGAGCCCGCGCTGCGAGCCAAACGGCGATTCGACGGCGGTCTCGGGCAAGAGGGTCAATCCTAAGCCCGCGACCACCATCTGCCGCAGCGTCTCCAAGCTGGTGGCGCGGAAATCCTCGGCTTCGCGCACCTCGATCCGGCTGCAGACCTCCAATGCCTGGTCGCGCAGGCAATGGCCGTCCTCCAACAAGAGCAGCGTCTGGCCCTTCAAGTCCTGTATCCGGATGGTGGGTCGCAGAGCCAGTGGATGGTCATTCGGCAGTGCCACCGTGAATGCCTCCTGGTAGAGCTCACGCGTTTGCATCCCCTCGTGCGCGATGGGCAGCGCCAGGATCCCTAAATCGATTTCACCGTCCTTGAGACGCTTCAGCAGGGGCTCGGTCTGATGCTCGTACAACATGAGGCCCAAATCAGGCAACGCCTTGCGGATCTTCTGCATAATGCGCGGCAGCAGATAAGGTCCGATGGTGGGAATCAACCCGAGCTTCAGCTTGCCGGCAAGCGGATCAGTATTGTTGCGGGCGAGCGATATGATTTGCTCGCCCTCATCGAGCATCCGCCGGGCCCGCACCACCACCTGCTTGCCCACGTCGGTCAATTGCACGTTCTTCGGCTGGCGCTCCACCAGCTTGACGCCGAGAAAATCCTCGAGTTTCTTCAGCTGCGCCGACAGGGTGGGTTGGCTGACGAAGGTGCGTTCCGCCGCCTTGCCGAAATGACCGGTATCGGCGAGCGCCACCAGGTACTTTAGATCTTTGAGATTCATAGATACAGTCTATCTAAACGATGGATTTAATCAATGTAGACGATGAAGAATTGTGGCAATATGAGGGCTGATCCGTTAACCCCATCGAGGATGTGTTCATGTCGCTAATCAATACCGAAGTTAAACCCTTCAAGGCCACCGCTTATCACAATGGCAAGTTCGTACCGGTAAGCAACGAGGACCTGAAAGGCAAATGGTCCGTGTTCGTGTTTTATCCTGCGGATTTCACGTTCGTGTGTCCGACCGAACTCGGTGATCTCGCCGACAACTACGCCGAGTTCAAGAAGCTGGGCGTGGAAATCTACGGGGTCTCGACCGACACCCACTTCACCCATAAGGCGTGGCACGATACGTCTGACACCATCGCCAAGGTGCAATATCCGATGCTCGCGGATCCCACGCTCGCCATTTCGCGCAACTTCGAAGTGCTCATCCCGGAGGATGGCATGGCGTATCGCGGCACCTTCGTCATCAATCCCGAGGGCCTGATCAAGATCATCGAGGTGCATGACAACGGCATCGGCCGTGACGCCAAGGAGCTGCTGCGCAAGGTTCAGGCCGCCCAGTACGTTGCCTCCCATCCGAACGAGGTTTGCCCCGCCAAGTGGACCCCGGGCGCCGAGACGTTGTCCCCGTCGCTCGACCTGGTCGGCAAGATCTGATCGATGATTTGAGTCTTGGAGGTGGCGGGGGCCGTGTTCGCGGCTGCGTTCACGGTCGCCCGCTACCGCGAATTCAAGTGAACGTAATCTCAAGGTGCACATCATGCTCGACGCCAAACTCAAGACCCAGCTGAAAGGCTATTTGGAACGGCTCACCCAACCGGTCGAACTCATCGCGTCAGTCGACGACAATGATAAGTCGCACGAAATGCTCGAGTTGCTCGGAGAAATCGTCGGGCTTTCGCCGCTCGTCACGCTCAACCCCGAGCGCGACGACACTCAGGTCAAGCCGTCATTTGCGCTGCGCCGTCCGGGACAGCCGCCGCATGTGCGCTTTGCCGGATTGCCAATGGGCCACGAGTTCACGTCGTTGGTGCTCGCCCTGCTGCAAGCCGGCGGCCACCCGTCGAAGGCAGCCCCGGCCGTGCTCGAGCAGATTCGTGCACTCGATGGCGAATACAAGTTTGAGACCTTCGTGTCGTTGAGCTGCCAGAGCTGCCCCGACGTGGTGCAGGCGTTGAACCTGATGGCGGTCGTCAATCCGAAAATTCAACACACCATGATCGACGGTGCATTGTTCCAAGACGAAGTCGAAAAACGCCGCATCATGGCCGTTCCGACCGTGTTCCTGAACGGGCAGCTGTTTGGCCAGGGTCGGATGGAGCTCGAGGAGATCGTCGCGAAGCTCGATGCCGGTGGCGCCGAGCGCGACGTGGCGCGCTTCAATGCCAAAGCGCCCTTCGACGTGCTGGTGGTGGGCGGCGGCCCCGCGGGGGCGGCGGCCGCAATCTATGCGGCGCGCAAGGGAATCCGTACCGGTATCGCGGCCGAGCGGATGGGCGGTCAGTTGCTCGACACCGTGGGCATCGAAAATTTTATTTCGGTCAAGGAAACCGAGGGTCACAAGCTCGCCACCGGGCTGGAACAACATGTCACCAGCTACGATGTCGACGTCATGAACTTGCAGCGCGCGGCCGCCTTGATTCCGGGTGAAATGCTCGAGGTGCGGCTCGAGAACGGCGCCTCGCTGAAGGCCAAATCGCTGGTCATCGCGACCGGCGCCCGCTGGCGCGAGATCAACGTGCCGGGCGAGCGCGAATACCGCAACCGGGGTGTGGCCTATTGCCCGCACTGTGACGGTCCCTTGTTCAAGGGCAAGCGCGTGGCGGTGATCGGTGGCGGCAATTCCGGCATCGAGGCAGCCATCGATCTGGCGGGCCTCGTCAGTCACGTCACCGTGCTCGAGTACGATTCGCAGCTGCGCGCCGATGCCGTGCTGACGCGCAAGCTGCACAGCCTGCCGAATGTCACCGTCATCACCAGTGCACAGACCACCGAAGTCATCGGCGACGGACAGAAGGTCACGTCGCTCACTTATAAGGATCGCCAGAGCGGTTTGCTGCACACGGTCGAACTCGCCGGCGTGTTCGTGCAGATCGGGCTGGTGCCGAACACCGACTGGTTGAAGGGCGTGGTGAAGCTGTCGCCCCATGGTGAAATCGAGGTGGATGCCCGCGGTCAGACCTCGGTGCCTGGCGTATTCGCGGCGGGCGATTGCACCATCGTGCCCTACAAGCAGATCGTCATCGCGATGGGTGAAGGCGCGAAGGCTTCGTTGAGCGCCTTCGATCATCTGATTCGTTCGCCCCTGTCGGTCGCCGCGTAATCTCGCGGCGGCCCGTCGGGCCCGGGTTGTACACTTCAGGCGGTGAGGTCCCGAGAGAGCGTTCATGCCGCCAGCCGTCCCCCCCACCCGAATGTCAGCCGGAGTCGTGGTGGTCAGCGTACGCGATCGCAAGCTGCGTTTCCTGCTGCTCCGTGCGTACCGCAACTGGGATTTCCCGAAAGGTCTGGTCGAGGCCGGCGAGTTGCCGATCGATGCGGCCATTCGCGAGGTGCGCGAGGAGACTACGCTGGATGACATCTCCTTCGATTGGGGCATGGTGTTCATGGACACCGGGCCGTATAACAAGGGCAAGATTGCCCGCTACTACATCGCCCGCAGCAAGGAGACGCACATCGAACTGCCGGTCAACCCCGAGCTCGGCACACCCGAGCATCATGAGGCCCGTTGGTTCGACTACGACAAAGCGCTGTCCATGGTTTCGCCCCGGCTCCAACCGGTGATGCGCTGGGCCTACGAGGTGGTCAATCACGGGGCGCTGCCCGGGCCGCCGACAGCGCCTTAGTGGTGAGTTGACCGGCCGGGCAATCGCCGTACCAACCGGTCAAAATCACGTAGCCGCGTACCTAGTAGGGATACGGCCGAACCACGACCACCGGGGCCGGCGCCACCACCGCGACGTGCGGGCCGTAATACCCGCGATGATACCCGTAGGGCGCGACGACACACCCTGACGTTGCCACAACGCTCAGAGGAATCAATAACTTAAAAAAGGTTTTCATGCTTAGGTCTCCACGCAATTGTTGCCTCACCAGACAAACAACGCAGCGGATTGGCGGAGCGATGACAGCATTACCAATCCTTAAGCCAACGTATGGAACACCTTCTGAACATCGTCGTCTTGTTCCAATTTGTCGATCAACGCCAACACCTCCGCTGCCTGGTCTTCCGGTAACTCGACCGGAACTCCGCAGATATATTCGTGCTCGGCGGACAACGGCGTGATGCCCCGCGTTTCCAATGCCTCCTGCATCTTGCCGAAATCGGCAAAGGCGCAACGGAGCACCAGCTGCGGTTCGCCCTTTTCCCCGGTGCTCTCCCCCATCTCCTCGAGGCCATGATCGATCATGTCGAGTTCGAGTTCGTCCTGATCCTTGACGGTGGCGGGATCTAGGCGAAACACGCCCATTTTCTTGAACAGGAAGCTGACGCTGCCGGTGCTGCCGAAATTACCGCCGCCCTTGGTGAACAGATTGCGCACGTTGGCCACGGTGCGGGTGGGATTGTCCGTGGCGGTCTCCACCAATAGCGCCACGCCGTGCGGTGCATAGCCCTCGTAGAGGATTTCCTGGTAGTTGGCCGCCTCCTTGCCCGATGCGCGCCGAATCGCCGCGTCGGTCTTGTCCTTAGGCATATTAACGGCGCGGGCATTCTGTAGAATGCGCCGCAGCGTCGGGTTCGCCGAAGGGTCAGGCCCGCCGTTGTGCACCGCTATCGCGATGTCCTTCGCCACCCGGGTGAATTGCTTCGCCATCCGGTTCCAGCGGGCGAACATCGCGTGCTTTCTGACTTCGAATATACGTCCCATGAGCTCTCGTCCTTCGTTAAGGTGCGCATGGTAGCAATACTTGGGTTTACCGCTAGACTTGCGGCACCCTGTTCAAGGCAATTTCTATGAGTGCAGTCCCCGCAGGATCGAGCCCGACGACACTGAGCTTCCGCGATCTCGCGCTATCGGAAGCGGTGCTTCGTGCGCTCACCGACGTCGGCTACGAATCCCCGTCGCCGATCCAGGCGGCCACCATTCCCGTGTTGCTTTCAGGCAAGGATATGCTGGGTCAGGCGCAAACCGGCACCGGCAAGACCGCGGCGTTTGCACTCCCGGCGTTGTCCCGCATCGATCTGTCGAAGCATGAGCCCCAGGTGCTGGTGCTCGTGCCCACCCGCGAGTTGGCGCTGCAGGTGTCTGAAGCTTTCCTAAAATATGCGGCCCACATCAAAGGCTTCCATGTCCTGCCGATTTACGGCGGCCAGAGCTATCAGCCGCAACTGAACGCGCTGCGTCGCGGTGTCCATGTGGTCGTCGGCACCCCCGGCCGGGTGATCGATCACATGAACCGCGGCACCCTCAAGCTATCCGGGATCACCTTACTGGTGCTCGACGAAGCCGACGAAATGCTGGCGATGGGATTCGTCGACGCGGTGGAAAGCATCCTGCAACAAACACCGCCCGAGCGGCAGGTGGCGCTGTTTTCGGCGACCATGGCCGCGCCGATCCGCCGCATCGCAGCAAAACACCTGCGATCGCCGGTCGAGGTCACGATCAAGAGCAAGACCAGCACTGCGACCAACATCCGGCAGCGGTACTGGATGGTCAGCGGCATGCAAAAGCTGGATGCTCTGACCCGGATTCTTGAGGCCGAACCCTTTGACGGCATGCTGGTGTTCACCCGCACCAAGCAATCCACGGTGGAACTCGCGGAAAAACTCGAGGCGCGCGGCTTTGCCGCGGCTGCCCTCAACGGCGATATCCCTCAGAACCTGCGCGAACGCACGGTGCAGCGTCTCAAGGCCGGACAGATCGACATCTTGGTCGCCACCGACGTCGCGGCGCGCGGCCTCGACGTCGAACGCATCGGCCACGTGGTCAACTACGATGTGCCGTACGACACCGAATCTTACGTGCATCGCATCGGTCGGACGGGCCGTGCGGGACGCAAGGGTGAGGCGATTCTGTTCATCGCACCGCGCGAGCGCAACATGCTGCGCGCCATCGAACGTGCCACACGCCAGGTCATCGAACCGATGAACCTGCCGACCGTTGATGCGGTCAACGCGCTGCGGATCACCAAGTTCAAGCAGCGAGTCACCGAGACCATGGCCGGTACCGACACCAAGGCTTGGCGGCCGATGGTGGAGCAATTGACGGAGGAGACCGGCTTGCCGCT
>Ga0209208_10008693_pt1 | contig 13495 bp, 18 predicted proteins | sample S1TSphfallax_3_FD_187694 | JGI IMG/M metagenome (GOLD analysis project Ga0209208, IMG submission 187694) | Host-associated microbial communities from peat moss isolated from Minnesota, USA - S1T2_Fd - Sphagnum fallax MG (SPAdes) (version 2) | ecosystem: Host-associated > Plants > Peat moss >...
AAATTGGCGTGTTTTCCCATAAAATCAGAAAAATAAGTAAAATTTATACTTTTACAAATCTTTCCCAAATTTTTGGTCATAAAAAGGACAAAATCTGTCGGGGGGGAAAAAGCACTGATTGTAGACCAAGTAAAGCACGTAGATAAATTCGTCCACTTGTCGAAGAAGACAATGTGCACATAGGTCAAAATGTGGATGTATTGACAAACGGATAGAAAATTGAAGATATAAAAGACAAAAACATGGATGGATTACGTACCAAGAGGCAAAATGTGGATAGATTCATAAACAGATAAAATATTGAAGATGTTAAGGGACAAAACATGGATGAATCATCCACGTGTAAAAATGTGGATAGATTCACGTAACAGATAGAAAATTGAAGGATATTTAAGGACAAAACATGGATGAATCATCCAGGGGTAAAAATGTGGATAGAGTCACGAACAAATACAAAATTGAAGATATTAAGGACAACACATGGACAAATCATCCATGGGTCAAAATGTGCATAGATTCACGATTGGATAGAAAATTGAAGATATTACAGGACAAAACATGGATGAATCATCCACGTGTTTGAAAAGTCAAATCGTTTTACTTTGGACAAAATATGGATGAATCGCCCATGCACCGATAGAAAAGTGAATATACACAAGACAACACGCATATGTGGATGAAATGATCCATGGTATTAAAAAAAATGTATCTACTCAAAACAAAGGTGTGGATGAACCACCACCCGCAGATCGAAAAGTAAATATCTTTAATGCCTCAAAAAGTGGATGAAATCTCGGGCCCCCTTGCGTTCACGGCCCTTGGGCTTGGCTGATGGTTGTTTTGTTCTGCGTTTTATCATGGGGTAAAGATTCGCTTTCTTTTTAAAGGAAAAAAAAGTGGATGAAATCACCCTTAGGCATGAAAGCGAATCTACTGGTAATATGGATGAACTATGCATATCGATGAATCAAGTACTGATACAAGTGTGAATCTTGTGGATGAAATCACCCACAGAAGTAAATCTACTAAGTTTGGTCAAAGTATGGATGAACGATGAAAACAGATGAATTAAAAGCACTGATGAAAAAGTGAATCTAGTGAATGAAATTTTTTAAAACCCAATATACTGGTTCTATCAAAGTATAGATGAATTAAAGCACCGATGAAAAAGTGAATCTAGTGAATGAAATCATTAAAAAGCAAATATACAAGTTCTGTCAAAGTATGGATGAACGATGCATACAGATGAATTGATGCACCAATGGAAAAGTGAATTTAGCGGAATGAAATCACTCACATGTAAAAAAGAAATATATATATATACTGGAGGGTATAGTCAGAGGATGGATGAAATATGCATGCAGATGAATTCAGGAACCGATGAAAAGTAAATCTAGTGAACGAAATCAGTCACAGGTTTTTTTTAATTTTAAAGCAAATCTAACTAGTTCGGTCAAAGAGTGGATGAACTTACGTAGTATACCGATGAATTACGCACCGATGAAAAAAGGGAATCTACTCCGGTGGAAAAGTATAGACGATATATCTACGTACCCAATCGTAGAAAAAGTAAATCTACCAGAGTGAAATTTGTGGGTGAAATCTACCGTGCGTGAAATATGATCGACGGTTGAAAAGAAAGACACGGGTGCGAAATCCGCGTAAAATGAATTCCTGTGGTGTTGACCAAGTAGTGAATAAATAAATAAATAAATAAATAAACTAACGAACTAACTACGTTTCAGTTTTTCTTCTGTAATTTTTGTTTTTACTGTTGGCCTTTTCCTCCGTCCCTCCTCCCCTCTTCGTCCCTCCCGAGTCCCCTGCCCTTCGTCAGTTCTGCCCTCTGGTACTGTGTACCTTTTGATTGTAGTGGCCTGCGAGCAGAGTCAGTGCCCAGGAGTACAGGGATTATTTTTTTCCTCTTTTATTTTTATTTTCTTCTTCGTCTTCTTCTTCTTCTTCTTCTTCTTCCGCCATCGCTATGAAGTGTCGGAGCTTGCGACTTTCAGAACCAGTTCTATTCCAATTGCTGCGTCCAAATCCTTGTCCAAAAACACGCCTTTTATCACCTACCCGATCTTGCTGCTGTTGCCGATCACTACTATCGCCAAGGTACGACTATAACGAAGGAGAGCCCCCGACTAAAATGAGCATGATGTCGATGATGAGCTCGCTGTGGTAGAGCTGGTTTTCTTCGGCCTTAGGTTTTCCTTTTGTCTGCATCGACGTATTTACTTTCTCTTCTTCTCAGTAAGATTGTTTCTCTATCTCAAGACGTACTTCCTTCCCGTTTTCTTTTTCTTTTGTTTTTTGTTTTTTTGTGTTTCAGCGGGGTTTGTCGGAGGAGACGTGGTGGGGACAGATGGGGAAATAGCAGACGATTCTCATTTTTTGTTGACAGCCCGTCTGTCTGTCTTTATACTTACTACTCACTCTATGTTGATGATCGATACCTGGGAATTGTTTTGCTATGAGATTTGGTGCATTTCAGCCCCCTGCTCTCTCTCTCTCTCTCTCTCTCTCTCTCTCTCTCTCTCGTTAGTTGTTTGTTTGTTTGTCTTTTTTTTTGGATTCTAGTGCAAGGCAGCACACTGCAAGAACTATTAATTTCAAGAGAGTCATGCTGTAGGATTAAATCTCATGGGCGACATTTGAAGCCTGAAACACCAAAAAATGCCATGCCCCAAGCTCAGAAGTTCTGCACTTGGTGCATGGAGTGTGCAGTTTGGCAGGGTTTTTAATAGTACGTGAATCAAAGACTCTTAGACAATCATTGAGCATCCAGAAATGTGTTGGCCTCTGTACACAGAGAGAAACACACACACACACATATACACAGAGTTAATGGTGGGGGAGAAGTATGACACTTGTCTTCTGGTTGCTTTACTAAGCATTTATAGCTACAGTAGATGTTTCTTCCAAGGGAAATAAGGAAATTCTTAAGCCATCTGATGAAGATGCCCAAAACTGTAAAGCTTCTTTGATGATGCAAAAGAGAAGGATTGAGTTTTGTGAGAGTGTTGGGAGAACTCACAAGCCCTCTGACATCAGTGCTCTGGGGAATGGAGCCATATCCAGAGACTCTATAGAGGATGTGGATCAAGTCTCTGTCCAACATGCCATGAATGATTAGATGTTTATTATTGCAATGTGACGATTCCCATGCGCTTTGCAAGCTACAGAAATAAATTTGTGACTTTTCTTGCAAGGCAAGTTTGATGATCATAATAGCAGAAGACCTGAGACAATAGGTTAGTTTTATTTTGGCAGGCTAGTAACAGTCCTGGGTTGAAATCTGGCTTGATACACTATGCTCAGTGATGACAGACAATCCAGTCATTGGCAAGGATCTCTGGGTCAACTGGTCATCAAAGATGTGGCAACCTAGGGGATGAAGAAATTAGCAATCACTGCCTGGGTTACACTATTAGTAGGTCCTATCCTATGAAAATTATGCAGATCTTGAAGACAGATGTACCTTATGATGTCATTCTTGTTTGCTTCATCTTCTTTATGTCCTCCTGCTGGGTCATCTCTGCTGAGACTTGAGAGTCATTTGTTGTTGCAAAAGTCACCTGCATCACTTACTTGGATACTGTGTTGCTGCAAAATCCAAATGTCTGGGTATACCAATTGGCAGAAGGAAAGCCTATCTGCTTGTGCCATGAACGGCACGGGTAAGGGAGCATCCAGGAAAAATGGCAGTGGGGGGAGAGGCAAGAAGGGAGGGCCTGCAAAGACTGCTGCAGTGCATCAAGCATCACCAAGAGTTAATGGTAGAAAATCATCTCTTTTCATAAAAAAGACGGTTTCATGAAGATTCACATGAAAAACAGATCCAAAATTGTTGCCATGTGATGATCTCTTCTGTAATCCTTCTATATCTTCAGGGTCTTGCTGCTAAATTCAGAAATTTCCATGAGGCTTTGTTTCTATCATTTATGAACTCTGGTTCTTGACATGCTTCACCCAGTTAGTGGCCGAAATTAATTCAACATTCAGCAGGTGGGGTGGCAGCATATCCTGTGGGGGGATGGGACAATGGCAGTGATGTGCAAGTCAGTGCAAGCAGCCCCATTCTTGCTGAGGGTGCTCAAATAAGGCAGGGCCCATTACTGTCACCCTCAGATTCTGGATGGCACGCTGATGCAGGTAGAGTCCTTGCCCTTACATGTCTGTGTAAGCACAATTGGATCTGAAAATGTTCTTACCAAAATCTGGTCAAAGTTGTGAAAAACAATGCAACTTACTTGAGAATGCTGAATGACCCAAGCATCAAAAGGTTGATTCCACATCATGTAAGGCAATTTGCAAGCTGGCCTTTGGCTTGTCATGCAGCATGCACAATCAAGAGACAATCTTTCAACTGCCAGTAATGTGTAAAAGAACCTTCTCCCTCTTTTTCAACTTTGGGAGGATGGTTTCCAAGTCCATTGCAATTTTTGGCTGACAAATATCACTGGCATTTCTTCAGTGGGGTCTGTAGTGTTAAGGTGAATACAAGGATCTGTGTAAGTTGAACAAGTTCGAAGAGCAACTTAGATTGGATTCCCTCAGTCAAAGGAAATGAGCAATTGCAGAGCATTTTGCAGGTGCACCTGTGAATAATGGATGGGATGACATTGACACATGGGTACCAGAGCCTTCTTATGGAAATGGGATGACTGGTCAAGAGTCTGTGAAAGATTTTGTAGCTGATACAGGGTGGGAGACAGTTGGAAAGACACGAGGAAAGACCCTGGGGAAACTTGATCCACCTCAAGCAGGGAGAGGCAAACCAAAGCATAATAACACTGGCTTGCAGGACAAAGATAAGGGTGCCAAGTTCCGTGCACGAGGCAGCCCCAGTGTCGAGCCCAATGGTAGCAAGGGCAATGGCAGAGGTTCACCTCTGATGCCACAATCCCAAGCTTGGGGTAATACAAGAACACAGGAACACCCATTTGCAAGAAATTCTGATTGGGACAGCATAGATGTTCATAGTCCAGCCCAGCCTAATGAAAGCTGGCAACAAACAAATCAAGAAGCCTCATTTTCATCCATCTCAGGCAAGAAGAAACCAAACCGAGCAGGCAAGAGGGGTTCTTCATCCAGTTCTCAGAGGTCATTCCCACCAGGGCAATCTTACACATCACTGAAGAAATCTGCAAGCTACACAGGTACTTGTGGCTTCATCATGTCAATCATTCTGTACATCATTAGGCTAAGACTCGAGCTGGGAGAGGTGCTGACAGATGTTCATGGAATGTTGTGATAATTCACAATATAAGTTAGACACAGGTTCAGTGCTCTCACAGTATGAAAGAAGCTTCAAACAGCCAGAAGAAATAACACCAGCAGATTTTATTCTTAGCATAGACTCCCCAAAGTACAGACATGACATAAATCGATTCATTTTGATGTGCCTATCAAATGAAAACCTCCATGCCTGGTGCAAGACAAAGAAATTGACATTAACTGAAGAGAGATGATTCGTAATCCAGCATCTCCCTGTTTGTAGTTGGTTTGCTCATTCTGCAAAGTTCTGCCAGGTAACTCTGTGGGTGGCAACCCATCTCAGCAAGCTGAGCATGAAACAAATCCAGATGACTACCCAGCAAGTGTGTACTCTGAGAGCCAGTGCTCTGATCTGGGTGACATGGAAGATGATAGTGACGATGCCTTCATCAGCGATGCTGACTATGACTCAGATATGACACAGAAGAGTCATGAGACACAGAAGAAGTTGAAGTGGTTCCGGGACTTCTTCCAGGACCTTGACTGCTTGACTGATGCACAGCTTCATGAGCATGACCGACAGTGGCATTGCCCACCCTGCAAGGGAGGTGTAGGTGGTACTGAATGGTTCAGGGGTTTGGGGCCACTGGCAACACATGCTCTGACCATGAGATCCAGGCGGGTGAAGCTGCACCGTAACTTTGCTGAAGTGTTGGATGAAGAGTTGCGTTTGCGGAGAGTAGGAGCAAACACCAGTGGACCTGAGAGCATGTTTGGGAAATGGAAGGGACTACGGGAGGATGATGAAGCTCAATTTTCTTTGATTGTCTGGCCACCTATGGTTGTGGTTGAGAACACAAGGCTAGAGAAGGATGAGCAAGAGAAGGTTTGTGTCCATCTGTTGACCCTGAGTTACATGAGGGTCACATTCCAAAGACAACATAATAATATCGTACAGGAAATGTTGATTCCCAGATTATGAAAAGTTGTGATTGGTTTGTGCAGTGGACAGGCATGGGAAACAAGGAGTTGATGGAATACTTCAAGGAGTACAATCCTGTGAAGCCCAGGCATGCTTATGGACCCCAAGGTCACCGTGGCATGAGCCTGCTCATATTTGGCAACTCTCCAGCTGGCTACCATGATGCCGAACACTTAGATAAACACTTCAAAGATTCAAGGCGAGGAAGGGATGACTGGAATCGTCCTAGCAAACTCCTATTTCACCCCGGTGGGAATCGGATTCTTTATGGGTACCTGGCTGTCAGAGAAGACCTCGAGACATTTAATCGACATAGCAGAGGTGCATGCTTTTTCCTTGCAGAAAAAGACCAGTTTATTTTCCATTTGCTATTGTTTTGCTCTGCTGTTGTAGACTTGTCCTGTAGTGTCTTTGTTCGCTGTAAGCAGAGTGGCTGTCAAGTAAGAAGGGTGGCAAGGGATGCAACATCTTTTACATTTCCAGCTCTACACTGATGTACAAGGGGCAGCTTTGAAAATCTCTACCTTTTGGTACAGCAAAATTTGTGAGGCTCTCTCCCTTCTCTTTCTCTCTCCATTCACTGTCTGGTAACGACCAGCATCATGGGGCTTAAGTCATGTCCCAATTCTGGTGCAAGTGTGTTCATTCATGGCTAGCAGGTAGCCTGAGAAAACCTGCACACTCTTCAACTATGCAACAGGGTGCAGGATCTGATATCATCTATCAAAAACCAAATAAGTAGTTCACCCAGGGAATCTGGAGAGTTGGTTCTCCAACAAGATCTGTTCTGAAATGATATGTCACACAAGTCACATGCCAAAAAACAAAGTACTCCACCTCTCCAATGGACAGTGGTGCTAAAACTGGTACTCCTGATATGAGAACATGGCCATATAATTGTCTGCAGGGAAAACTGTGGTGAAGTATGAGATGAAGAGCCTACGGGAAGCTGTGCTGGAGCCAATGCAACGTATTGGTGAACAGACACAGCACATGCAGCAACTGCAGAACAAAGTAGAGAAAGAGCAAGAGGTTAGCAAAGTTTTGAAGGAAACTGTCAGCATGGTCTCAAAAAATCTCAGCCTTCGTGAGCAAGAACTCCAGATCCTGCGACGACGGGCTGAGGAGCAGCATGCACGAAACAAACAGGAGGTACTTTTAGGTGTTATGAGAATTTGAGGTTGCTGTGCAGTCTTTCCTGGCTTCCTGTCCATCATCAAGCAAAGTTACTTGAAGACATAGATAAGAAAATGGCCACATCATGAATTCCTGTTAAGGAACACCTGGGACCAAGAAGATTGCCCCTGTACACTAGAGTGAGAACTCAGCATCAACTAACAGCAGGACTCTGGTGTGCAAACAGCAAGCTGAGATGGAGGAATTTTTTCAAGCAGAGAGGGACCAGCTGGCAGAGGAGTTCAATATGAAGGAGGCAGAGCTAGAGAAGCTAAGAGATGAGTTTGATCAGATGCATGCAAAGAGATGCTCAGAACTTGAGGCACAGCAATCTGACATGCTTGTGAACAATCAGAAGCACCAGCAAGCATTGTAATTTCTTATAATCCTCCTTTCAAGTACAGACATTTGGATGTTGAAGTTTAGACAATCCCTTGACTGCTCAAAAATGGTGGGACCCTCACACAGATCAGATCACCTCTTGTTTGCAGGATGGAGGCAGAGATATCAATCCAGACCAAGAGAGTGCATGGCAGTCTCTGTCATGTGCAAGACCTTGAGACCCAGCTAGTGGAGCTTCAACAACGACACCACGAGTTGCGAATAGAGTTTCAGAAGAAGCAGCATGAAGCATCTGTTGAGTTTGAACAACAGCTCAAGGCTGAGAGAGCTGAGTTGCTCCGTGCTTATGAGAGCCAAATGCACCACAAGGAGGAAGCTGCATGTATGTCACTTTTCTCTCTCCTCTTATTGTGAGGTGACTTTGTTTGTAGTTCCAAACCTGCTCTACAACATCCAATTTTAGAGTTTATGAGAAGGAAGGAAGGCTGGAACTTGTTCCAAAGCACACAACTGATGGTAATGCTCTGTCACAATCTTGAGTTCAAAGCATGATCAATACTGACCCTCCTGTTTGGTCGGCTGGCAGAGAACTGAAGAACAATAGAAAACTCCAGCAGAAGCCACCCAAAATTGGTGGTTACACACGCTGGTGACATGATGGATTGTGAGAGTACGGCAGAGCAAAACCTGGCTTCAGTTGTATGAGTGTTGTTTGCAAATGAACCTCAAAGTACTCTTAACAAGTTTCCTAAATTGCTTTGCAAATATGGACACCAAGTAACATTCTCTGATTTCATCATAAACATGCACATTTCAATACCTGGAGCCATTGCCTGAACAGGATACATGGTTGAATGGGCAAGAGTGGAAGATGGCATTTTATTGAGGGGACAGTCTTCAGGAAAAAGATGCAAATCTGCAAATAGATTTATTCCAAAATCTGAGTTAATACTCTGGCCAAGGCATCATCTGGAAGATCTGACTTGCTGAGTTGATGTTCACCCACAATGATTCTTTAGTAGAACATAACAACCACCGTAATTCCTGTAAACTTATCTTTACTTCAACAAGGATTATTATCAGCAGAAGTGTAACATGTTGCCAGAATCTGGCAATGCGCCCATTTCCTGACACTTGATAATGGTATCCACAGAAAACATAAGACACAAGAATCCAGCCTGAGAATGTTCTCCCTTAGAATGTAATTGGAGTGTGTGATGAACCTAGCTTAATCTTTTTTGAAGGGGCATTGACTTGTACCTATTCTGCCACAACTGTCTTATTTAAAGAGTCCAGAAGTGAACTAGATGAAGAGCTTTGCAAAAATACAAGCTGCCATAACTCTAGTATAGACTGTTATTAGAGTGAGTGGTTATGATTATATAGTCTCTGGCCCAGATCTGATTACTGGTATCTGCCTCCACCAGCTTGTGTGACAACCTGAAACACAAGTTCCTCACAGATCGGAACAGAGAAGCATGAGGATCCATATCAGACAGAACATATGAAAGTCTACATGTTGAGATGACTGAACATTTGGATATCTCCAATCCACTATCTCCCAATGAAATTTGCAAAACAATAGTTCATATCTGTGGCAGATTCATTCAAGCATGAAAAACTGCAGCACCTCTTGAACAAATCTTCCTGATCTTCCCTTTGGAGTGAGTCTCAGTAAAGACTGGACAAAAGGCAGGGTAGAGAATTGCATCATGGAAATGTAACTGTCAGCCCTTCCAAAACTCAAAAACTTCTGCATACAACCAGAAGCCTCCTAGTTCACCAGTCCAGGAATAGAGCTCCTCCAGTACATAAACAAGTCTCAGTCACTATTGCAAACATGAGAAACATTGACCAGACATACTGGATCATATGATGGTTAATGAGGCTCAAATGGACTGTGCAGAACTTTCAGTGGGTAATGAGGAATTCCACATATCCATCTGGGTATTTTTTAACAAGCTCCTCACAATTCTTGCCTAGCACATTAACTCCAGATATTACAGAACTCTGCACTCGATGAAAGGACCTGACAGCATGAGTGGTTTGTAGACAGAAAACTGCCATGACACATCATGCTGTGCATTCACCTGGCTATGTGTACTGGCAGTGTTTCTTTGTTGGTGATTTGGAGTGAAACTTTAGATAAATGTCTTTCTCACTCCCTTCATGAACTGGATTAATAGTTAATAACCCCCTCTTGACTCACATGTATTCCATATACTATAGCACAGTGAACTCAAACCACCTGAGCTGGGATTGTTCAAGAATCGGAAGATCTAAAAACAAGAACTATGGTCCTGTAGAATAGGAAGAGGTGTTACCATTATCACCATGAGGCAAAGGTTGATTGTGTTAGCATTTGCAAGAAAACATGGCAGTGAGCTGTGGTCAATGCTCCTACAAAAACAATTGGATTGACATTGATGCTGTTGGAAAAGGCTCTTGTGGAAACTTGCAGCTGCTCGTGTCACCCACATGGTTGCATTTGTTGATGATCTGTATCAGCATATTTTGATAGCCAGGTGAGTATGTTCCCTATTATTCTCTTGCAGAAACATTGCATGTCCTGCATTTCTTTTGAGAAGAGAGGCTGGCATGCAGAGTTATCCCTGTGCAACATGCAACAGCACCAAGAGGCCTGGAAAATTCAAGCAGGATGTCTTGCCATCCTGGTCTGATCCTGTTGGAAGGCTTTAAGTCAAAACTGAAAACCTGGAAGGAGGTGCTTGATTAAGGCTACAGAAACCAGCCACAAACCTGTCTTTTGAATTAGTAACTGGGTTTTGATTTGAAGAGAGTATGATATCTGCATCATGGAACTGACATGGACATAATGGGATGTTGAGTGAAAGACTGTTCCCAAATGCTAGGAAGAGCACCAGAGTGGACTCACAGTTGGAGGAACCCATATGGGGTGTCTTAGTGGTGTTGATATGGAAGTCAGGTGCAACATTTGCCATCTCTCTGCATTTGTCTACAAGGAAGTTGATGCTCTCATACATCATGAAGAAGAAGAATAAAGACCACACTTAAGGACGTAGCAAGTCATCTTGATTAATATCATTCCTGAGGAATGCTGGAAAACACCTGCTTTGATGGCCACAAGGGTCAGCAACCACAATTGAGCTCTCATGCCATCTCCTTTTACTGGACAGCTGAAAGTGATGCTGTGCAAACAGTTATTTAATGAGTGACACAGGGAAGAGCTTTCCTTCAACACTGGAAATTGTGTTCAATCACAGCTCTCTCTCCTACTATATCAACAAGAAGTTAAACTCTTGAAATGCTTGATCTCAATTCCCTAACCTTCATAGATTGCTAGAAATGCACACACAACCACGCCCCTCCCCCTTCCCCAGTTGGACAACTTTCATGATAGAAAATGTTTAGGCAAGAAGGTGACACACATGATAACTCAATCAACAGTGATAAATGGGATTTTCAGAGTTCACAGTAGCAGTCCTTGTGTGCTCAAAACTTGAGCAAAGTGCCAGGAATATTCTTGTTTGCTATCCATCTATCTTTGTTAAAACAGCACGAAGGTGAGGTTGCAGCTCATGTGTTAGTGTTGCCATGTCAACCGTATATTTCAACTCCTTCCCCTCAACTTCAAATAGGCGACCTATTGCTTGCACCTGAATACATCATCATCCAAAGATCATGTGTACAGAATGAACAGAGAGAGCTCTAACAAAGTATGTCCCAAGGACTTCATGAAGCCTTGTGGACATCTTACATAACTAGGTCTTGAGAATTTTGTGAAACTTGAAACCATACCTTGGAAGCATTGCCAACAAGTGAACTTTGGAGTTGAACCCTCTTCTGCTCTGCATCGAAAGTCCCTTTCTGCACAGATGCATTACTCTGTAAGCTAGCAGAAAACCATACTATGGCACTTCACCATTCCACCTTCTGGACCTTGAAATGCTACACAAAATAGTGGGTCTGCTTGAAGGCCCACTGTACTAAAACTGAATACAGAGTTGGCCTTTGAGGCCACTAAACCACAATTGAGCACGCATTCGCTTTGAGCCAATTCCAAAATCCAGTTCAAAAATAGAGCACCATAGATTCTTGTGCATATTGGAGTGTCAAGTGATGATGATACTATGCCATATTCTCAAATAATACAATTGCAGCAGCCAGAACAAACAAAACCTCTGTGCATTACTCCAAAATTGCACACAAAATGCATGGTTTGAGTTTCCTACCAGAACTTCAGCAAGACCTGTGCTCTGTGCAATGACAACTTCTATGGATCCATCAGGCTTGGGGCGCCAGTAACCGCTTTCTGCATGCATCGGCTCACCTGATGCTGCCTTCCATGTCTTCTGGGCATAAGCCATCACGGGCTACATCCAACCATGCCATGCACCCTCTTCTACTATCAATATCCTCCCAATTTACCACGTGCTTGAAGCTTAATCACACAGCCACAGAATCTGTTAGCCCCACCTGCTCTGCAAGCAACATCATATCTAGCTCTTGGCAAGGGTTCCATTCACGCCTCTTGGCCTGCCGTCGTTTTCCAGCAATTACAAGGTTTTCTTAAAATCCAAACCACCGAACGCTGTTGTATCCCGGTTTCTTCAGCTGAGTGTGCAGCAAAGTAGTAGACCAAGCTGCTGAAACCAAACCCCATAAACCTCTGTTTCTCGATAATAAATGCATCATCAACAGCTAAAAAAGAAGAAGAGATATTCCCATCACACAGTTAACTCCTCCACGATTCTCATCATTCCACGCAAGAACAGTTCTTATTGGGAAATTTGACAAGACAGTGATGATGGGGAAGAAGAATGCGAGACAAGGAGAGACAAACCAAATAGGTACCTTCCCGGAATGCCACAACTTGATCTCTTCCCCATACTTGAACGATTGAATTGTCGGATACCCACCCTCTCCCTCCCCTCTCCATGTGCCGAGAAGGAATGCCAGCGGCTCCAACGCAGGATGGAGAGGCGGATTGTCCCCTGCTCCTGCTGCCATCGCTCCCGCTCCGTTATCCGTCGCCTCCGCACGAGTGTTCTCTGAGGTCGCTGAAAGCAGCAAACTGGACTGTTCTATTGGATGAAGAAAATGAACTGAGTTGTGATGAAAATTATTCTGGATGCAACTTGCGCTAGATGGGATTGTGAATTTCATCATTCTGGATGGATCTTGCTGTAGGTGTACTATGAAACAGGCCCGGTAGTTCCACCGAGGAACCTAGCGACCTTGGCAGGGTGAGCCGCTGTTTCGTTACCGAAGAGCGTCTCCAGCGGTGCTCAGTATGTGACCCTGCGAAAATAGCAAACCACTTGGACCAATCATTATAATGGGCCAATCAGAAACACTGAGCAGTAGTGAAATCATATTTAGTACACTCTTTTTCCTCAGGTGTGCAAGTTGCTGCGCCCTTTACTACCCACTACACACTCTGCAATTACGCTGAGCCAAAACCATTTTCTTGAATCCAATTTTACTGTGCAGGGTCAAATACTGAGCACTGCTGGGCTCTAAACTTCACCTGTCGTGGTACAAAGCAAGACACCCAAAATCTCAACTTACATAAGAGGAAGACATGCACCTAAAATTGCTTTTGGATATACTTGAGTAGTTCGGTATATATGCTATTGGAATTGACTGTCGAGGAGATCTCAAAAACAAGCAAGTGCCAACAGCGGCAAGTCTTGGAGGTGGGAGTTGGAATGCAGCCGCAGCTTTGTGGGCTGCAAGCCAGAGGAACAAAAATGTTCCAAGTGAAAAGACCTTCAGGCTTGGTCAGCAAAT
>Ga0209208_10008694_pt1 | contig 13495 bp, 6 predicted proteins | sample S1TSphfallax_3_FD_187694 | JGI IMG/M metagenome (GOLD analysis project Ga0209208, IMG submission 187694) | Host-associated microbial communities from peat moss isolated from Minnesota, USA - S1T2_Fd - Sphagnum fallax MG (SPAdes) (version 2) | ecosystem: Host-associated > Plants > Peat moss >...
TTTTTTTTTGTTTTTTTTTTTTTTTTTTTTTTTTTTTTTTTTTTTTTTTTTTTTTTTTTTTTTTTTTTTTGTTTTTTTTTTTTTTTTTTTTCAATTGGTTTCACTTATTATCATTGAACTATTATTTCATAACATCACTCGTGTTTTTCTACTTTGAAATTCACTGAAGGTGAACACCTCAACTTCAATTGTAATTACATTTTTTAGCATTATTGCTTGCAATTTGTTTCTACTTATGTGGCATATGTAAAATTTTCCTTTTTTTCTTAGCTTGTGTTTCATTAATTGATTTCATTACCTTTGTTATATTTTTTGGAGATGTTTTTTTGGTAGGTTTTTAATTTTTGTGGTTTGCACATTACATAAGCTTTAGAGGTTGCTTTGCTATCTTGCAAGTTTACTATAAAACCCAACTTATTGTTTTTACTAACTATTACCTTTGTGTGGATGTTATGGATGGCATGGACAATCAACAATTTATCCTTATTGTTGGTTGTTTCATCATTCTACTAAAGTTTTTTTAAATGATTTTTCTTGATTTTCTTTTATTAGACTTTAATAAACATTCTACATATATTGCAAATGATTTTTCCTATACATGATTCATCTTAACTACCTATGTGTTACATAATAATTAGTTGTCAATAACTACATGTGTTATGAATTATGAACTTCACCATTGGGTGAACCAAGATCAACCGCATGATATTTTAATTCCTCTTGATAAAATATGATGGTCAAAGTTGGGTTGAAAATTTGAAGATGGACAAGGTTTTGTTGTTTGAAATTGTTGAGAGCTTAAAAGGTGAGAGTCTTAATTTTCCAATAAAACACAAGGTATTGTAAAGTGGTCCATGTTGAAATCCATGTGGTTGTTCAATATACAATCTTGTTTAAGGTGTTAATTTCCTTTCTGCATATAATTGTTTATTATCGGAAAAACTATTATTTCTATTGTTTTTCATGAACTTATTTATGTTGTTAATGTTGTGTATAGAATTTTCATCAAGTGGCTAACAAGTTTAGAGACACAAGTGGTAATGGAAAAATTTAGAAGATGGTGTGGATGAAGGAGCCATAGATGGGACTCATATTGTGATTACAAAACCAATTGGGGCTTATGATATAGATTGATACTATTTTAAAATAAGAGGTTACAACATAGTAGCCCAAAATCTTTGTTGATTGTAATAAAAAGTTCACATATATGTATGTTCATTTATGTAGGTCAAATAATGATTTTTGTGCATTGAGGAGATTAACTTTGTATAAATGTGCACAATATAAAGGCTTGGTGCATTCTCGAATTGAACAAACATGCAATTTGTTAATGTAATTATGCATAAACATGTAATTTATTGGCTTTGGTCAAAAGGATGATACCAATTTCCATTTGCAGATCCTTTGGAAATCAATTATGGTTTAAATTAGGAACCAATTTGCATGTGCGAGCTATAAATTAACCTATATTCTTTAGGCTATTTTTTTATTATTCAATTTTAGTCTTAAATTCAAATTATTTGACCATTTTACAAGTTTCATCATTTGTCATAATTTTGTTATAATCAATGTTGATTAATTTTTCTTTTATTTCCATAACTAGTTTGGCAAGGTTTTTTCTCACACAAGGTATCAAATAAACATATTTTGGAATTATTTCAGACCTAACTATTATCAAATTCTTTGTTTAAGCAATAGCCCCAATTACTAATTTCCCTAGGGTTTTTTATTATTACCCAAATGTTATGCAAAAAGGTTGGTTTTCAAATATTCAACTTGAAACCCAATTTACTAACCAAATATTGAATGTCCCAGTAGGGTTTCACCAAGTTTATACATGGCATATATGTACAAAGTCTTTGTTTGATTCTTAACCAATTCCAAACCCTATAGGTGGAAATATGTATGACCTTCACAATCTATTTGAAAAAAAGATTAAAAAAACAAGAAAATCCATCATAAAAGTATTACACATTAAAAAAAGTTATTTGAATGATTAAAAACAAGACTAATTTTCACTATCATGTAATATTCTCAAATTTTTCATTGTAAGAATAAATCTTCAATAGGTTTTTAAAATACAAGTAGATTTCCAAGTTTTTTTTTACAATGTGGAATTTTGTAAATTGTGTGTTAAACATGTTTTAACAAATAAAAAGTGATATCATTTTTGATGTGGATGTCCAAAGTACAATTATCTTTGTATCCTAACATGATATAAGTGCACTTCATCAAGTGTTTTGCGTCAAAGGCTCCTTGACCATGAATTTACCATCCAATAAACATGAGTACTTTTTGTTTAATTTCAAAATTTATTGGTTCCTAGTTTTTTGCAAGTATATTTTAATAAATGTAACAAAGGGGAGAAAGGGTTTTCTATCATATTTCCATTCATTTTACAAAAAAAATATTCATGTGCATAATGTAGGATGAAATTGGATATCCATATTCTTTGTTTATTTTACCACGCTTGCACCCCGGTTGGGTTATGAATGACTTACCATTTGGACCTTGTTGATATTTGATCATTTTCTCAATAATTGGCCCCTAGTGGTTTCAACCTACCATAAATGGGTAAAATCGTTATTATTTTACCCACTTCTTAATGCAATTTGACATCCCTTACCTCATAACCCAAAAAAATTCCTTTTTCTTTCCCAAGAATCATGATTAGAATTTTTCCCTTAAGCAAAAGTCTATGATTCAAATTATTGTGGCTTGGGTATTTGATTTTTGAAATGAATTTCAATTTTAAGATTTTGAAAAAATAAATTAAAGAACTATTAAAATGTTGAGGTTTTAAACTTTTGAATAACCATCCAATTTCAAGCTTTTAAAAATCATGAGCTGATATGAAATGGAAATAAAACAATGGTTATTTGTGAAGGCATGTATATTTTGTAGTTATTCAAAAAATGACATTTGATCCATTATAAACTGTATATAGGTCATAGTTCTTAACAAACACCATGTTGATATACATCCCAAGTAATTTGGCCAATTATAGGTCATGGTTCCTTATTAAATACCTTGTCAAAGATTTGGTTCATTGTATGTTATGAAATGTATCTTTTTCATACTTAAACAATTGAGTTGCGAAACATAGATTGCATCAATCCAAGATTTAGTCCTTGTAATCTTTTAGTTGGTGGACATGTTGCAATTTGAATAAAAAGAAAAAATTGAAGCATGTAAAATATTTGATTTATTCAATTATGGATGTTTTGGGGTTGCAATCGTTTTGAATATTAAATATCCATGGATTTGATTTTGTCAGATTTTCATGCATCTATATCAGATTTTATTTTTAAAAATACAACAATTGAACAATTGCCTTCTCCTAAATAAAAATGGTGGCATTTTGTTAGATATGGTTCCAAAGCAATTAAAACTTCTTCTATTCCATCTCCCATCGCTCACACAATGAATTATTCTCAACTATTTTCTTAGATGTTCACTTTTGATCACACACAATATAAGAATATAAATAATGCAATTCAAATGTCTTCCATGCATCACATGACAATAATCACAACAAAACCTAGCTCTCTTTCATATGCCTACTACCCATCATGAGACAACAATCATTTTAGGAGCTCATATTTATCAAATGGCAACATCCAATCACACAAATTAACAAAACTACTTAAATAATGTTTCTTATGCCCAATGTGCATCATACAATAACATTTAGAACAATGTTCAACTCCTTATCAAATGCCCACCACTCATCAAATTACAACCATCTCAAGAATTCATCATTCTTAAATGCAACCTCTCATCACACATAATAACAAAACTTTTTGATTGATGTCTTTTACATGTCTAATGCATAAATCACACAACAACGTTGAAAAACATCTAGCTAGTCTAATTCTTTTTTAAACACCCATCACCACTCCAAGCACATGGCTCTTGCTCAGTATTTTAAACTAGCATAATTAAACAAGATGGATGGTCCAACCAAATTCAACAAAAAAAATTATTTTTTTGCTTTGATGAAGACCAAGTTCATACCATGATTGCATAATAGTTAAAAAAGACTAATTGTTTTCCTTCCAATTTATTATAAAATGGAAATTCTAACGTCATTGTTGATGGCTCTAACATCAAGAGCATCGGGCCGCAAAGTAATCACACCATAATCATCCAAAGTGTTTGTCTTTCAAGTAGATGCCCACCTCCATCACACATAACAAATAAAAGTTCATTTTCTTTCATATGTTCAACACGCATTACACAACAATGAGAGCAAAATTCATGTATTTCAAATGTTTGACACAATTTACTTAAATAACCATCCTTCTAGGATTCTCTATCACATGTCTAGAAAACTTAAATATTATTTAATTCATCATTCCCCAATTTCAAATATTCACCTCATCTTCATGTTTGAGTACAAGGGAACATGACAAAATAGTGATAAATAATGCAAGGTTTTCAATACCATTGGCAATGACATGTCTAAGATTTATGAAATGTTCAACTTTTTTTTGGGGGGGCTATATATAGCCAAAAATCTATATAATAAATTAAAAGTGTGCTTGAATAATTTTTTAAAATATTTTTCAATTATCAAAATGAGACCAAATTAAAAAAAAAGATTGCTAGATTTTTATACATGGTTGAAGTAAGTAGCCAAAAACATAAAATGGCATTTAATTTTATATACTTTCATATTTTAACTTGTAGCCAAATTTGGTTAAATCTTCATGTGGATCATATGGCTACATCATAAAATTGACAAAAAACACACTAGACATGTTTGTTGTAGTCGTCTAGTCCTTAAAATGCCACACCATTAAAGGCCATTTTAAGTACCTTATTCAAGATCACCATAAACAACAATCATCAACATCAATGCCAACATTACTAACCTATTTTCAACTAAACATCAAATTCATATAACTTGAAAGTTCTAAAAACTTGAAGATTCAAAATAACATAGTTTATAATTATATTGAAAGTCAAGATCACCATTTACCTTTTTTTTAAATTATGAACCGAATAAAATAAATCATTAGCATTTAAAAACTCTTTGCCCTCCACATGAACATCCTCAAATTTTATATCTAGTTCTTATGTCAAATTTGATTTTGTTTCATGTACACAAATGCAATGTCACACTCACAAAATGTTAAACACCCTAAGTGTGGATAATAGGGCTAGGTTTTACTAACAAAAATCAATATGTTGAAATTTTCAATTCAAAACATATGTGAAAAGTAATTAGAATTTTAGCAATGGAAAAAAATTATTATTTTTTGATTTGGTTGGTTACATTGTTAATAATACATTTGCTTAACAAACCAATGAATTATAGTGAAAATTGTGTGTTGTTTTATGCACCACCAAATCAAAGCATGCTTGCTTTATATGTGTCAATATGATAACAATAAAATACACATAGATTTTTTAACACAAAATCTTTCAAAGTGTTTGCATTTTTTTTATGGTTCAAAAAAAATCTTGGTATTCCACATTTGAACTAGATTTTCAAGGTTTTTCAACAACAAATTGGGTATCAATTGTTTGTAACCTTCAATTAGTAAAGGCATCAATAATTGTTTATTGTGTTCAACAACCAAAACTACAATAATTTTATGACCCACCTAATTGAAACCAAGTGCATGTTCTTGAACTTGCCCAACATCAAAGGCAACATGTTGTTATTACCTTTTTCCCAAAATCCTTTCAACTCATGATCTTTCGAGTCACCCAAATCGTCAAGAATAATTAACATGAAGTTTCTCTATGGAGCTAACAACAAGTTGAAATTACAACTAAAGAGCATTTCCAATGAGCTAATATTAATGTGACTTTGATTCAAAATGCAATCAATCAGAATTAGTGACAAAAAATTCACCCCATAATTTTTCACAAATTACTTATTCTTTTAAAGAAGGTACATGCACTTGTAATGTTGTAGTTTGTCAATTGTAACATAATGCAATGACATTACAAAATGTCAAAACTTCATGAAATAATAATACCCAACTTGTAGACATGGAAACAATCCTTTTAAAAATATTAGAAATACATAATATGGAATATTTTATACTTTGTACACATAAGTTCCAATTAGAAGTCAAAGCTCATGCATCTTTCTTATGCTCTCACATTTGGCATACATGGTAGAATCCTTAATTCACATTGAAATTAAATTAGAAAGTTTAAATCAACATCACATACTTGGTCTTCATTAGGTGTTCAATTGTGTGGGCTTCAATCTATAATTATATATGTTGTGTCCCATGCTTGCCTCCCCTTGCTAAAAGTTTTTGGCCAAGTAATATTTTTTGAATGTCAACTTGAACAAAGTTGATAAATGCAAAGTTCAGTCCATGAACTACTTTGTTGTGTATATAGTAACATATTGGCAAGCTATTAATTATGATAAGAAAAGGATCAAAGTGAAAAGCTATGTAGGGTTGGAAAAATAAGTTATTAACATTGAACAAAAGTGGAATATTTTATTAGTAGTTAACAAGGTATGATACAAAGTTAGGTCTTGAATTGGATGTGCATTGCATGGATCTCAACTTGTATTGGTGAGATTGAGGGGTGGTGCCCTCAAGGCCTTTTATTTATATTATCCCGTTTAACCATCTGGGGTTTCATCAAATTTTTAGAACCTTTGACCAACTTAACCTTTTAGAACTTTTAAAACAAGGATTTTTTCAACATTTAAAACATATATATTAAAGATCTTTTTAGAAACTTGTACCTTTTAAAATTACTAATATTCATGCACTATAAAAAATTATGTTCTTTATTGAAAAAATTAGTAAATCCCCATGTGATTTTTTTGCTCCCATGTCCAATTTAACCAAAATGCCATTTTGGGCAAGTTGATCTTGATGTGTCCATTTTGATTGGGTGTTTTTGGTTGGTTATTTTGACGATCTTTTGGTTGAATTTTAATTTTATTATTATTTTGGTTCAAATAGGATAATAATATATGAGTAGCAATTTTTTAAACATATATATTTTAATTAGTAAAAAAACCCAAACAATATTTATTTATTTACCTATCTACATTGCTTACCCTAACTACTTACCTATTTAACATAATAATTAATGCTTAAAATAATAATAATATATTTAATTATAACTTACCCACCTTACCCTACCTAGGCTATTAGTTAAATTATAATGGTAGATTAATTAGGCACATTCAAATAGGTTGCAAATGTGAGGATTTGGACCCTTCATTTTCACATTAAAAGTCCAAGCCCTTCATTATTACACGATGTTTTCAACAAATGATAATTTTGGTCATCATATTATTATGAACATTTTTTCCTATCATACCTATATGGCTTAACTTATCCACTTTAGCTACTTAATTACCTTAGGTTATTTTAGGCCATTTAAAATTATATTTATGTTATTTTATGCTATTGTACCCTATGTTATTTTTAATTTTTTTAGCTTTGGCTATTCCAAGCTATTTAATTTTAATTTAATTTTGGCTATTATAAGTTATTCCACCTTAGATTTTTTATAAAATTTTCAATTATTTTAGACTATTATACCCGAGGCTATTATGGGTTATTTGATCATATTTTACTTTTTCTTTTATGCTATTGTATTTTAGGTTATTTTATTTTTGACAATTTTTAACAATTTTTGGCTATTGTATTCTAAGTTACTTTCGATTATTGTCCATTTAAATCATTATATGGATTATTTCACTATGGGCTATTTTAAAACGTTATAACCTTATTTTATTTTAATGTGTTCAAAGTTATTTTAGGTTATTTCAAGCCGTTGTACCCTAAATTATTTAAGTTAATTTTTTTTGTAAGTTGTTCTAAGCTATTTTAGGATATTTTATTGTAGTTTTTGTAAAGCTATTTTATTAAAGTTTTTCTTACCTTAGGTTTTAAAAAATTCTAGTTAATTTTACCTTAGCCTATTAATATCCTAGGATAATTTATAACAACTTGAAATAAAATAACATAAAATAGACTAGGATAAATAATTTACAATAGGTTATAATAGCCTAGGTTTTAGGTAAGCATCCTATGCATAATAAGTAAGTTAGGTAACCAAATTAATATGACCAATTTGAATAAACTTTTATTGTTTATTATATATGGCCAATTTGACAAAGCCATGGCCATGTTAACAAATTTGTTTTTGGTTTGTCTTTTTTTATTAGATGTATGACATGACACTTGGTTGAAAAATCATTCTAGTCAAAATAACAAATCAAAAGAACCGTGTGTTTTTCATGTTCCATGCCTTGTGTTAAATTGAATATTTGATTTGGTCAAGTTGAACCTTTTGAAAAATCATGATTTCTTATCGCAATGACATTAACTTTTAGTAGTATGTGTGTGCCCAAAGCAAGACCCATAAAATGGCTCCCACATGCCTTAATTAATACAAGCCATTGAATTTTAATGCACTTGCATAAGTTTACAAATTAAATCCCTCATCCTTCACATAAAAATCTTGTGAATAAAATAAAATGTCATATAATTGTCACAATTTGAAAGCCATAGCTACACAATTGGTGTCAATCATGTCAAACAATAATCATGTGTTTTGACTTTTAATTTCTTAATTTGTTGAGATTAAAAAAAAGAATTTACAAACATGTCATGTGTCCCTTTTGAAATTCAAAAATAAAATGTGCATGTGATTAATGTAAGCTACACATATATAGGTAATTTTTTTTTTACCAATGTCAACATTTTTTTCTACACACATTTTACAAAAATGGGAGGACCACCCTTGGCATAACTTGTAAGTTAATTTATGGGGCCAAATGCATTCTACAACCTTCATTGGCCAAAAAATAAAAAGTAAAATCATCATAACATCCTCTACATAACCAAATTTTGTTGCTTGATTTTTTGAATTGATTTTTAAATGAAAAAATCTAGAAAAATATCACTTGGGGTTACGTGTGATTGCTTGTTGATTGGTTCACAATCATGTGGATCTCAAGGACAATTTGTTAGCTTTCTAATATATTTCTTACTTATGATGTTGTGTTCCATCTTTACATGGTTTTTCATCACTAATGTTATACCATTGGACTTGTGATAACAATGAGACCTTTTTGGCATCTAGAGTTTGTAAGGGCATAATTTTACAACCAATGATTTCACTACGCGAATCATGCATTTCCTAATTTAATTAGGACTAATATTTATGGGTTAGTTATTGTTCATTTTATAAATTATGCCCACATGAGCAAATTAAAGCTGTAAGGTTTCCAAACAACACCTTGCTTCTTCAAATTCCCAATGTGCACTTCATCAACATGTGACTCATTTGCCGTCACCACTAACAAATTTAGCAAGGTGTTTTTCACCTTGATGCAAGTATGGATCCAAATTAGCAATTTTATTGTTAGCAAAACCTATAAGCACCAAGGGAGGAACAACTTGGTTAAAAGTAGATTAATGCATATTAATGGAGGGGCTTGCAAAACCCCTGAAATTGTTCTTGAAGTCAAAATACATGAAAAGTTGATAGGAGCTTTCAAAGTTCAATTATGAAAAAAAAAGCTTGGTGAGAGGCTCTAGGCAAACTAAAGTTAAGCTCATAAGTGCAACGAAACCAAGCACATTACCAAAGAAACCCAAGTTCCCCACTTCCCCTCTTCCCTCCCATACCCCATACATGATTGCCTTAACGGTTGCTAGTCCTTCCCCTCCCCTTAATGACACAATTGTTTTATGATCACAAAGTCTTCCCCATCTCATCACTTGATGCATGATTATGATAAGGCAAACAACCAATGATGTGCTCATCACAAGTTAAGTTCTCGTGTGAGATTAGGTTGGTTGATGCTATAAAGTTTCAGATTTCAAAAATCAAAGGTGTTGTGAAATGCATTAAGCTTTTGAAGGGTGTGATGGTGAGGTGCAAACAATCTAAGGTGACATAACTTTCAAACTAAATTGGAGGTGTTGTCATGAGATGCATAACTTTGAGGCAACTCATCATGATGAGATGCACAAAACTCAAGATGACAAACTTCAAAAAATGAAGATGCACAAATTAAGAGCCAATTGATTTTAACCTAAATGATGAGAGAGAAAGTGTTGCCCTAAAACTAATTGCCAGGTTTCAGTTAATTAATATGAAAATTCATAACCCCATTAAAATATAGTTATCCATAAAGTACCCCAAACTGGGGCTACAGGGTCCCAGTTTCACTTAAACTGGGGACCAAATCAAATGTAGGGCTGCAAAAAATGTACACATGATTAAAGAAAAAAAGGGACCAAAACTGGTTTTCTCACCTAAATTGGTACTCACAGGCGTTTCACACCCAGTTTTGAATTTGCCTTACATGTGTCTTTCCTTTCTAATAGGTACATTAAATCAAGTGAAGTCCGAATATAATGCTGCAAATCTTTTGAACTGATACCCAGTTTCACAAAACAAAACCCAATTTTGCTGCAAGTTTTCTGAACTGATACCCAGTTTCATGAAACAATACCCAATTTTGCTGCAATTTTTTCTGAACTGATACCCACTTTCACAAAACAAAACCCAATTTTGCTGCAAGTTTTTCTGAGCTGATACCCAGTTTCATGAAACAATACCCAATTTTGCTGCAAGTTTTTCTGAACTGATACCCAGTTTCATGAAACAATACGCAATTTCATTGCAAATATTCCAAACTGATACCCAATTTTGTTGTTTCATTGCAAATCTTCCAAACTGATACCCAATTTTAGTGGACCTTGGACCCTTGTTTAAAGTCACCCTTAATCCCAATAACCGTTGTTGATGGTTGCATCAAGGCTGATTATTTCAGGAATTCCCCACTCCTTAGGAGTTAAGGCTACCCTACTACCCATAATTGTAAAACATATCAATTCACAAAACCCATCATTTATTTGGGTCATTTCTTTCCTAATTCATTTGCAAGAGCAATAATCATTTGAATGCACCCTAAGAATCTAGGGCAAAAATGAAACCCATTACAAAGTTTAAGAAATGAAAGAAGAATTAAATGTAGATAGTTAATTAAAAACTACGGTTACCTTAACCCTAAGGTCAATTTTGTCACTAAATAATTCCAAAAATACTTTGTTCTTCCTTTCCCCCCTTTGCTTTGTTAGCTTTTTGCCTTGGTAGGGGTGGATATTGTTGTGTTTAGATTCATTAATAGAGTATAGTAGCTTAAGGGATTATTGAGCCCCTAGGTAATAATAATAGGTCTATTTTTATATGGGGATTTTTGAAAGATGGATATTTTGGCTTGTGTTGACACTTGAGATTAGTAGTTATAATAGAGTTATACTCATATCTTGAAGGGATTTGGTTTCTTTTAGAGGATTTTATTTGAAGATTATATTTTGGCATGGTGAAATATTTGAGTTTTCATAAATTTTTTCTTTTGCCTTAAGATACTTTTTAATGTAAATGGCAAGGCCCACCGTGTGACACACCCCCTTGTTTCATAAGGTTTGCCAGGGTTTCATCAACTAGAGTGGCATGTGTTATTGAACAAATGTCATAATATTAAACACATTTTGAAAGGGAAAATTGTATACACTCTCTTAACTTTTAGTCTAAAATCCAATTTCCATCAAGAGTTTGATTTTTGAGTTTTACTGAATTTCCAATGACTAATAATAATAATAATAATAATAATAAACTCAAAAAATATCCCTTTTAATATTTTATCTAGATTTTACTCAACTAACTTCAATGAAAAATAATAATTTAAAATTCAATAAGTTTTGAACCCTATGTTTTGTGTTTGAACATCATGAAATCACTTGAGAGTGAACCCCTTACCTATTCATCAAGGGCTTTTCAATGGCACCTAAAGCAATGGCAAGTGTGTTGTCAGTTGGGAAATATCAACATGATGACAAAACAATACAAAACAAACTACCTTTTTAATTGGGTAGGACTAGCCTAGTGTGGGGCTTGTTTTTGTTGAATACATATCATGTAATGGTACCCTATTATACCTTTTTAAACCTAAGTCCGAAATGCAATTTTCATTAATGATTTATTTTAGATTTTCACTGAATTTCAAATGACAAAAAAAATAAATTACTCAAAATTCAATATCTTTTGCACATTAGGTGTCTAAAAAGTATGAAATCATCTTCATGCAACCCTTTTTTTCATGGAGGACTTTCCAACACTACCAAGTGCACCCCAAAATTTTCCCTAAAATTTTAAAATTATTAAAAAATTTTATCAAAATTTTAATATCAAAGTTATTCAAAAATATGTGTATGTATGTATGTATGTATGTATGTATATAGTGTGTATTTTGTGTCACAAAATACAACCCTCTCATACTTTCCCAACACACTTAAAAACCCTAGTCTCTAGATGCCTTGGAGTGGGTCATTTAATAGATCCCTGGCTCACCATTCTGGACGCCCAAAAAGTCCTGACACATTCTGAAGCCCATTCCAGAATAGAAACGGTCATATCTTCAGCAATGCAGGCATTAAATGGAAAAAAAAAACAATAATGAAATCTGACTCCCCAAAAAAACAAAACCCTAAAAAAAAAAAAACCCATAATTTATTTTCACATTTCAAAACTCAAACACACAAGAGGATTGGGTGGTAGGATTTAGGGTTTAAAACCCTAACTTGGTTCTGAGAAGGAGGGACTACATTGAAGTGAAAATGCATTAGAAAAAGGCCATTTTGGTTACTGGAAATAGCCTTATTAGCCATAGGAAGACAACCATTTCTCTCACTCGTGAGCCTATCCAAATGTTGTTATTATCATCAAAACCCTCCAAAACTTTATTTATATAAACACACCGGAAAATGTACAAAGGTATTATGTTATAGGATAAGCTTCCATGGCTATTGTAAAACCTAACTAGGGTAAAGGGACCTATCATTGTAATGAGTCTCTTATTATGGCAACACCCAATGCCCCTATTGAAAAACCCAACTAGGGTAAAGTGACCTATGATTGCAATTCTCTTATTATGGCACACCCAATGCCCCTATTGAAAAACCTAATTAGGGTAAAGGGACGTATAATTGTAATGAGTCTCTTATTAAGGCACACCCAATGCCTCTATTGAAAAACCCAACTAGGATAATGGGACCTATCATTGCAATTCTCTTATTATGGCAACACCCAATGCCCCTATTGAAATTGCTTCACATAGGTTGTTCCCGATCATTGCACACAAAAACGTGCTTGTCACACACCCGTGCTTCCTAATCCTTGCACAATAGCACTTGCCACTTGTGGTCATATAAATGAACAAGTATATGGTTTTAGCATAGATGCTTATTGAAAAAATAAATAAAGCAACTACGAGATATCACAACTGGCCCGTTGAGATGATCTGACTCATGGTCTCTTTCCATTAGGATCCTAAAGGAAAGTCACTGAAACAGAGCCCTGTCACTTGCTGCATGGTCAGGCATTTGCCATTGGAGCTGGAAATTTGTAAGGTAATCATTGCTAGGAACATTATTTCATATGTAGCGAACTTTCTAGAAAAAATTATAGAAAGAAAAGA
>Ga0209208_10008695_pt1 | contig 13493 bp, 8 predicted proteins | sample S1TSphfallax_3_FD_187694 | JGI IMG/M metagenome (GOLD analysis project Ga0209208, IMG submission 187694) | Host-associated microbial communities from peat moss isolated from Minnesota, USA - S1T2_Fd - Sphagnum fallax MG (SPAdes) (version 2) | ecosystem: Host-associated > Plants > Peat moss >...
CTCTTCCATGCTTAATATATTGTCATTACCATGTGTGGCTTCATTCATCCAAACTCTATAAGGTGGTTCATTAAGGGGTTGTAGTTTTTGGTAGTCAATGTTGATTACCCTATGGTGATATCTTTACCACAAATCCATCAACTTTGAATAGTCTTTGAATTGTTATTTGAAAAATATCATTTGAGGTTATGTCTTTTTATTCTTTGTTAGTCCTATAAAACTTTATTAAAAGGCACACTGTAGATTAGGAAAATGTACAAAGGTGAAAGAAAAAGGGACAAGTTATCGAACATCAAGTTGGTTCAAAGTAGATGTCAAAATCTCTCCATGTCTAGAATTGATTGCCTATAATAGGTTGGCCATATTTCTATTTCAAAAACCAATGGCTTGCAATAGATTTGCCATGCTAATGGGAGGTGTGTTCTAAAGGGGTGGAAGTCAAGAAGTAACTAAGCTTGCAGGTATTGCCTGACTTAAGATGTAGCATACTTGCATTCTTTGTAATGCGATTAAAACTTATTGATAAAAAAAAGTTGACCAAGGTAAAAGAAAGAGAGCCCTTTGGTTGTTTCAATTTTCAAATGGCATTGACACAATCTTGTAAAAACAGATTGGCATTTTCGTGTACGCAACCAAATATTTCAATTGTTAAAGAGAGGAATTGATTAGTGGGGTGATAACTCCTTTCTTCGACTTGAGTTGCATCAAAGGTGGCAAATCATTGAATTTGCATTGGGTCGACAATGACAGTGTTAACTAAGGTGGGAATGCAATCTTTGATGAACATAACGTCAACTTATCAATGAAAAGAGTTAAATGTGATTGTACGGAGCACTTGTAATTGTTCATGACCCATATGAAAGCTAACATCTCGCGCAACAGCAATAAAGGTGTCACAAATTGCATCATGGGTTCCAGTGCATTTGTTGCCATGAACATTACATAAAAGGTGGATACTCATTAGGTTGATGGGGTGTGCACATGCATCAAAAGATACCTACAATTGAAGGATGGAATAATCCAAGTAACGTACGAAATGTTGTGAAAAAATTGGAGAAAATAATTGAAAGGTTGGGAAGATTAGTCAAGTTGTAATCTAAACACCCGCCCTTAGGTTAGAACATGATAAAATTTAAACATGATGGATTTCAAATATCTTGTCAGAGACCATGCACATAAAGATATGATGGCGTGAACGTTTCAAGATGGAATTATGAAAGTATAAATCATATGTTGCCCGATGAGTTATTCAAATGAAAAAAAACACACACAAGCTAAGGCGATAAAAAATCACATGCCATTTTGAAGTGTTGTTGAGAAAAAAAAAAGTTGTTATTGATTCATGTTAAAGCTTTAAAAGAAGGGGATGTTGATCAAACATAAAACTAGCAACTATGACTAAAAACCAAGGGCCCAACTCCCTAAATAGGTTAATGGTGGTTATCAATATGAACTCATTGCCATCGAAAATTACTGGGAAGGAGGCTTGTTTATGAACTAAAGGTCCTTTTAGGCTATCAAAAGATCATAGACCCAAAAATCATCCAAACACTTGAAAGAAGGAAGAACCAAAGGAAATAAAGGCCTTTGTGAAGGTGGAAGATGTGTGCAACATAAAAAATACGATGGGTGTTGCACGAAACAAGAAATTAGAATTCCAAGAACTATTATAACATCACCCATTCTAAAGAAAAGGTTCACATGTCAAACATCCTTTAATAAGGCATCTTTGATGAAAGATGATGTGAAAATTGAAGTGTTGAACAAAACCTTCGAAATTCTAATTCCTTTTGACGAGGTGATAAACTAGGATAGGGTGTTGAAATTTGGTGAATGACTATGCTACACATTTTTGAGGTTAAATGAAAAGACCTATTACACAAAATTTGGTCTAGAAATGTTCATCGGCACATGATACAATTGAAAGGGGACCTACGATGTGAATGTCATCTACAATTGATGGAAATAGACAAGAAAGGAAATGACTAATTGTAAAACATAAAGCATTAAAATGGGTTAAAACAAATCGTGACCCCCTTAAAGGATCGCATTGGCAAGTTCCCATAACAAATGGGATGATTATGACATTGCTTTTATGATTACAATGACTACAAAACAAGGAAAACTCAAATGCATAAAATGCACAAACAAAGGGGATGAGTTGTATAATGTTCCCACTTGTTACATGAAGTTATTGAAACATGACCTATTTTAACATTGAATTGAATGTGTTTACCACATGTAACTAAAAAACAACCTAATTAAAATGAAGGTTTAAGGTGCACCTGATGCCATGGATTATTACTTCACATCCGCCTTTAGTTGTAACTCCAAATTAGTGTGGGGATAAATGTGTTGCAAAGGTATCGTGAAATTGAAAGCATAAAGTGTGCTTTATGAGTCGATACAATGTTTCCCTCACTACAATAGGATGAACTTTAATTAACGGCTTGGTCATGGCTAAAAAGTTGGTCACACCAAGGACATGTGTTATTTGGGGTGGAATGTGGTCATGTGCGATATGAAAACAAAATTAAAACAACAAAAAAAATCTAGTCGCTAAATTTTTTGGGTGAAAAAAATTTCAAAAATGTTCAAAAACCATCATAAAAGGACCACTTGCTAATAAATGCGGCATGTGTTATAATGCCAATTTGAAAAAATTAGAAGAAAGTTCAAGGTCTTGGTTTAACTTGTATTCTTCAAAGAAAAGTGAAAAGTAACCATCTAATTCAAGGTGTAATGTGATGAAAACTAAAGTGGTGTCAAAGGACACGAGTGCAAGAGAAAATGGTACCAAAATGTGAACTACTCGAAAGTATTCCCTTACACACCCAAGAACTAAACTGTGAAACAAACATTTGTGAGTTGGAGGATCATGTTGAAGAAATGGGATTGAACTTCAACTAGTCACCAAAGCTTGGACCCACAAAAAAAACTCTTCTTGCAAAATATTTTAGTTGCCCATTAAAAAGTGTTTGCCGAATTCATGTTTCCTTATGCCTTGTTGCCCCACCACGAAAAGGCAAAGCGAAACACCATTAGGGTAACAAATGCCAAATTACCACATTGTACGAGTCTTGTACTAATTTATTGAATGAAAAACAAAATGTCACTTGTACATCACATCATAAAACAATGGGGATGCGATTGTATAATTGAAAATGACAAATGCTTAAATGAAAGGACTTGAGGACATCCAATGATGAAACCCATGTCCAAAACTTATGCATGCGAGGTGGGGTCAAGGGAGGGTATGGAACCGGGATGATCACAAGGGTTTGGATTAGATGAATTGAATGTCTAATAGGAACATTGATGATGAGTTAACTTTCAATTAATAAATTGGCATTCACAAATGGGGCAAAAGACTTTAAGTGGAAGTTGAAAGCGTGTTGAAAAAATAAGGGTAGGTCGGGGGTATGATCATGGCCAATTGTAGGAACCAATAAAGTGGGAGGGGAAAAAGGTCCTAATTGTGCATGATTGATAGGGTTTGGCAAAGTGTAAAGTTGAGGTCCCACATTCATACAAAGGGTTGGGGGCCAATATGCAATAGGTGGTGTGTGATTTGTTAAAATGGGAGGGATAACTAATAGTTGGTTTGTGATTTGTGTGGGGATGAGGTGGAAGATAGGTCTATGGTAGCACATGATAAAGCAAATGGGTGATGGGAACTACAAGGTTTGATAAGACATGACAAATTAAGGGATGTGGGACATTTGGTGCCCATGAAATAGGAAGTTTACTACGAACACCAATTCCACTTTCTAAAGATTGCCTATTGTTATAAGGCAATCTTAAATCTATAAAGTCATTCACACAATATTAGACAAAACAAAATGAAAAAAATAGGAAATTTTCCAAGGAGTCCTTTGTTAAAGCATTATGCCAAGGCCAAACCCTAACTTTCATTACTACAAAATGTGGGTGCAGTTCACTAGTCCTTGTTCATTAGATTAATGAAGTCACTGCTTTTTCATTAATCCCCATTCACTACAACCAGTGAATTTGCTCAAAATCCAACAAAATCACTTGGTGTATAAGGACACCTTTTGTTGTAGTTTTTGCTATAAACATGGGTGTCATGATCATTATTCTATTAAATTCAACAAGACCTAAACACTTTAATACCAAAATATTACAAGTTTTACTTTTTATTCTTAGTTTTACAAAATATGGAACAAAGAACATCACACAAAAGTTTTTTAAGTTTGTGGTGGAAAATTAATTATGTCTTCACCCATTTAAAGAGATGCACTACAACACTCTGGGATGGCTAGTTAGTTGAGTGCCTCAACAAGGTTTGTATTTTATGTTGCATTGACTTATATTCACTTTAGAAGGACCTTTTAATACCAAGTGTTATTATTCTCAATTGTTTTTCCTTGTTACCTAGGTACCAAAATCTACTAATGTCAAAAACTAGTTTAAAAAGGGGAGGAAAAACACTTAAATAAAAAGGCCCCCTAAATAGGCTTGTGAGTGGATTAGTTACTTGAACAAAATGGCTTTGCAAGCAAAACAATCCATTATCGTGGCCTTTTCCTTATTATCATTATTATCATTATTTTTGGATGCCTATCTTAAAACCTTAAACCTTGCTTCTTTCTTCTTCTAGGCATAGACAACATCATGCCTTTTCTACAAATTAAGATAGGGTTAATGATGAGGTAAATCAATATATCTAAGCTAACCAAAGAAAGAAAAAAAATTCTTACAAAAAAGTTTTGCCAGTGTTTTGAAACATGTGGAAGTTGTGGAAAAACATAAGTTTATAAGTAGCGCACAACATAAACAAGCACCAAGATTTTACATTTTTTTTTGTCTACTCTTATTTTCTTTTTATTCGTCTGCAATAGTTTCAAAAGAGTTTAATTTCACATACTCTCTCTTTCATCCACTTGTTGGTCTATCTATTAGTTGAAGTTCATTTAAGACAAACAAAAAAAACGGATCCCATTGCTATTGTATTTCCTTTTTCCTAAATGCCTCCACTATTGCAATTAAAACTTATGTCAAATCATATTTATCACATCTTCTTTGGCAAATGTACAACTTTGTTGTCCATTTTATTAGCTTGAGCAAACTTCATTACTACTTTCTTTTATTATTGGTCCACTACTTATGGATTTAACTCTTACCTACCTAGTTCACATATGCCTACCTAGTCTACCTACCTAGGCCTAGCCTATTTAATTTGTGCCTAGTTTATTTACCTACTTATTTAGACTATCTACCTAACTAGGTTTCCAATCTACCTAGCATACCTACATAAACTAGCTAGATTGCATATCTTAATTACCTAGCCTACCTACTTGCTTACATATATATTTATATGTTTACCTACCTAGCCTACCTATTTATATTATTTAAGTAAGCTAGCTACTTAGCCTACTTATAACTTCCATTTCATTTCTTTCATATTTAACTATGTGTTTCAATTTTTTTATTATAAGTTTTCAAATATTTTAATGTTTTAATTTGTTAAAATTGATCAAATAAACAAGATAAGTCAAATAAGTTTGATCAACTTAAAATGATTATAGTCATGTCTTCATAATCAAAATAATCAGGATTACATTATTAAAGTTAAGGCATTGATAATAAAATGTTCAAGTCATGAACATCATGTTTTGACATAATGTTGGCAAGTTTTGAGAAGAAAAAATGAATCATGGATTAGGTCATGCATGTGATTTGTGCATGAGGGAAAAAAATGTGAATTTTTCTTTGTGAAAAGTAAAAAATCAGGTGATATTGATGTTTTGTTTTCAAGGCTTGTTGTATGTGTGAAGCTTTTGGGAAAGTTTTCAATATTATTATAGATTAATAAGTGTTGAAAGGTCATGGTTTTGAAGTTTGTTAACTTGTTAAATGAAAGTTTGACAAGTAACTTGATGAAGTGAATTTAAATATGATAGGGATCACATGAGTAAATCACATGTTTAAACACATGGCATGAAGTTTATCCTTTTCACACAAAAGGTTTGAAAGTTGAACTTTTCACACATAATTTTTTTTTCTCATGCAATTATAACACGAAAAATACAAGTTTTTAAGTATGTGCTTTCCAATTAATAAGGACATGACCAAAATAACATGAATTCAACTCGAATTGGTTCATAATTTGATACTCCTTTGATATTAAGTTTTCAAAAGATTTGTAAATAATGCATTTTGTCAAGGTTGATTATTTTTTTAAAAAATTTCAAATTCATATTTTTTAAATTTTCAATTGGTTCATAATAAATTATGAAACATTATCAAATGATTACCAACATAACATAAAATGAAACTTGAAAAATCAATGAAAGTCAAAAGTTATCAAGAACATCAAGTCATGCAATTCATGTACCTTTAAAAACTTGTCAAAGACATTTTTGAACATGATATGTCATAATTGACTTAAATAATTCAAAATGGAAAATGGCCACATATGAACCATCAGTTAATTTAAAATTTAAAAAAAGAAAAGAAAAAGGCCCAAACATGAGGAAAATCATCATTTTTATTCTTCAATTGAATTTTTTAATTATTTCCAGAAACTTATATCTCAATAACAATTTTTTTCACTCCTTAGTAATTTTTTTTGGAACAATCAAATTATGAAACCTGTCATTTTGAAAACTTGTAGAAGATTTTTCAACTTTTATTTCAAAATTTTGAAAGGAAATATTATTTTTTTAAAATTAAATAATGTATAAATCCATGTTTAAATTAATAACTTTCAATTTTCATGTGTAATGTTTACAAATAATTGATTAACTACTCAAAATGACATGAGACCATCAAATTGATTTTTTTTAAAATATTTTTACAATCACAATTTATAAGTTCAAATAAAAATTGTATGATTTCAAAAGATGTTACATTATTTATTTTTTATTTTATAAATATGTCATTTAAAAGTCAATTAAGAATATTAAATTAAAAAAAGATTATACATATTTTTAAATGTGATATATTCATGAATTTTTTCATTATTTATTAAATAAAAATGATTATATACCTTGTGTGCCAAAAACACTTGACATTAAAACTTAACATGATGTATTATTTAAAATTTATATAAAAGTAAATAGCAACTATATTTTCTTGAAAAATTCATTGCCCAACATAGGATTGACAATCAACAATAGCTTTGTTAATGCTTTTTTTTCATTTTGATTTCTTCCATCATTTTCAATTTATACATTGTTTGCTTCCCTACCAACGTTTCCTGATTCTCAAAATTTTGAATTCAACCAAGTAAAACATCCTTTCAAACACTTTGTTTTTAATTTCTTCTTTGAAAATCATTTCAGTAAACACCTTTTACATTAATAAATACCAAGTCTTCCTACTCAATTTCCTTTCACATTTTACAATTTAATCATTCATCATCATGTGGGCGAAAAATTCCATTCAACATAATTCATTTTAACATGAACACACCCTAATAATATATCAAGTACCTAATTTGAAATGATTTGATTTTTTTTCCTGAACAATTAAATGATTTAAAGTCATTTTTATATTTTTATACCAAATTTCGAAATAACAATAATTTTATTTTTCAAATTTTCATTTTGCAAATATAATTTTTTTAATTATTTAATTTTCAAAAAAAAAATTCTACAACTCACAAAATTTGAAGAAAGTTCTGTTTTCCAAACCTTGTTTCAAAGGTTTTAAACACTTTTAAGTTCCTAATTTTCAAATTTGATTTTTAAAATTTTGATAGACTTCATCACATTTCATGTTTTCATATGAAAATGTGTTTACATTCATTTATATTTGTTACATGTATATTAATTATTTGTTTAACTTGCATTAAATTTGAAAATCATTTTTTTTTCATTTCACAAAAACATTTTGTTGCTTATCATAAGAATTGATCCCACATTCAAATTAAGGTCATAACATTTTCTCCCTTTTAAAAAGAAAATCTACTTTTGAAATTTTAATAAAATATTGTGCATTCCAAATCAATTATTTTTAATTTGATCATACAATTTTTGAATTATTAGAATTTCCAAGACAAAATTAGAATGTTATGATTTTTGTACAAATTAATAAGATATTAAAAAATTAAATGAATTTTTTAATCACATATAAGTTTTTTAATAACCTATTGAGGTACATAATTCACTAAATGGTCATTATTACATTTAAAAATAATCAAACATATTTCATACTATTTATTTGTAGGTTTGTGTACATTGATGATAATGTTTTTAATTACAAATGATTTTAATACTAACACACATGATTAGTACATTTAAGTTTGTGTTATGTAATGACAAAGTTTGATAAAGATACATTATAAGTTGTTTATAAATATTATGTAATGCATTGCAAATGTCTTGTAAATGTTTTAAAAATGTTTTGTAAATTTTTTGTAATGTATTATAAATGCATTGTTAATATTTTGCACACAAAATTGAGTTTTTTTGCTCGTTTTTTTTCATAAATTCAGTATTATCTTAATTGCGTAAAAACATTAATGTTATTTCATTGTGAGTTGAAAAAAAAAACTTTTATGAGTTGAAAAAAATAATTATGAGTTATATGACCTTAATGAACTTTCGATCAATATTGATGATTGTCTTTACAAATTACATGGCCTTAAAGATCTTTCAACAATATTGATTAATTTTTTTTATAAATTTATGGTTTTAAAAAACTTTTGATCAACATTGATCAACTTTTTTATTAAATGTATGACTTTAAAGAACTTTTGATCAATGTTGATCATTTTTTTATTAGTTTATGGTCTTGATGAACTTTCAATCAACATTGATCAACTTCTTTATCAATTGTATAGCCTTAAAAACTTTTGATCAATGTTGATCAAAATTTTATGAATTTATGATCTTAAAGAACATTTTGTTAACATTGATCAATTTTTTTATCAATTCTATGACTAGACTTAAAGAACTTTCAATCAATGTTAATCAATTTCCTTATGAAGTTATAGTCTTAAAAAACTAGTGATTAATATTGATCAAGTTTTTTGAGTTGTATGGCCTTAAAGAACTTTTGATTAGTTTAAAGGGTGCCCCAATGTCTCCATTAATTTTGATTTCTGAACTAAAAAGCCAGTAGATGGTGATACCCAATTGATCCAAATAGGGGAAAAAACCCAACTTACCCACAACTTTAAACAAAAATCTTCACTCTATTTTGTCAAAGGATTTTTAAAAATCCACTAATAAGATAACTACTTTTTGGTCATTCTTTATTGTCTAATTAAAAATTCCTAACCAAATCCATCTTGGTTTGAGTGGCTGACCTTTTTTTTTAGTAGTGTTTGGGGAGGAGAAAAGATGGGCAAGAATACCTCCGAAATAGGTTATCCCTTCTACTTTTATATTTTTATTCAAGACAAATTTATGTGCTAGGGGTGCATATGGAATATCATTTTACATATTCATTTCTGTTTTTTTTACGTAAGAACCTACTTGACACCTATTTGAAACCAAAAGCCTATAGTGAAAAGTAGATGTCAAAAGCTACTTGTATTTTGAAAAACCTACTTAAAACCTACTTTTACACTTTGAAATATGAAAATCAATGCATAGTAGGATAAACATATATCATATTTAATTATTGAAATGAAAACATTCAATATTTCACAATTCTATAATTAATTTTGTTGCTATTTTAAATCTACTTGTTTTAGTTTTGACAAGGTAATCAAGTTGTTCACATTATTTTACTTACGTTCAAATGTTTGGAAGTTGTAACAAAATGACACTTCAAATTGCAAAATTATTTTCAAAATGATAGTTTCAATAAAATCATGTTTTCCACCTTTAACTTAATCACACACCTTACCACATGAACAACAAAATCACTAACATTGGTAATCACACTTTGCTCAATATGTACTTTTTAATTTTAATGTTCAAACATGTTTGTGTAATCTTGTAAATTTGTGTATAATTGTTCATGCATTGGTGTCAATCACAATTTTCCCAAAAGTACACAAGGGTATACATCTATTTTGGCAAGTTGTAGCCTTGATGGTTTAAATATATATTGCAAAATTAAATGAGGCCAACCTTGTGGTTATTAGGATTTTGAAACTTGCATCCAAAGTAAAAATTTGGGTGTGAAGAAAACCCCAACTCAAGAGGTACACAAATTCAAAATGGTTAAAAAGCAAAAAAATTCAACATTTGTTTTTTTTGCACCTTTAGATGGCTTTACAAAAACATGGTAAACCTAGTCCCATTTTTGAGGTCTTTGGCAACTCTTCGTGTAGGTCCTAGGATGAAATAAAATAAAATAATATTATTTTAAATTTTTTTGCCTATTAGATTTAGCTATCTTGTTACATGTCATCTTGAACATTTAAGCACATGTAATTGGTGTGAAACAATCTAGTTTAAAATTCCTAAGTAATAATAGGATATGATTTTGGAGGAAAATTATATGCAAGATATGAGTAGTAATATGTTATGTAAATATTTGTAAAAGGACTTTCTTGGAGCAAAATGCACATAAGTTTAATTAGTTGTATTATGTTTTTGATTACTTGTGACTAGAGTTGGTACTTGCGATAAGGGGGTGGAAAGTGCATAATTCAAGAATGTATAGCATGGTTTCATGAATTATTAACTGATTTGTTGATAGATAATCAAATTTTTATTAATAAAAACTATATATGAACATTATATATGAACATACACCATGTATTAATATATTATTTATTATTGATATTCATTATCTATATTTTGAAATTTTTTGTTTGATCTCTCAAGCATTTTAGATTGTAAGATTTAATCATGATGCAATTCATAAATTATGTTTAAGTTTGACATGTTTTCACATCTTTTGAAAAGTTTGAATTACAAATTGCTAGCAATGATTTTTTGTCCTAATGTTTTTCTTCCTAAAGTGGAATGTCAATTTTATTTTTTCTTAGGTAATTATATTAAAAAAATGTCAATGTTTTCATTGACATTAAGGAATTCACATCGTAAAAAAAAACATACTAATTACAAAGAAAGCACATAACACACATAAGATGAAAGTGAACCAAAAAAATGACAACATATGATTGAGAGGTGAAAGAAAACCTTACAATGGGTCACACCATTTTGATTCACATTTTGACAAATGAAAAAGGTGAGATAATTGGGTTAAAACCATTTGGCACCAAGGTGTCAAAGATACAAATGTATTAAACACTTGAATTAAACCATGCAATATATCAAGCAATGGCAAGTGATTTATGACAAGCTTTCAAAGAAATTTCATTATGACCTCTCTTTTGAAACCAAAGATTATGGAGAAGTATTTGTGAAAACATTTTAGGTTTAGTAAGTCAACATAGAAAAATGCTTAATTGGCAAATGGGACAATATAGAAATGAAAATTTCTCCTAAAAATCAATTGAAGGCACTAATGACATATTGAAAGACAATTTTGTTATTATAGGAAAGTAAGAAATTATAAAAGAATTGAGTGACAATAAACAAAATTACTAAGTTTGGAAGCATGTCAGTCTCCCAACACATATCATTGAAGGTATAATACAAAAATGTGTGTGCAACCGTCAAATGGCATCTATAACCATATTTTGAAATTACATATAGGGGTATTTGATTGGGTTTGCATTTTCAACTTTTAACAATTAGACAATCATAACATTATATGAACTTTTATATTTGTGTGAACCTTATAAGGTGTAAATAAAACCTTCAATTTTTTTATAAGGGTGGGGTTAATATAAGCTTAAACAAAGCAATGGTTGAACCATATAGTTACAAAAGAACACATTGATGCAACTTCATCCATAATCATGCATTACATTGTAATATCATACACCTTTTATAAATGAATGTTGGGATTCAATATGTTAATCTAGTATATCATGTTAGTGGATAAAATTTTATGACTTTTTATTATGCTTAACCATTCCAGAAAATTTTTAAGTTATAATTTTTTTGGTAATAATTTGATACATTAAAATTTTAAAATTGTGAAAATGGTGGTTAGGAGCTATGTCCTTTCCTCCCATTGGATTCATATTATATACATACAATATGTTTTCCTATAATGATTTGATATAGAAAAGTTTAAAACATAAAATTTTGGTGGTCACCAAGTGTGTTATTTCAAGTTCATTCTATTTTTATACCCAATATATATATTTCATTGTAGTCAAATGTTCATGTTATTTATGTGTAGGGATTGTGTACATTGATGATAGTTTTGGTGATTAAGAACAATCTTGATATTAAATCACATGATAATGTTTCTTTTAAAAGAAAAAAAAAATTGTTTAAAACTTATTATAATTTATTTGACTTTGGTAGGCACCAAATGGATTTGGTCCCACCCACCAAATTGAGTTAAATTATAAATTAATTAAATGCATTAATTATGTCATTCATGAAAACTTGGATGATTTTCTGGCTTATGTTGATGACATCTTTATTTTCCCAAGGAATTTTAAAGGACACAACCAATATGTATGATTTATTTTGGATAAGTTGAAAGAAATTGAACTTTACACATAAAAAAATGAAAGCCATAAAAGTGAAATGAAATGCATTGATGACATCATTTTTGGTGATAACATTTGCACATGAATTCTCATAAGGTTTGAACCATTATGAATTGAATTATTTCACATCTAGTTTCTGATGTTCAAACTCCAATCACACAAAAATGGTGTGGTTTCAGTATTTAATCAATTAAAAAATGATTTGAAATGCTTAAAAAATCGCATAATCATAAAAAATAATTATACCCAATGGGGGGATGTTGAAGGATAATGGGGAGATCTCAAGTCACATCAAATAACACATGAAGAAATGTCAAAGGATGTTGGGCAACATTGAAAAACCTTTGGAGATGACAACCAAAGTTGGGAAAACTTTAAGGTTGTTGAACAACATTAGGAAAGCTTTAGAGGACATTGAAAAACTTTGGGAAGATATTAGGCAACACCAAAGAAAACAATGGGGGACATCACGAAATAACACCAAGAAACCATTAGATAACGTTGAAAAGACACCAAGCAATGTGGGGGAAGATAGTAATGCATGATGGTAAGTCTAAACAAAAAGAAAGAAAAAATCTTTGATAAAAATGTTTTAAGAAAATCATTAGTACTAGGGACATTTGGAAAGACATTAAGAACATCACTACTACTAGCATAAGGGCGTCCCACTTGACAACCCTAATATTGTCTTGACTAGCAAACCCATGATTTTTTAAACAATCACTAAACTGGGCAAATGTGACTTTTGCACCTTTCAATGTTTTCTTGGGTTTGTTAATTTTCAATTTTTTTCAATTAGACACTATTTCAAAATAGTGATCATCCTTGTGATTCACTTGGTCTGAAATCATCAACCTTTGGAACAACAACTTGAAACTAAATTGCATTTCAATCTTTGAAGCATTCAATCATGGCAACCCTTATATTTATTTGTGTTAATGTTTCCAAATTGATTACTTTAAAGATTAATGTTTAAATTTTGTGTTATAAG
>Ga0209208_10008696_pt1 | contig 13491 bp, 9 predicted proteins | sample S1TSphfallax_3_FD_187694 | JGI IMG/M metagenome (GOLD analysis project Ga0209208, IMG submission 187694) | Host-associated microbial communities from peat moss isolated from Minnesota, USA - S1T2_Fd - Sphagnum fallax MG (SPAdes) (version 2) | ecosystem: Host-associated > Plants > Peat moss >...
CCGCACGACGACGGGGATCGAGGAAATGGGGAATAGGTATCGTGTCACCCTATTTTCCTCTACCGCGACATGCTCAACCCGATGCGGAGCAGCGCGCTTTTACTCCCGGTCGGCGGGAAGGCCAGAGGATGACCACAGACGCAGCAGGGCCGCCCCCGGAAGGCGGCTTACTGCGGTTAGAAAAGTGTGGCGAGAACTAAATCTTCAACAGAGACTCGTCGTACCAAACGTCTAGGTAGTCTCCCGCCATGAGGAACCGATATCCAGGAGGTAGTCCGAGAAGGCGTCCGATTTCCGGGTAATCTTCGTATAGATGATAGGTGTGGAGCGGGACAAAGAAGTCGGAAGCTTCCGAAAACGCTTCTCCGCACCAAATATACCAACCGGTCGTCTCGCCTTCGACTGGATGCCGAATCCCGTTGATAGGGATCAGACCCTTGGTCGACTGAGCAAATCCCGACTTTGTGTCTCCGAGAGCGGGAACATAGTCCGCAATATACTGTCTGCAAACGGCCTTCTGTGCTTCTTCGATCTGTGTCTGCAACATGCTCATGCCGCCTCCATGCTACTAGAATCCAAAGAGTTTTTTCATCGCCATAGAAAAGGTCTTTAGAAGCCCCCCCTGCTGAGCTGAGCAAGTTGGACACTGGCCGTTAACCGCCTTTGGGTCATGCATTTTCGCCGGATCAATTCCCCCGCGATAGTACTGCTCAACTAGGGGATCGATGTGATTCGCGTTGTTCTTCTGTCCAGTCGCACCACAGGTAACACAAGGCTGCCCTTGAACAGAGTCGCGCTGCTCTTTAGTGGTAGCGTTATTTGGCCTCTTGTATGGACCGTCAGGGCCTGGGTTTGCGGGAGTGCTTTGTCCCGAAGGACTTGCAGGTTGGTTGTTCGACGGTATCTCTCCCCCATGGGCCGCCTCTTGCATCGCAGGGTCCGAATACGAGATTGGAACACCAGCAACGTTGTTCATTCGGAATGCAATGTTCTGGGGGAATAGGGGGACATGATACCTATTCACAGCAATTCTAACTGCTCAGCGGCGATCTGGGTTTCCGGTTTGCGGCCGGGGGCGCGGCGGGCGATCTTCCGTCCGAGCAGGTTCTCAAGGCCGGCGACGAACTCGGGGGCGCCCAGGGGGCGTCCGGTCGATTCGGCGCGGCGCAGTTCGCTGAAGTCCTCCTCTGCGTTCCCTTGCAGCAGAAGCGCCTTGAGATGCGGAATCCTATCCAGCACCGGCCGCACCGTGACCAGCGCGTCGTCTACGCCGGCGAGGTGGGCTCGAACGCTAGACCATTTCCAATCCTCGGGCCGGGCGACCAGACGGGCGCGCACCGGGTTCAGGCTCACATATCGAACGGCGCGGATGAGATGGAGGTCGTCCAATACGACCGAAGCGGAGCGGCCCTGGAACAGATGGCCGGTCCGGATGGCAGGTTCAGCGTCCGCGGGCGTTGATGAAGTTCGTGTAGCGGCGGTGGGCTTCGCCGACAGCGCGGCCAAGGTCGTCAGCGTGCCCAGGCTTCAGAATCAGATGAACGTGGTTGGGCATCAGGCAGTAGGCCCATACGGCGACACCGGACTTCAAAGTCTGCTCGGTCAACAGGTCGAGGTAGACTTCGTGGTCGCCGTCTTCAAAGAAGATGGCCTCGCGCCGATTGCCACGCTGCGTGACATGATGCGGCAGCCCCGGGACGACGATTCGAGCTAGTCGAGCCATGTCCGGACAATATCACAATGAGTGGGTGAATAGGTATCATGTCCCCGCATTTCCCCGCATTTCCCGGATGGAAGCCACAGACGCAGCAAGGCCGCCTCCGAAGAGACGGCCTGCGTCGAAGCCGTGAGGCACTCCATCACGTAAGGGTTTGGAAACCGTGACCGACCTCACCATCCGCGTCGCCTTCAACGCTGTACTTGCCATCCCCTGCTAACCGATTCAGCTCTGATCCGGCTGCTGCTAGGGCCAGTTGTACGGCCTGGATATCATCCAAGCCCCATATCTCTCGACTGATTGGCTGTTCAAATCCAGTTAGCTTGTATCCGCAAAAAGCTGCTTCATCTTTTCTGACAACTGGCCCAAGTTGGACCAAAATACTCTTTGTCTCCATGGAAGAACGAAGACGAAGACGACGTTCTGCGAAAACTCCGGATGTTTCTGGCATGTTGCTCCTTAGAAGTTCAGTGGCGGCACAGGAAGTCCCCGGGAACATACGTCGTGACGGACGTACGCTTGTGCATAACAAGCCCGAGATTTCGAGGCACGGCACACATTAAGATCGGCTTCTAACTGGGCGTCGCAGTGAGATTGATTCGGTTGATAGTTACCTCCGCCGCCAGTTCCGCTTGAGCACATGATGTTGCCTAGCGCATTCCCCGCAAGGCCGCCAACCAGACCACCAAGCCAAGCTCCTGCTGTAGAACCTGTAGCGGCACCAGCCTCAGCGCCAGCGGCACCCAGAACAACTGTACCTACTCCCGGAGCGACCACAGTTCCGCCCGCACCCCCGGCGGCTCCTCCGACTACTCCGCCCACAACGCCACCAACAGGGGCACCCACTAGTGCGCCCGCTGCCGCTCCTCCTGCAGTGTAAGCAGCTTTGCACGCAAGCTGGGAAACTTGCGGCCCGTTATTTGGGGCGCCGCCACCTCCGCCTACGCCGCCGATAACGCCACCACCGCCAGCACTACCACAGAACAAGAACTCTAGCCCGTAAGTTTCTCCGCCCCCCGTGCCGATAACATTGCCGTCCTGATCCTTAATAGTGACGTCCGTGACTAGTTCTGCATAAACGCAATTACCTATCTGAACGAGGAGACCTGAAGGATCTGAGTACGTAAGCGGGCTATTCAGAGCGTAACTATACCTATTCAGGCTTTGAGGATTGTAGGGGTCGTAGCTTCCGTAGTAGGGGTCTGGCGACATCCAACGGCCCTGGGTCGTGCTGTCCTGGCGGTATTGGGCGTGGCTTGTGGCGGTTTCGGAGTCGTAGTCGAGTTGGGCGTAGTGGTAGGGGTCCTGGTCGGAGCCTGAAGGTGCGTAGCCGTCGCCGAAGGGGAGGGATGTGTAAGTGCCTTCCACGGAGCCGTTGTAGGTGGTTCGGGTGCGTTCGGTGCCGAGCCAGTCCTGGTGCTGGAAGTGGACTGAGCCGCCGTTGGCGAAGGCTACCGGGGTGTTTCCCCAGTAGTATTGGTCGCGCTCTACGGTGTTGTTGCTGGCGTTCCAGACGGAGACGCGCTGGCCGTTCCGGTTGAAGACGAATTCGGTTTGGGCGGTGCCTACGGTGGTGCGAACGCGGTGGTTGAGGGCGTCGTAGAGGTAGGCGGCGGTGGTGCCGCTATCGACCTTGGTGATGTTGCCTTCGGCGTCGTAGGTGTAGGTGTGGGAGCCGTCGCTGGTCATGTTGCCTGCCGCGTCGTAGGTGAAGGTGGCTGAGTTGACGGTGGTGGAGGCGATGCGATTGTTGGTGTTGAAGCTGCTCCAATTGTAAAGCGAGTTGGTGGGCGACCGGGAAATGCAAAGGTAACGGCCGGCTGGCTCTTGTGGTTGTGGCGGGAAGGCAAAATCTCCAGCGGGCAACGCACCTACCGCCGAGTCCCCGGTCCGCAAATGCGAGGGACCGGGGGCACCCTTGACGGAGGAAAACGTCCCTTGAGACCGGGGCCACCCGGCTCGGCTTTGTGAATTTTTGTTGACTTGAAAAGACTGCGCCGTCTAAACTTTGGTCATGCGATGCACGCCAGTGGTCACTGTTGCTCTCCTCATGCGATGTCGTATGTGTTAGGGAGCGCTTTCATCAGCCGGTTCGCCGTTCTGGACGACCTTGGGTCGTTGCTTTAACAGTTCCGGACAAGTCTGACCGGATTCTTCCCAGCTTTGAGTTCTTCGGCGGGGAAATAGCAATCAAACGCTAGATCAATCATTTTTTCGATGCTCTGGGAGCGCGGACCCTCGGGTTTGCCCCTCGAATTCCTACCATTGGAGAGCTGTCGCTGTTGACGGCGGTCCTCCGTTTTGTGTGCCAACACTTTTTTAGGAGATGCCAATGCCATCCTTTCGCTCACTTGTTTCTGGGGTGTTAGCGCTTTTTGTCCTTGCCTTCGCTTTGCCTACGTTCGTCATGGGCCAGACCTTTCGTGGAAGCATCAACGGCACGGTCACCGACACTTCGGGCGCGGTCATACCTGGAGCTAAGGTGACCGCGACCGACACGGCCACTTCAGCAGCACGCGTAACGGTTTCCTCCGGCGCGGGCGAGTTCCTGTTTAGCGATCTGCCCCAGAGCACCTATACCGTGAGGGTTGAGGCCGCCGGTTTTCAGATCGCGGACATCTCCGGTGTGCAGGTTCTGGCGGGTAAGATTTACACGCTGCCGGTCAAGCTGACGGTCGCTCAGGCAGCGTCAACTGTTGAAGTCTCCGCGGACGCGCTTTCGCTCGACACTACCTCCGTCGTCCAGACTACCGTTCTGGACGGCCAGGCGCTGCAGGATGTTCCCCTCAACGGTCGCGACTTCACACAGCTCATTGGCTCTTCGGTGGCCTTTACCGGATACAACAACTCCGGCTCCGTCAACGGCACCCGTAACGATCAGCTGAACTACACCATCGACGGTACGGACAACAACGACCTTTACCTGAACGCGGTCGCGGTCAATCAGGGCAGCATCAGCGGCATCGCTGGCGTGGTCTATCCGGTGGAGGCACTCGACGAATACTCGTTGCAGACGACCGGCAACAGTGAATCGGGCCGCAGCCCCGGCGGCAATCTGAATATCTCGACGAAGTCGGGCACCAACGCCTTCCACGGAGACGCCTACTACTACAACCGCAACGAGGCGCTTGCTGTACTCTCCCCTTTCACCGACCCCACAGCTCCGGAAAAGCCGCTGCGCAACCAGAACTATGGCGGTACGCTCGGCGGACCCATCTGGAAAGATCACACCTTCTTCTTCCTCACCTACGAGGAGCAGAAGTTTCTCATCGGCTTGTCCAATAGCGCTACCGAACCCTCGACGGCGTATCAGAACGAAGCGCTGGCGGTTCTGGCCAACAAGAATGGGTTGTACAACTACACGAACAGTGCCGGCCAGACCGTGACATGGTCCGTCGCACCAAGCCAGGTCTCGCAGAATATCCTCAACACTCTATGGGATCCTGCTCTGATCGACGGCCTCAAAGCCGCGCCGAGCAACTACGCCAGCAATGCGCCTGAGGCTGGTTACAGTCACAATTTAGTTGTTCACCTGGACCACAACTTCAGCGAAAAGAGCCACCTCTCCGCTATCTGGTATTGGGGCCAGGGATATGCCGATGCTCCGGCTGGTTCTCTGCTCTCCGAGTACTTCCAGGTCGTCCCTTCGCACAACGAAAACTTCAACGTAACCTGGAACTACAGTATCCGTCCCAATTTGAGCAATCAGGTAGCCGCTGGCGCCAACTTCTTCACTCAGGGCTTTGCCGATGCGGTACACACACAAAATCTTCTCTCCCTGGTCGGGCTCAACACCGGCTCCGCCATCACCGGCGCTCCCGATATCCAGATCAACGGTTTCGACCAAATCGGCGTAACTCCGACCTCTGGGCGCAACGACATCATGGCCCAGATCAGCGATACCCTCACCTGGACCGTGGGCAAGCACCAGATTCGTGCCGGGCTCGATTATCGCCGCGCCTACATCGATCTCTACTACAACTTCGGTGGCCGAGGGACTTTCGGCTTCGGCACCGGCGGCGTACTAGGACCCTGGGCTGGCATCCCCTCGACTGTCGTCTCCGACCCGAATGTATTGAACCTCGCCGACTTCCTGGCCGGTTACGCGTTCCATCCCAACATCACCCTGGGCACCCAGGAACGATTCATGTACACGCATACCGGCTCGGCTTTCGCCCAGGACGCATGGCAGATTACGCCCAAACTGAACCTCAACCTGGGCGTGCGCTACGACTACGAGCAGCCGTACTATACCAACCCGCCGAATAGCTCCATCTTTGACCCGAACAACGGCGGCCTGCTGGTGGCTGACGATGGCAAAGGGACGCCGTACTACATCTACAACAGCAACAAGCTGAACGTCTCCCCGCGTTTCGGAGTCTCGTATCAGTTGAGCCCCAGCACGGTGGTTCGCTCCAACTACGGCTTGTACTTCGATCAGCCGGCCGGTCAGGCCTTCTATGGCAACCTCGGCATTTCCAACGGCGGCGCGAGCGGCGTCAACAACAATCCGGCGGGAAGCCAGCCGAACTACTCAATCATCCTGGGCGCCTATAACCAGACGACGGGTCCCGTCTGGACTCCGAACCAAACAACGCCCATCTTTACCCCGGCCCTCGGCGAGCCCACGGGCAGCAACGTGGTTTCGGTCTACTCGGTCAGCCGCAACTTCAAGACTCCGTATAGCCAACTCTTCGGCTTGAATATCGAGCAGAGCCTTGGCAAGGCTTGGCAGGTGAACGTTGGCTACGTCGGCTCCGTCAGCCGCCATAACCTCGTCCTCCAAGACGTAAATCAGTCGGCGGTGGTTCCGGGACAAAAGCTGGACGAGCTCCCGATTGCCGCTGGCCAAATCTTCTCGCCCCAGCAGCAATCGAGGCCGTTCTTCAGTCAGTTTCCCAATATCGGTGTCGTCAACCAGATCAACTCTGCGTCTTCGTCTAGCTTCAACGCGCTGCAGATCACGCTGCAGAGCAGCGTATGGCACGGACTCTCGAGCCAGTTCGCCTACGCGTGGAGCCACAACCTCGACAATGCCAGCTCCTTCAACACGCCGCCCCAGAACTCCTACAATCTGGCTGGCGACTACGGCAATGCAGCCCAGGACATCCGCAACCACTTCTCCGCCTATCTGAACTACGCCATTCCCGCTCTCAAGGCGGGACCGAAGGCGCTCACAAGCGGCTGGGAGGTCAACAGCATCCTGAAGTTCCAGGGCGGTGAGCCGGTCAATGTGTTGACGGGCGCAGACAACAGCGGCACGACCGAGAATCAGGATCGCGCCGATCTCCACGGGAAGGCGATCAACAGCGACCGCTCCATTGTGGGGCATTCCTATGCACAGTACCTGTCCCCCACTAGTTTCACCGTACCGGCTGATGGCACCTACGGCAATCTTGGCCGCAACCAGGTTTATGGACCCGGCTTTGGCGACGTGGATTTGTCTCTGCTGAAGAATATCCCCATCTACAAAGAGCGCGTACATGCGCAGTTCCGCGTGGAGATGTTCAATGTCTTCAACCGTATCAACCTGGCGCAACCTCTCTCTAACCTGGGCTATGGCGGCGCGTTTGGCTGGAGCACCACCACCATCGGAAACTCCTACGGCGCTCCCGGCATCGGTTCCGGCGAACCCTATAATACGCAGCTTGCTTTGAAGATCATCTTCTAAGGCGAGTGCGGAGCAACGCAGCAAAGCCGGCCGCAATGGCCGGCTTTGCTGTTTTTGGAGTTGGTTGGAGATAGGGCGCGGGGGAGTTGTTTGCAGGGGCAGTTGCAAACGCGACAGGCGATTCCCTGCGGCGATGACAGAAAGAAACGCGAGGGGAACGGCAAAAGCTAAAACAACGGTAGCTTCGCCGGCTAGCGGCCGGCGACGATTACGGTGAAGGTGTTGGGGAGGACAGTGGGGCGCGGTCTTGGATTTTCGGCGGTTGCGGCGGGCGCGGGGCCGAATTTGGCGGTGACCAGGTAGACTTTGCCAGTGCTGGGGTCGAGGGCCATGGTGCGGGCGCGGGGTTCGGTGGCGAGGGTCTGGATGGTTTTGTAGGTGGCGGCGTCGATAACGCTGAGGGTGCCTTCGCCGTTCGAGGAAAAGGCGAGATGGGATTTAGGGTCGTAGCCGGCGGCGTCCGGGCCTTCGCCGATGTCGGGTTTGGCGATCACTTTGCCGGTGGTGTAGTCGAGCACGGCCATCTTTTTGCCGTCGCAGACGGCGAATAGGCGATGGCCGGCGCGGTCGATGGCGAGGCCGGAGGGGGATTCGAGGCCTTCTAACGGCCAGGTGGCGGTGAGTTTCAGAGATTTTGCGTCGAGACGGACGATTTCACTTTTGTCTTCGATGTTGTCGAAGACCTGGCCGGTGCCGTCGGCCTGGGGGAATTCGGGTTTGCCGGGCAGAGGAATGGTGGCGAGGACTTTGCGGGTTGCGGTGTCGATGACGGTGACGTCATGGCTGCGGCCGTTGAAGGCCCAGACGGTTTTGGTGACGGGTTCGAAGGCGATGCCGTCGGGGTTGGTTCCGGCTGGGATGGAGGCGACGGTGGCCAACGTGGTGCGGTCGAAGACCACGACGGCGTTGGCTCCGCCGTCGGAGATGTAGCCGAATTTGCCGTCGGTGTCGAGGGCGACGCCGTGGGTGCCTTTGAGGCCGGCAATGGCTCCGATGGATTTGCCGGTGTCGGTGTCGAGGACCTCGACGCGGGGGCCGTGGGTAATGTAAAGGCGGTGGAAGGAGGGGTCGGCTAGGAGGTAGTCCCAGCCGCCTTCGCCGCCGATGGTCCATTTGTCCTGGATGGTGTAGGGGTCTTGGGCGTGGGCGGGCAGGACAGACAGGGCGAGAAGCGCCGCGGACGCCAGGGTCATTTTGCCGATGGTGCGGATGAAGGTCATGGGGAAGCTCCTGATTCGATTTGAACTTGAGTGTTCCGAGTTCGGATTCAACTCGGCAAACATTGGGTTGACTGGTTCGCCCAGCTCGCTGAAAAGCAGATCCTTCCCTTCGTTCAGGATGAGAAGTCTCTTCCCTATGAAGGGAGGATGACATCATTGGGGCGGGTTGGGTGCACCTGGGTTGTCGGCGGGGTGTTTGGGGCCGAGGAGGAACTGGATGCCGAGGTAGGCGATCCAGTTGGGTTCGCTGTTTTGGCGGGTGACGGCCTGTATGGCGCGGCCACCCATAAAGAGCAGCCGGATGTGGCCGATGTGGTCGAGGGTCTGACGACCGCCGAAGTCGAGGGTGAGTTCGCGCTGTTTTGGGATGTTGCCGATGCGGTTGGTGTCCTGGAGGTCGTAGATTTCACCGTACAGCTCGAGTTTATCGCTGATTTCGTGGCCGGCGATGAGTCCGCGGCCCCACCGGCTGGGGGTGAGCCGGTTGCCGAACCAGTGGCCGACTTCGCCGTTGAAGTTGATAGGGCCTACTTTGGCGGTGACTTCGATCGGCAGGTAGTATTGCGGGCCGTTTTCGACGATGCCGCGGCGCACGGCACTGGTGGGGTTGTTGATGGAGGCCTGAGGGTAGGTGCCGAGGGAGAAGAGCATGTTTTCGTCGGATTTGGGCTCTCCGGCGCGGTGGTATTCGTAGGGGCGCCACTTGATGCCGAGGAGGGATTCGCCGAGGCCGCCGCGGGTGGTGTTGTTGGGGTCGGTGGCGACGGCGATGGGGATCTCGTATTTGAGCTGGATGCGGTCGCCCCAGCCGTAGTTGATGTCGAAGTCGGGGATCTGATAGGAGGCGTTCGCGGGGTTGTGGTTGGCGATCCAACCGGCGTTGATTTCCCAGTGGTGGTTCCCGGGGGTGCCGGGGTCGTCGGTGATGAACGGAGGACCGCCTTGAGCATGCGCAAACGCGCTAACGCAGCAGCAGAACAGCAGCAACAGCCGGATTGGTAAGGCTTGAGGACGAATGGTGTGACTCCACGCGACAATTCCAATGGTAGTTTGACGAACTGTTCCTGAAGGAAACCTTAAGTTGGGTCAGTGTTTTCCCAGAAACTGGGCGAGCGGTGCGTCGAGGGGTGCGCGCTTGCCGGATTCTGCGGCCTCGTCGATGCGCTGAAGTGCGCCTTGCATGTAGCGGACGACGAGCCAGCGGAGTGGTTCGGGTATCCAGTTTGGAGAGCGGCGGTTGGCGAAGGGGAGGGTTTCGAAGCCGGTGAAATGACCCAGGATCATGCCGGCGAGCATCTGGCCGGCGAGGTTGGCGGTGGAGACGCCCTGGCCGGTGTAGCCGCCGGCGAAGGCTAATTTGCGGGCTGGGTCGAAGCGGACCGCTGGGGTCCAGTCGATGGGCATTCCGACGGGGCCGCCCCAGTTGTGGGTGAATCGGATGCCTTCGAGGGCGGGAAACCATTCGATTACCATCCGTTGGATAAGGGCGTGCGTTTCGGCGTGGCGATCCTGGGCGTCGGTGATGGCCGAAGCGAAGGCGTAGGGTGCGCCGCGGCTGCCGAAGAGGATGCGGCCGTCGGGGGTCTTGGTGAGGTAGACGACAGTGTTGCGGGTGGAAGAGAGGTTTTCACCGGATTGCCAGCCGATTTGAGACCACTGCGCTGGGGTGAGCGGCTCGGTAAGGGAGATGAGCGAGTATGCGGGCATGAGGGCGCGATGGAGCTTGGGCAGCCGGGTGAGATAGGCTTCACTGGCTAGCACGATGGCGCGGCGGGCGCGGAGTTCGCCGGCTGGGGTGATTAGGCTAGGGTCTGTGCCGGATCGGTAGTCAAGGACCTGAGTTTGCTCGTAAATGACGCCGCCGCGCGCTTCGACGGCGCGGGCAAGACCGCGGACCAGGCGGCCGGGGTGGATGCTGGCTCCATCGGGGGTGTAAAGGGCGCCGTGTATGTCGGTAATGCGGATACGTTCAGCGGCTTCCGAAGGAGTTAGGAATTTGTAATTACTGGAGAGGCCGAGGCGATCGTAGGCGCGATAGGCGGCGTGGAGGGCGGGAAGTTGGTGGGCTCCGCGGGCGACGGTAAGGGTACCGGCGGGGCGGAAGCAGGTGTCGATGGACTCGAGTTGGGAGACTTGTCGGATTTCGTCGACGGCGGATTGGAGAGCGAGGAGTATGGCACGGGCCGCGTCCGCCCCCCAGCGGGCCGCCATGGCAGAGGCTGAGACAGGGAAGCGAGGCGAGCACCAGCCGCCGTTGCGTCCGGAGGCTCCGTAACCGGCGATCTCGCGTTCCACCAGGGCAACTTTCAAATTGGGATTGCTGCGGAGAAGGTAGTAGGCGGTCCAGAGGCCGGTGTAACCCGCGCCGAGGATGGCAATGTCGACTTCTTCCGAGCGCTGGAGGGATGGGCGTGGGATGAGTGGGTCAAGAGGACTCATGGAGTCTTCCAGCCAGAAGCTATAGTCCTTGTAGGCCCTTGCGTTCATCTTGACGTTCATCCTGCCAGTAGCCATCCCGCGGCAATGGCGAAGACGATGCCCAGGCCTTCACGGCGGGTGATTTTCTCGTGGAGCAGGAGGATGCTCAGGACGATGGTCACGACTGGATAAAGAGACGAAAGAGCTATAACCGTGGAAACCTTGCCCTTCTCGACGGCGGCGAAGAAGGCGAGGAAGCCGACGAAATTGATAGCCCCGGCGGCGGCGGACCACCAGAACCCGGCCGCGGTGCGCTGGATCTGAAAGTGTTCCAGGGAGAAGACCACGAGGACCACGGCGAAGACGCCGACCGCCTGGAAGATGAGGGTTTGGCGCGGGCGGGAGTGGGCGGAGGCCAGGCCGCTGAACAGGCCCCAGAGGCCCCAGCAGAATAAGGTTAGCAAGGCATACAGGAACCAGGGCTTCATGCGTCGGGTCTCCTTTTGGCTAGGGGTAGAAAAGCAGGTCCTTCGTTACGCTCAGGATGAAAACTCCGGTGTTTTTCGCGTAAGTCAGTACCATCCGATAGGGTTCTCGCTGAGATTGATATGCACTTGCTTGGTTTCGAGATACTCTTCGATGCCCCACGGGCCTAACTCGCGTCCGGTGCCGGATTGCTTGTAGCCGCCCCAGGGAGCTTCGACGCAGGTGGGCTGCATGTGGTTGACCCAGACGATGCCGGCGCGGAGTTGCTTAACCACGCGGAAGGCTTTGTAGATATCGCGCGACCAGACAGCGGCGGCCAGGCCGTAGGGGGTGTCGTTGGCGATGCGGATTGCGTCGGGTTCGGCCTCGAAGGGGATGACGGCGGCGACAGGACCGAAAATTTCTTCGCGGGCGATGCGTGCGGAGTTATCGACGTCGTAAAAGATGGTGGGCTCGATGTAATAACCCTTGTCGAAGGCGATGGGACGGTCGCCGCCCGAGGCGACCTTGGCTTCCGTCTTGCCTACGGCAAGATATTGGCTGACTCGATCGTACTGATCTTTACTGACGACCGGACCTAGCTTGGTGGCGCGATCCATGGGTGCGCCGATGCGGATGGTCCTGGCTTTTTCTGCCATGGCTTCGACGAAGGGTTTATAGATTTTCTGTTCGACGAGGATGCGGCTGCCGGCGGAGCAGACTTCGCCCTGATTGATGAAGATGCCGAAGAGTGCGCCGTCGATCGAGGCTTCCCAATCGGCGTCGGCGAAGAAGATGTTGGGGGACTTTCCGCCTAACTCAAGAGTAACTCGTTTGAGGGTAGTTGCGGCGCTGCGGACGATGCGTTTGCCGACTTCAGTCGAGCCGGTGAAGGCGATCTTATCGACCAGTGGGTGCTCGACGATGGGCGCGCCGCAGGTTTCGCCGAAGCCGTTGACGATGTTCACTACGCCGGGGGGAAGGCCAACCTCTTCCAGCCATTGCGCCAGCATCATGGAGGTGAGCGGGGTCTGCTCGGCGGGCTTGAGGACGCAGGTGCAGCCGGCGGCGATGGCTGGGGCGAGTTTCCACGCGGCCATCAGGAGCGGATAATTCCAGGGGACGATAAGACCTGCCACGCCGATGGGTTCCTTGAGCGAGAGGCTGAGGGCGTTCGCGGAAACGGGATTGACCAGGCCGGAGACTTTGGTGACGAGGCCGGCGTAGTATTCGAAGACTTCGATGACGCCTTCGATGTCGCCCTCGCCCTCCACGATGGGTTTGCCAGTGTTGCGGGTCTCCGTTTCGGCTAACTCAGGGAGATGCTCGCGAACTTTAGCGGCTAACTTGAAGAGTATCTGGGCGCGACTCTGGGGCGTGGATTTGGACCACGGGCCGGAGTCGAAGGCGCGGCGCGCGGCCTGCACGGCGAGGTCGACTTCGATGGCCGAGGCTTCGACAACTTGAGCCAGGACTTGTTCGGTGGATGGGTCGTAGACGGGGAAGGTTTTGCCGGAGCTGTTGCCGACAAACCGGCCGTCGATGTAGAGCTGGTATGCGCCTTGCGCGGATAGCATGTTGCTGCCCATGAGTGCTCCCAATGCGTAAGTGGAGTTATCTTTCGATGACGGCCTCGATGTAGCCGTGGGGTTCGTCGATGGGGACGAATATCTGGTTGGGATTGGTTTGGCCGAAGCGGCTGAGGTCGGCGAGGTTGCAGTGCAGGTTGGGCATGGTGAGCGTAACGCGCGCCAACTCGGTGCGGGCGGCGAGGATGGCTGTGCCGATGTCGTAGAGGGTGTGCTGAACGCTGAGGCTGTCGTGTTCGGCGAAGACTTTGAGCAGGGTGTTGAGGGTTGTTGCGCGGACGGCCGCGTAATCGGATGGCGTTTCGATGTACTCCCAGGCGACTGTGGCGCGTGTGCCGAAGATGCGATCGGTGCTTTCGGGGAGGGTGGTCTGGGCGTTTCTGATGTAGCCGGTAAAGGCGGATTTCGTGG
>Ga0209208_10008697_pt1 | contig 13490 bp, 14 predicted proteins | sample S1TSphfallax_3_FD_187694 | JGI IMG/M metagenome (GOLD analysis project Ga0209208, IMG submission 187694) | Host-associated microbial communities from peat moss isolated from Minnesota, USA - S1T2_Fd - Sphagnum fallax MG (SPAdes) (version 2) | ecosystem: Host-associated > Plants > Peat moss >...
TTTTTCTAGGTCTAATGTTGGATGGTTGGTTAGTGCCTAATTGTGTTGGTTTTTCACTCTTGGGCATCGAGTTGAATAAGTAGAACTTGGGGCAATCTTGGCGTGCATTACAATATAGACCAACTTTGACATCTTTCGACGATCCATTAAAGAAAAAAAAATCAATCTCCAACAAACACCAGGCTTGTCATGCACTACACTACATGTCCCTTTTAGGCAATTGGTTAACAAAATGTCAATAATCTCTGACCAATTGGGCAGCCTTGCAAACCCCGCTACACTATATGGTACATTCGGTTTCTCTTTTAATTTATGTATGTAAGGTAGGACTAATCTGACCTTGCAAGGTACTACACGCCATACATACCATTGGTGGTACGTTTCACAATATAATATGCCAAGAACTTTTTTTTTTTTTTGGTTGTTAGTTGGGTTCCAACCTTAAAAAAGAGGCACAATCTCAAGACTCGAAGACTCCCTAGATCTTACACCGAAGAACCCTACTCATGATCATCTCTCCGAAATGTCATTGAAATGAATTGGATGAAGTTAAATGGATGATTTAATTATATGGAATGAATGTAAAACGATGAATTGCAAACCCTCTCAAATGAGTTTCCATGGACACGATGTCATGTGGAGATTGATGGAAGGAGGGTAGTGCCACTTATGGCAATGCAAAATGAGAGTTGGGTTCTCAATTAAACAAATTTTTACCTGGTCCTAGAAATTTTTTGAACATTATTTGAATTTGAGGCTTTTGGAAATTTCATCATTTCAACGAGAAAAAAATGTGAAGTGTCAAACTTTGAAATATACATATGTTATTTTATCATTTGTCAGGCTGTAATTTTCTTGAATTTACGACTTTTTTGTTACATGTGACCATGAAGGTCCATAGTATGTGTCAAGCATGACTTCCCAATATTATAGGAAATTTCAAAATGTGTCAAAATTCAAACTAGGAATACTATTTGATCATTTTCCCATTTATTTTCATCATTTTTAACTCATTCCATAACATATATGCCCTAATCCAATACATTCTATTCCATGGAATTGGATTCATCCACCCCAATTCATGTATGCACTAAAGATTTGCATCCAAATGGGTCTCATTCATCCATCATAATGATATTGAAATTTCATGTGAAATTTCACCCCATCCAATGGCACCAAAAGTTACTTCATCAGTATTCATTTTCACCATAGTTGGATCAATTTCATCCATTGGAAGTTCATCCTATCCATTTCAACACATTCATTCCTTGACTTTGTCTCATTCATTGGCCTGACGTTCATCCACATCATTCAATAGCCCTTACTCCAAACTTTTCAAATGACTCTCCACAGTTTCATATGGAGTTGGTAACTTGCAAAATTGGATTTTGGACAAGAAGATTACACTAGAGTTATCCGCAAAGGAAAGACAGGATGAAACTTAGTTCACCACCAAAATTGATGCTTTTCTGAGTTTCATCCCCCATTGAATGTTTGAATGTTGATGTATTTTTTTGGAGTTTTTTTTGGATCTCACTTTTTGTATGACCAAACTCAGGGTTCTGGTGCTGTGTTTTTCTTACTTTACGAATAACTCTATTATACTTAGATGCTTTAAAACAAAAATAAAATAAAATTTTAAGCTTCTTGTCTCCTTGTCTCACAGATACAAATATTACAAAAATATTTGTGTTAAAGTTACAAAGATCGAACATTGTGTCACTGCACAAGTTGGGCCAAGTTCGGATGAGAGGGAGAAGGTTGGTGAAGAAGTCCAATTCAGTAAGGCAAAAAAGTCAGTGAGAGAGAAGGAGGAACTGTCTATGGTTTTTTTTTTAATGGAGATAGTTGTCAATAGTAGTTTATCATTTCCATGTCAAAGAGTTCAAAAGAAGATGTGTTTGAAGATATGTTGAGAGTTCCTCCAATCAAGATGATGAAGAACTGAATACAATAAAAGAACAGATGATCTTCAGGAGTCCAGGTGATGGTCTTCTTCTTCCTCCTCTCCTTCTCCTTCCTCTTCGTCTTCTGCTTCCTTAGAAGATGCGTCTGGTCTAGGTGCATGAACCAAAACGGAGTCTTAGTGAAGGACAAAAAGAAATGAAAACTAGAAACAAAGCAAAGAGTAAGGAAGGGAGGAAGGGGAAGAATTGTTTTAATAGGAGAAAAGAGAAGAGGACACTACCAACTGGAAAATCCTTTGTAACTATTATTATTATTATATACTATATAAACCTATACTCCCTTCGATAGTCCTTTACTTCATTTTTGATGGGTGAAGGGAACAAGTTTAGAATACTAACTCTACTATGATGTCATCATGGATGAGATCAGAAACTGGTTCATCTTTAGATCAGTAACTCGATTAAGGTGTTTGTCCTCAATGGATGAGAAATGGGTCATCAAGCAATTTGCCAAAATGGGTGGTCATGGCTGAGAAATGGGTCATCAAGCAATTTGCCAAAATGGGTCCTCATGGATGAGAGGAGTGGGTCATCAAGCAATTTGCCAAAATGGGTAGTCATAGATGAGAAATGGGTCATCATGGATGCACCAAAAAAGGCTCATCACGAAATCGCCTAGAATGTATGGGTTGCCATGGATGAGAAATGGGTCATCATGGATGCACCAAAAAAGGATCATCACGGAATTACCTAGAATGTATGGGTCACCACGGATGCACCAATAAAGGGTCATCATGGAATTGCTTCGAATGTATGGGTCACCATGGATGAGAAATGGGTCATCATGGATGTGCAATGCATCAAGGCACAACAACTTGGTTCTAGGTGATACTAATAACATCTCAAGCTTTTTTGTGCATGAAAGAAATTCTAGTAGTAAAACTCAAGTCTTGAGTAAAGAGGAAACCTGAGTTGTTGCTACCTTCCCGTATAAGTAAGTCAAGCATCCAGGAAGAAAACTCATCAAAGACAGACATTTGGAGAAAAGAAAGAGATGTTCACAGGTTCTCAGTTGGTGCAACAAAAGTTTGGTGTTTTGAAGCCAAGGCCCAAATCTCTTCTTCTTCCTGTTCTTCTTCTCATTGTTTGTTCTGTTGTTGGGGTTTGCTTGGAAATTCCATGAATTGTGCCGGTTGTGTTTGGAGGTTGGAGAAGGAAAAACTCATCAAAAGAACTTACACTTGTAGAGGAAAGGAAAGTGTTCACAGACTTTTCTCCCATTTACAGCATAAATTTGGTGTTTCCTAACCCATCATCTCTTCTTCTTCTTCTCATTCTTGGTTTTGTTGCTGTGTGTTTTGTTCTTGGGTTTCCTTGGAAATTTTATACTATGTCCATGGTGTGTTCAGAGGATTAGAGTGTGTACCCACTACGCACAGGTGTGTTGGGTTTCTTTTTTAGGGCTTTGTGGGTTCATCAGTTCTTTTCTTTGATCATCTCTCTCTCTCTCTCTCTCTGGTTGACATGCGATTGGATTATTGTTTGTGAGGGTCATCTTCTGAACTGCAAGTTTGAATTCTAGTTTTATGCTTTGGGAAAAAGGGAGTACATTGGGTTTTGTAAAGAGACGGCCTGCCGGGAAGCACAGATCAAACAGAGCTGGCAAACCCAAGAGTTTGTTTCTCAAACTCATGTTCCAGAACCAGGGTATGTATTTTTCCACTCCCACTTTCTCTCCTGCAAATTGTAGATCATGTAGCAAAATGTTTATTTGACAACTTCTTCTTCCTAGTCTTGAGTATTTTCGTGCTCCAAAATGGACATTAAAAATTCAACTTAGGAGGATGAGGAGAATTGCATAGAAATCAATCTTCCAGTTTCCTTCTTTCTGCTCCCAGAAACCCTTAACTTTGTATTACGAAGAAGAAGAGTGCCTGCATTGCAACAACAAGAATTAGGGTTTCAGTCATGGGGGTTCAGATTTTTTGCTGTGAATTTTTTTTCACAAAATCTTGTGAACTCAGATTTTGCAGGGAAAACACGAATGGTGTATGAAATATGTGAAACTGATGACTTTCTTCAGGTGTACAATCTCTTCTAAAATTATCTTTTTCCAGCACTAAGCCTGTTCAGTATTCCCCCCCTGCCCCACAAAAAAAAAAAAAAAAGCAAGAGAGAAGGAATTTTGATATGGGTTTTCTGTGAAATTTTAGGCAAAGCTGAATTTAGCCTTTCATGAAGACCATTTCCATAACAGTTTTCCATCATTTGAAGAGATGGACAATTTTTCCATCATCATCATCTCCTGAATCAGACAGACTTTTTGGATTTTAATTATGGGGGATAAAATAATATGTGCAAGAACAGTTGATCAGCTAAAGCATCCGTTTCAGTGAATATTCTGATAGTGTATGATTTCTTTGTCCTTGTGAACATCATCATACACATTTCTTGCAACTTTGTTCATGAAGATTTTAGGATATTGTGTGTATATTGTGCAGGCAGAGGAGACAAGAACAGATATCCATGCGGAGAGTGTCAATTTAACAGGGGATGGATCACTCGACAGACATGGCCAAATTGCTGATAAGCGCAAGACGGGTGGTTGGAGAGCTGCCCCCCTCATCTTTGGTACCAATTTTTCTTTTGAATATAACCTCACCACTTTAATATTTCTTAATTACATTCGCTGTTGAGCCACAGAAAATTGTGGAATTGTTCATGTCGTACCAATGGACCAATCTTTGGGATGATGATGGTCATGAGATGGACTGTGAAAGTCACCAGAACTAAATTTTTTCTAGTGAGGGTTTTGTTTTTTTTAGCCTGTGGAAAGATGTTTCTGAAGTTGATGGACAATATGGTGCTCTGATTAGAAAAATGTCAACTAGGGATATTTGTAATGTTAATTTGGAGACAGTAAAGAAGCCTTGTGTTGCCTGTTGTTGTGTGGATTGGGGTTTTTCTGCAGGAACTGAAATATGTGAGAGGATGGCGACTTTGGGCCTCCAGAGAAATTTGGTGACTTATTTCACTACTGAGATCCACATGAGTAACCCACAAGCTGCTAACATGGTGTCAAATTTTGTGGGCACTTTATATTTGACTCCATTTATTGGGGGCTTTGCAGCAGATGGTGAGTAAAATGCTATCTCTTCTTTTTTGTTTTGAAGTATCAAAATTGGTTGTGTAGATTCTCTTAAGCAGCCAGCATCTTCACAATAAACGTGTATTTGACCCACCATCCCAGTAAAGAAAAAAAACCCATCCTGTGATTTTGTCATGAACACAAGTTTGAATGCAATAGTTTTGTTGAGGTCTGGGTGAAAGAGTAGATGGGATAACCTTCTTTGTGAACTGACTTCCTGGATGTGTGCATTTGTATGGAACAGCGTACTTGGGGCGGTTCTGGGCCATAGCAGTATTTGCTACAATCCAGGTGGTGGTGAGTAATACATGAAAACTCTTCTTTTTTGGCATTGGCTTTTGTCTAGAACCTAGCATATGTATTTGGGAACTTGGAAATCCTTCTCAATATCTGAACTGGGTTGAGAAGAAGACTGGATAATTAGGAGGCAAATTCCCTCTAAGAGTTTGTGGGACACTACATGTGAAATGCAAAAATTGTATGCTGAAAACAGGAGATCTGCTATTGTGGACGAAAAGCTTATTATCTGTGGAGGTTCAGCATACACCCCATATGTTGGTGACATATTTCTTCACTCTTTGTATGTGTTGAGAAAACCGAAAACAGATCTAGTTTAAAGCTCCATTTGTATCAAGTCACAAAAAGCATGATGAGAGGCAAAAGATATCTAAGTTGAATTGTGGGATTTTGATTTCTTTTTTTGGCAGGGAATGGTATTTTTGACTTTGTCAGCTGCAATTCCATCACTCAGGCCACCTCCATGCCCATCCTATCCTAAAACTCTGTGTCAGCCAGCTTATGGCTACCAGATAGGGATGCTGTATGTCGGATTGTACCTTATTGCTCTTGGGAATGGTGGTATAAAACCAAATGTTTCCACTTTGGGAGCTGACCAGTTTGATGAGAGTGATCGAAATGAGCGCAAGCATATGTCGAATTTCTTCAACTGGTTCTACTTCATCATCTCCATTGGCTCCTTGCTTTCCGTAACTGTCTTTGTTTATATCCAGGTGAACAAAATTCTACTTGGTTCAGTTTCATTTGTATCAAGTTTTACCCAGACAGAGCTCATATGTCCCAAATCAGCTGTCTGTCGCCTAAAGAAAAACCAATGAGTAGATGACTATGCAAGTAATGAGAGATACCCACATGCAGAAAATCTTACATGGCGATCTGTCTTGGGGAAGGACTTCAGGACAATGTTGGCTTTGGTTGGGGATTTGGTATTCCAGCTATAGTTATGATCATTGCAGTGGTCATCTTTATGGTGGGCTCCAAAATATACCGGTTCAAGCCACCTGGAGGGAGCCCATTGGCAACAATAGCCCAGGTGGTCATTGCTGCAGCTCGCAAGCGGCACCATGGACCCATAAGTGAGACCTTACTTTATGCAGGCCCTGTTCATGGGCGGCATGGACCAATTGAGAAGATTTGTCATACTGAACAATTCCGGCAAGTTCCCCTGCATATACTTTGAGCAGATACACATAGATGCCAAAACATAAAGAGAAAGAAAGAAAGGAAAACCACCAGAAATAATTGACAATATTGAGCATTTTGTTGAGTAAAGAGAGTAGTAGTAGCACGCCTAGTCTGTTATATATGACTTAATATCTCTGTTTTTTTCTGAGGCCATGAAGGGGTGCTGTTGTTGTTGCTGCCTAAAATTGTCACACAGTTGTCTTGACCGAGCAGCACTTCCCGTGGGGAATTTGGAAGATGAGAATACAGCAGCTGCTGTGCCTATGAGCCCATGGAAATTGTGCTCTGTTTCTCAAGTGGAGGAAGTCAAGATGATCATTCGGGTTTTACCAATATGGGCAAGTACAATAATTGTTTGGACTGCACTTTCTCAAATGGAAACTTTCTCTGTGGAAGAAGGATCAACAATGGACCACCAAATGGGTCCTTCTTTCTCCTTTCCCCCTGCTTCACTATCTGTTTTTGAGCTCGTCAATGTACTATTGATACTCCCACTCTATGATAAGCTGTTGGTTCCTTATCTCCGTCGATTCACAGGCCGCCCTCAAGGTATTACGACACTTCAGCGTATTGGTGTTGGACTCTTTTTCTCAATCTTGGCTATGCTGGTTGCTGTTCTAGTAGAAAGAAAACGGGTACAGGTGGCAAGAGAATATGGCCTTTTGGATGAACCATCTACAACAATTCCAATGAGTATTTTTTGGTTAATTCCACAATACTTTCTTCGTGGAAGTACAGAGATTTTCACTCAAATCGGGCAACTTGAGTTTTTCTACAATGAAGCACCAGATAGGATGCGAAGTCTGGGCACTGCAATCTACTTGAGTACAATTGCTTGTGGTCATTTTCTAAGCACAATACTTGTCACAGTAGTAAACAGGGCAACTCAAAAAGGGGGTAATCAGGGTTGGCTTACTGACAACTTGAATCGGAGTAGACTTGATTACTTCTACTTGCTTCTTGCAGGTCTAAGTGCTGCAAATTTTGTGTTCTTCCTTTTCTGTGCACATTGGTATCAGTACAAGAAGGTCAATAGAGTTTTGGATGATGATGTTACACAGGATGGTAGCCAAATTGAGATTAAAGGCCATGAGCAACTGGAAGGTGATGCCTTCATTTAAATTCTCGTATGCATATTTGCAAAAAAGGATTGCAAAAGGAAAACCATGTCTGAAACACTGCATCATAATTGAGATTAGCCTAATTTTGACCATGTGATTAGCCAAATCTAGCTTGTCAGTGTCATGCAATACTCACATGTACACATGTGATCTCAGATGACGTAAATGTAGATTGCATTCAACTGTTTTCATGTCTGTTGAACAGCACATTCAACAGTCAACAATAAAGAGAATTATGACATTTGTCTTCATTATCAAAGGAGAAACCTGCTCTGACCTAATGTTTGTGAAAAAAGGTAAACAGAGATGAAACATGATTTTGCATATTGACCTTCTTGTTTAACAGAGACAAGAAACATGATTTTACAAATTTGCAAATTATGAAGTACTCGTTGTGCCTAACATGCTTTCTTGTTCATATACACTATGGCATGGTGTACATGCCTCGGAAGTTCAAAGTACATGAATGCATTCCCTGATTGGCAGTCCAGGACTGAACTACATGACAAGTTTTACAAGTCACAGATCTACACACATATTTGATGCTGTACATAAATTGTCAGAAACTCTGACCAAATTTGATGGCTCATGCTCCACTGCAGAATCCTCAAGTGGCCTCATCTCAAATGAATTACAGGACTGTGCTCTATTGTTGAATCTTCCAGGTCCAGACAGGGAAGGAGAAGAGGGCTCCTGGTCACTGATAGCTACAAAACTGGCAGCAGAAGCCCCCTTGATGGGCTGAAGGTGCCATTTGAATGGGTCATCAGAACATAAAAAATTTTGTGTTCTGTGAGAGAGAACAACAGGTGCACTATGTGTTTCCTTCCGAAGATAGCGTCCCCATCTATATTTCAATCCCTGCCTGTCAATCCAGACCTCCGGAAGTTTATATTTTTTTTCCCTCAATTATTATAACACCATACAATAACTAGTAACACTGAAGTCACTAGGTTCCTGTCTATGGATATGGGCATCCTGCATCCTACATCCCTTCAGTCTAATTTATTTCTTCTCCAAGAAAGACCATGCCAGAGTACAAGAAACAATGAACTATCTGCTATGACCCAAAAGACTTCGCAGAAGACAAGAAACAATGTACTATATCCCCAAGTGTTCCCACTTCCCCATGTTTTTCCTAGTTCTGTGAGAGAGCCTACAAAGCCACAAGATACCCGGTACTCATGAATAACAAAGCTACAATGTGTTTCTCGTATTTGCTAAATTAAAAATGGTCTTAGCACATGAGCAATCCCAAACATGGTCCATAGATTTCTAAAACAAAGTGCCTGGTCTTGGGGATGTAGATTGAGTCATCTACTAGAATAAACAATTGCAGGACACTCTGTTGATGGTTGCCATTTTTGAGTATTGAAAAGAAACTTACCAGAGTATAAAAGAAATGCCCATGATGATGGAGAATGAGATCGCAATGAAGTCTTCAGCCTGAAATTTGATGAAGCTGCAGAAAAAGTAACCACACACCCCACCTCAAAGCTCTGAAAGAAAGTACCAGGAACAAATTTCATACCAGCAAATTTTCACCCCAACGATTGACAGCCATACTTTTGCCAACAAAAAGTAATGTTAACAAGCCAGGTCCATCTCAGACAATAGTATACCATGTTGCAACTCTGAGATTTTAAGGAAAGTGTAGCTTCTGTTACTTTCATACAATTAGTTGATCAGGCATGCCTTCTTCGTCATGAAGAGATCAATGGAGGAGTAGCTTTCTAAACAGCTACTAAAGAGATATGAAGCAGGGAAGTTACCTCATAGTGCAAAGCAGCACCAGAAACCACATAATTCCTGTATCACATCAAAATGAATCACAGAAGTAAGCCCCAGAGATGTTTACAATCAAGCATCCTCATTCTGAATTCTAAATCCCAAACCAGCCTCGACCTCATCAGTACCACATGAAAATCTGATTCAACTAGCCCTGTAACTAAAAGAGATACAAATGCAGCCATATGTAGGTCTGCACAGCCATACACAGACGGCCAGAAAATGGAATCTGAGTTGCACAAAAATATGCACTAGTTCCCACTTGTTGTCAGTAAGGGCCCATATTGATCACCCTAACATGCACATAAGTCAGCTCCACAACATAGAAGCACACATAGTGTTGGTCACTCCAGCACTCCAGGCACATAAATCAACAATTGCCCATTTCATCTCTAAACCTTAGGTTATCCTCAACTTTCACTGTTCACATTTGATTGGCATTTAAGTATACCATACCCATGCTGAAGAGCTGAAATGCTCTATTCCATTCATCTTCACATCTGGTCCCAATCCCCACACATAATTTCTTAGCAAATGTGATGGCCATATACCTGCTCATTAACTAAATTTAAACTGTGATATTCACAATACCATCAAGTAGGTATTAGCTGCACTTTTGAATAAGCTACATGCATGGACTTTGTGTTTGAGTTTGTGACTGTTATTCTGCAAGGATCAACATATATATATAGGACACAAGTTCTAAGACCAAACCCTTCCACCTGCTGTCCATGTTTTAAATGGTATTGAAATGCACAACTCTAGACAATTGAAACAACCATTGGGCTGCCAGCTCTCAGATTATGTAAGAGTTGAAATACATAATTCATTCAGGTTGGTAATGGAATGCAGACAACTGTAAGGGGATAGCATAATTAGTATGCAAACCTTCAAATTATAAAATGTATATCCTTACAGAACATACCTGCTTTCCCAGAAACGCTCAAATGTGCGGCGTGGGGCTGGAGGGGCTTGGGCTACTGCATAAGTTGTCTGTGAATAAGTTCGGCATTGTAGCATGAACTCCTCTTCAGCTTCTTCCGAAACAAACAACTTTCCCATTTTTAAAATACTGCTCAGAAGAAACACGCACATCATTGTGGCTGCTGTCATGAGTGCAGGCTGCCATTCCCATCCCAAGACAACAAATACAGACCATAACAGTCATCACAAGAACTGGAACCATAGCCCATTGCAACATGCAGATCAACAAGCTCAAGCAAACAAAATAGAGGAGCATAACATTCACAAACTTGTCCATTTCGAGTCCAAAGGAATTCCACTTTCTTTCAAGAGCTCAACGTGTATCAATCCCATAGTGGCTTCCTCTCCAGTTCAGAAAAAGGAAGTGCTGGTGAAGGGTTTAGAACTTGCCACAAGAGCAGTGCAAACTGCGTAGGCGGCCAGTCGGGGCTGCAGCAGACATAGACAATTTTTCATGCAAAAGTCCCAATTCAGAAATTGCACATCAAACAGGTCATGATACAATCCAACAACAGACATTGTTTCTCAAAGGACGATAAGCACATTAAACCACGGGATCACTTATATTTGAGATCTGTTGGAAAGAGAAGAGTTGAGCAGCATACAATTGCTATGACATGAGGATCAACATTAAACTCAATTGGAGATGTCATGGTGAAACTGGTAATTAGGCCTGTGAGCCAACTCAGTAGTCGTAAATGTTCTGCCTTCTCATCCACATCTCGTCTATTCAGCTCTGCACATCTTTTTTGAGGTAATGTCGGGAGGAATTTGCACATGAAACAGTCATTAGTTAGACATATGCTATGTTGTGGCATACGAGAAAGCTGCACTGGAAAATTCTACACTTTTACAAAAGAAACAACTCTACAGGACTGTGAAATTATTGAAGCAGATCAACATCAAGTCACATACATATATGAATAATTTTTTATCATATAAATTGAAGTGAAACTTGCATTACAAGATGATGATGATGATTTGTCTGTAGCTAACCTTGCCCAAACGTAACGAGAGTTATTGACTCTCCGCTGTTTCATGTCTTCTTCTCGCCATCTGCCAGATCCCAGCAAAAGCAAACATCACAGATACGTACATCCACACCAAATAGGTAGCCCTTTCAAAGGTCAGAGAACAAAATTTGTGAGGAGAAAAACTATTGCAGTTGCCAACACAGCACTTGGCACTCAACCCCAGACTTGCTGTAACTTTGTTTCAGCTAAACATGATGTTTTCTGATGCTGTCCACAAAGCTCTAAGAGTTGTTGCAACGACATCCAAAACGCCTCTGGACTCTAGAGGGAGCATATGAGTTGGAAAATGTGAAAAGGAATTTCCTGAACTGGAAAACCTAAAGGAAAACAAGGTTAGGTTTGCTTTTGAGGATCAAAAAAGCTACCTGAGAGAGAGGTTTCGCAACTCCCTTTCTCTGTTATGGAATGCGCGCTCTTCTTCTCGGAAGACCATGTCCTCTTCACGCCACTGTCGTTCCTCCTTCCTCCATGTGCGCTCTTGTTCCCGCCACTTCCGGGTCATCAATGTGTCCAACGCCGTAAGCACAGCTTGTGCCATCTTCTTCTTCTTCTCCGGCCGCAGTCGAAGAAGAAGTAATCAGGCTCTTTCTTCACCGCCAGGAATGAATGAAACAGAGACACGGAGACAGAGACAGAGTAAACGATCCAAAACCAAAAAGCTTCTTAATAAGCTGGCTCTTCTAATGTAGCAAATACAAAATCCGTGATGGTAGATTGGAAGCAGCCGTCTCCATTTTGCAGCGATCGATCTTCAAGAATATGCAACAGAATTGAATCAGATAAAAAGCAATTCCGAAGCTATTGTTCATGCGAATCTAGATGCAGCATCGTCATGGTCATCGCACACACAAATTCAGCGTAGATCGCTGGACTTGATTGCTGGAACTTCCTCGCATTCATGCTCCTCGGCAAACCAGAGTGGGTGAAGGAACAAAGACGGAAGCCGAGAACCAAACACTGGCCCACCATGGATGCTGATGGGCCCTGTTTGGTTCCACAAAGCGCCTGGGTCCAAACCAGTGCCGCCCGGTTCCAGCGCTCGGTCCGGTTACCGGGTATCTTGACAGTCGGTTCTATATTTTGGAAACAAAAAGAAACCAAACCGGACCCGGAACCAGGCCTCGGGATAGAACCACCATAACCGGCCCCAAAACCCGTTTAGGCTTAGGGTTTAAGGTTCCAGTTCTTCATTTTAATATTCAAATTTTTATTTCTTTTTCTTTTTCTTTTTCTAATTTTTTATTAAAAAAACTATAAATGGTATAGAAAATTTTCAAAATAATTTAATACTAAAAATTGTAAAATTTAATACCCAAAACATGTTTGACAAAATTTTCAACATTACATATCACTAGGGTATGAGTATAACCAAATTAATAAATAAATTATATAATCATTATTAAACCTTTTTTTTAAATCCATTTTAAATTCTAAAATCATTTACAACAAGATTGATTATACTAGAAACTTAAAACAATTTCAACATTTTATTTTATTTTATTTTATTTTTCTATTTTTAATTTTTTGGGTGGAGAACTTTCCCCCATTGGAATGGCCATTTGAACTTTTTACACCAAGAGTTGCACAATTTGAAGCATTGCATCCCTTGAGAAGTAAAGTATTCACCTCCCTTTTTTTGGCTTTTCATTTTTTTTTTTTCATTTTTGGCTTTTCATTTTTGCATCCTTTACAATTGGTGTCATGGTAGTTTGTGTGAAGCACATTGCTAGTAGTATGTAGGCATTATTAGCCCTCTTTGCTTTGCAAGCAACCTTGAAAACATATTCTATACCTAACCCTAATTAGGTTTCTATAGTTGTGAGGAACAACCCACAACAACAACTATGATTGTGAGGAACATGAACTTAGGGTTCATAGTAATTGTTGCAATGTGGCTCCTTTCCCTTTGAAGCTTGTTAACCCAATCCATGCATCTTCTTCTCATTGTACCAATTTTTCATTGTTTTTGCTTTGTTTTTGGTTTTTGGTTTTTGGGTTTTGGTTTTTTTTTTTTTTTTTTTTTTTT
>Ga0209208_10008698_pt1 | contig 13489 bp, 9 predicted proteins | sample S1TSphfallax_3_FD_187694 | JGI IMG/M metagenome (GOLD analysis project Ga0209208, IMG submission 187694) | Host-associated microbial communities from peat moss isolated from Minnesota, USA - S1T2_Fd - Sphagnum fallax MG (SPAdes) (version 2) | ecosystem: Host-associated > Plants > Peat moss >...
GGAAACTCAAATATTTCATCATGAAAAAATAATATAATCTTCAAAAAATCCTTCAAACAAAACCAAATTCCTTAAAAGATATTATAACTCTATAATAACTAATCCCAAGTTTCAACACAAGCCAAAGTATCATCTTTCAAAAATCCTCATATTAAAAATAAATAAATAGACCTATTATTATTACCTAGGACCCCAAATCCCTTAAGCTACCATGCTGTATAATGAATCTAAATACAATAATATCCTCGCCTTGGTAGGCAACAAGGCCAATAGATATCAATATCCCTCAAAGAGGGAAGAGGGTTATCTTCATGGACTCTCTTTTGAGTCTCATCTTTCAGGTTTTGAGATTCGAGAGCACTTCGTTCATTTTATTAGTGTTGGGCACCGATCTAGCACCGCATGTCAAGTACAAGAGCATGCGACAACAGAGGAATAGGTGTGCCATAATAGGGGAATTGCAATGATAAGTCCCTTTTACTTCTAGTCATGTTGGGTGGGGTCTTCTTCAATTGAGTATGCATGATTTTTGGTGTCATGGTTTTGTGCACTTCTTCTCTACTCTTTTGATTGCTTGACAATGCATCAATCCAAGCAATTATTTCTTTTGGCCTCAACTCAACTAGGGTTGTGCTTATCTTCGTTCGTTCTCCTCCGGTGAGCAATCTTACAACAGACCTGGTGAGCTTCTCTCTGCCCAGTGAAATATGAATGAATTTGGAGTCATTGAACTTGAGTTAGTCAGGCAAAAGGCCACAAGGCCAGAGTTGTGATTGTCTATTGGGTATCCCTATAATAAGTGTATCAAACAATGTCAGAACAGAATTTGGTTTGCTCGAATATTTGCAGGTGCAGCATATGACATTTGCACAAGGGAATCCAAATCCGAATTCGAAGTTTGAGTTGAAGTTTGAGTTGTTTAGTGACAAGTTTGTTCTTGGGTGGTCAGGTCATTGGTTAAATGATAGTATTGAGCTTGGGACCAAAGTGAACGAGCACCGACCAGGATGGATGTTGTGCAGACCAAAAACACTTTTTCCATTGTATTCCTGTCCCATAGCTAACCCAAGTAGAGTCAACCAGCACCCCACTTGGATGGATGGTGTGTGGACCAAAAAACACTTTTTCATTGGATTCTTGTCCCATAGCTAACTATGGTGGTTAGCTATGTACTAACCATCCACATGTTTCTATCTATCTCGTGGTCACTAGGTGCCTTAACCTACCTACATAGTAACCACATAAATTTTCCCCTACCAACTTACCTATGATGCTTAACCCCACTCACATCACTTGTTGCCTAGGTAGTGTGAGGTTGAAGTAGTCGAATAAGTCATCCATCAAGGTGGAACCTTGGTAACTCAATTGTGGTTCATCCACAACCGAGTCATAGCAGGTTACCAATGCATGGTGCAGTGGTGGTGGGTGTTGTTGGGTCATGTAAATCCTTGAGTTTGGGGTTTAGTCACAAAGAGTTGAACAATATGTGGTTTTGTTTTTTGCATCATGTTGTTGCAAATTGCAACCCTCTTGTGATGGATTGATTGGCGTATCTATTGTTTGTGCAGGTAATTAATTAGGTTAAGGTGTTTTATATCATGGTTGTCACATAGAAATAGTTTGGAGATTCGAACTTCGAAGTTCTTTGGCCCAAACCAAATATTTTCCCTTTGATTTCAAAATGTACTTCATGATACCTTGAATCTTTAATGTATATGAAGAAGTGGTGATATGTGAAGTTGGAAAGTGAAGTGATATGTCCAACTTCAAGTGAAGACCAAAAGAATTCAATGTGTTCCAATGTAACCAACCTCAATCATATGTGACAAATCTATACTAATTTCTATGATTTAGAGTGGGATGGTTTGCACTCTATAAAGATGAGGTCATTTTGTCAGCCCAAAACTGTCAATGCCAACCCGCTAATGCAACCTTCACCCCCAAAACATTGTACATGGCAGTTGACATCATTGCCATTTTCAAATCACAAAGATTATTAACCACAAAATAGTATGCAGTATACCTCAAAGCTAATAATCATATTGAAAGAAGCATGGGATGCTTCTAAGCTAATTTAACCTGGTTGGATTTAAAAAGTTGCACATTTAGGTAACATGATGTCTTGCAATGGATTGCTTCAACCAAAAAACAATCCCCCCACACTTTCACTCTTGCCATGACTATGGTTATCTAGGGAACTGAAATCCAATAGAAAACTATGCTGGTCATGACCCCATTTAGGAAAAGAAAATGAGAGCATCATGCTTGAGCATTTCGGTTGATGGGTCAAGGATAAGAAGGGCAAAGCAGGCATGCTGAATACAATCTGTCAAAGCTTGAAAGGTCCACCAGCTGCCAGCTTCATTGCTTATGTGTATGCGGGATGTCTATGTTTGTGCTTTGAAAGCTTTGAGGTAGAGATCTCTCTGTTTCTTAGCCTTGGTTGAGTTGAGAGCTGCTCAAATAGATAGAAACCCTCCAGTTCAGCTTCAAGCAGTGAAAAGGTGCAATATGTGTAACCCAAAGGTTCTGGTCTCCCCTAGCTGCAAAATTGAAGCAACTGCAAAAATTGATACTCAGTACATCCTTTGATTCATGCTCAATTCCACATAATTCAAAACTGAAGCAAATCCCACAATCATACCCACTCTTGCAGAGTGCTTCTCCAGTCAGCTGGCCCACCAATGTGTTTCCCAACATCTGTGCAGTAAGTAGTTCACAGATGTCGAAAACCCCACCACAGTGAGGTGCACTGTTTACAAAATTCCATTCCTTTGTAACTTCACACCAGTCTCAGCCCTCGAGCAGATTCCATGTGTTTTATGTGCTTCAAGGTTGATCTGGAATCTCAGCTGATCAATCCAAGTAGCCAATGCAGAGATTATGTGCCATGTCCACTGTCAGTGGACCAACACAAATTTCCTCTATAACCACTTGACTGGTCCACCACAAATTTCTCTCTATGACTAGTTGGCCCTTGCTTCACACTGAAGAGCCTCCCATGTACATTATTACATCTCATTGCCTGAATGCAGGAGCACAGCTCTGGAGCATTACCTGCACTAGAGGGGTGAAGAAAAACACTCAAAAGTTTGCATTCAGTGCACCAATTTCTGAAGCATCAGGATTTCTGTTTCAGTTTTTCAAAAAATAAACTAAAAATAGAAGACTTAGTTGATGCCAACAGGCAAAGGTCATAATTCTGGCTAAACTAGAGAACACCAGAAGACCCATGATGAGCAATCCATCAAGTCGACTATGCCACAAATGAAATTCAAATTAACTTATCACACAAACTGTGGAAACATAGGGATTCCAGATCTTTGGGAGGAAATTTGGGTGATTCCATCATCCCTTTACAGGAGTCCAAAAGTCTCCAAAAAAATGAAGATAAACAAGAGGGTGAAGAATCAAATCTTGTTGGCAGAGACACAGAGGATTCCTCTATATGTAATCTTCTGTATAACCTCCATAGCAGAATTCAGTGCATTCTTGGGGACTACTCAGTTGACAGGCATTTTCTGAGGAAGGAACACTACAAATGAGGAGGTGAACTTTCACTTTGGGTTTCAGTTTTGATGTGCCCACATCCCCCAATTTCTCAGATCTGATACACTTAGACAACTAAAAGGTCAGCACTTCCTACCTACTATTGAGCTAGCTAGAAGTACATAAGAATCACTCATTGCCATTGTGGGTCGCTGTATGCCCCAGCCATATGCAAAAGGCAACCTCACATATGCATCTACAAAGCAGTAAATAAATGTAGTGGTGGGTTCTTGTAACCTGCATGCAATTGTAGAGGTATGTATTTCTACTGGCTTTTGCACATTTTCTGGTTCTTGTAGAGGAGATATCCACCATCATGCTTCTCCCCAGCTCCAACTGCCATAGTTGCCACTGCTTGGGTAGTCTAAAGCTTATGTACATTGTTTCTCCATTCAAGACCACTGGCTATATTCACAGCTTGCATCTTTGTTGGCAAAGAGATTGCATGTCTGCCACATACTGCCAGACCAATATATCTTTCTAACACACCAGCTTCTTGATCTTCTTCAGAAGCATGCTTCAAACACTTGCTGCTCAGCAGACTCACACTGCAGATCAAGAAGGAAATATGAATCTGTGGTAAGCATACACCATATCTGAAATTGCAACCCAAAAAAAGAACATATGCTCAAGATTTGCTCACAAATAGGGAGCATACAATATTCGACACCTTCAGGCTTCCCAGGGTATGTTTAACATTTGTGCAACTTGGGACAGTGCCGTACATTAGAAAGCCTGCAAGTGGATGGTCAACAATCCCACTTGGGTTGTATCACAAAATAAATCACCCTCTAATCAGCCTCAACAAGTTCATCTAATACACAAAAAGACTTCTGGCAAGGAAGAAGTACTCACAGGAGTGCTCATGCAGCCTTCATCTTCCTCAACTTTGCTGGCAAAACTCCAAGTTTGAAACTGTGAACATTTGGTAGCCCACACCCTCTTGAGTTGGACCAAAATACTGGTACTAGTTTGTGCTTTCAACATCCCTTCCATCTTCCCCCCACTTCTCTCTTCCACTCTGCTTATAGACACACCATCACTGAATCAAGCAGGGTAAGTAAGATTCTCGCAGTCATATATCCTGAAGGCTGCAGCAACCAACCAGCTATCAGACAGAGATCTCCCACTGCAGAGATGACCCTTGCACTTCTCTGGCTGTCAAAGCAGCAATGGCAATAGTTGCAGCAATGCCACGAATTAAGAAGCAGCACAATCAAATGCACTTATGCACTTGATTCAAATGTTGAGGGCAACAATGTGTTACCAGTTGGAACAATAGATTGGTCAAGGAACTAAGGAGGTTGATACAAACAGCCTCCACTTCTGTTTACATTCCAGCCAGAGTGACCTAGAACTTCAAAGGGTCTGTACTGAAATGCCTGTGTCAGCTGGTGACAGGCATATACAAAGAAAGATAACTTCCCTACTCTCCTGGTCTCAATCCTGCCCCCAAGGATGGCAACCCAGTTGTATTATTAACCCTGTCAACACCTCCACGCACATTATATTGTTCATGCACCCTGATCCGATTCTCTGCCCACCATTGTTCTGCTTCCTTCTCGCTAAACCGTTTTCGACTGCAGATTCAGTAGCCACAGCTAGTAAGTCTCATAAAATTTCAAAAGTCACAAAAATTGAAACTCCAGAAGGCAATTTTTTCCACCTGCCAATTCTAGGAGATCCACTTTGCATCTAGACCAGCAACCAAGCACCAGACTGATGGGACCTATAAGCAATCAATCTCTTCAAGATTGAAGAACAGGTACCTGAATCGTACGCGCTTCAGATCCCTGCCTCCACCCAGTAAGGATGTAAGCGTGATATAAACACCAGGTTCATCTTGTTCTACCCACTCTGCTTCAGCAACTCTTCCATTTTCAGATGAAAAGGAACTACCCACTGTCCTGGCCCCATCATCATTCTGGGATACTGTTTCCAATCCATTTGTATCCCCTTCTGAAAAACCATTAGCTGCTCGCATTGCTGTTATAGGCCTACTTTGTAAGCCTCCAAGATCATCCTCAGTGCCAGTAAAACTTGAAGCAGTCCGTGGACTCCCAACAGAAAAAGAGTCAAAGACTGAATGAGGGCTTGACACTGTATGGGGGCTGCCTACACCAATCACATCCACATCTGGAACATTGGCCAGCCCAGCACTAACGTTATTCCTCTGAGGCCCTGACTGAATGCCCTCACCATCAGGTGGTGCCAGCATCTGAGGAGTGACCATGGAATGCACACCATTCTGAGAATCCTGCTGACCAGCAGACATAGAACCCAACCTTCCATGTCTAAAGCCACTCATTGGTAGTCTTTCTGCCATTTCTTTAAGCTGCAAAATGCATCAAGAATTTCAGTCCCAAACAAGACTGGTACGAAAATACAAAGCATTCACTGAATTCAGTTGGTCAACTCACCAACTGCCACTGTCTAACATGGACAGGACTGAATTGAGAGCCTAATGTGGAAACAACAGCAGGAGGTCAAACACAACCCACATGCCAAGTCAACTTTGCAACATAACCTTTTTAGCATAGGACACAAACATGTTCAGGGTTCCCTGTTCCTTGTTAACCTGGCTTTTGACAGGGTGTTGCTTGAAAGAGCTTCCATAGACAAACAGCAGATCAAGATCAAGCAGACCAGAACAAGATGCAGCTTACAGTTGAAACAACTTTGCAGCACTTAGATGAGATACCTGGGCAGTGAGAGACTTGATGACCTCCTTTGCAGCTCTTGATTTTACAGCCTCATCGGTAGCCATGGAAATGGCATTCTGTAGCTGTTGTTGAGAGCGCTGCACATCCTTCTCTTGGATTTGGAACTGGCGAGTCATGCTTTCAATCTGGTGAACATAAAAGCATAGATGTAAGCCATTGCTGGCATGCCAGTAGCGACAGCAGAATCAACATAGAAATCAAACATCAGTAGCTTCACAAAGTTAGAGGAGCCAGGAAAAATAGAAATATGAGCTCAAAATCTGCTTAGTCAAACTTGCATACAACTAGGATCGACTTCTTATTGTTGCACAGGAATCAGCTTAGAAGTCTTGCAAAGACTCCTGAGCAACCTCCACACAAGACAGCATTTCAGGTCGCTTGTGTAGGGGATTCACCATCTTCTTTGCAAACTACTGCAAAGTCTTGTTACACCACAGATGCAACATTTCTGCAAGTCATGTCATCTTAAATCAAGAGATGAAGAAATGCAAGTACCTGTGACCTCAACTTGAGATTCTCCTCAATCAATCCCTCATTTGTCTTCTTCAATTCTTCAACTATTGTCTTTGAAGTAGTTAGGCCACTAATGGTTGGAGTGGGTGTTGTGGATCGAGGGGGACTGGCCTTCCTTGACAGAGGGGACACTGCCCTGGAAACAGCTCTGGGTGCTGGGACAGAGATTGAGGAGACTATTGAGGCCTTGGGATCTGAGTGGGAAGATTTGAATTCAGACTTAAAAGTGGTAGGAACATTCACACTACCCCATGATGCAAGTGACAGAAACCCATTTGGTGCAGGAGAAACACGGCTGGAAAAGGCCTCTGGTCTTTTCATGAGCTTTGCCCCCAGCTTTCCCTCAATCTGCTTAAATGTATCAAAACCATTGGGATATCTATGTGTTGGAGGTTGTGGTCTTGGCAACTTAAGCTCTGATTTCACTGAAATCTCTTTGGCTTCAATAGCTCTTCGGTTGGGAGTTCCCCTTCTGGACAAAATTCCTACAGATGAGCCCCCAGTGTCAGTAGCCTTCTTCACCTTACTATAGCAGGAATCACAAACCCGATATGGTTTGCTAGGGTTGGGGGCCAATGCTGCTTTCAGAGCCTTTTTTGAACTGCATGCATGACAGAATGCAAGTCCACAGTTGTAACAATTGTGTCGTTTCCTTGTGAAACCAAAAGGCTGCCTACAACCTGAGCAATGCAAGTGGTCAGCACCTGATGGCCATTTGTGTAAACATATAGCAGCTGTGAAGCTTACACCACAAGCAATACTTTTCACTTGCTTATCCTTCAAGGTCCCAACAAGAGTGGGAGAACTCCTGTCTTCTGTGTCACCATGACCAAGCCTGCCATTTGCACCCTTACCCCATGTGTAGACCTCAGACTTGTGGGTCAAAACTGCAACATGATGTGCCCCACATGAAATGTCCTCCACATAAGCTTCCCATAGTTTTCCTCCAACTAGCCCTGGCAGTTTCCCATCAGCCTGGGGATCCCCTAGTTGTCCATATGTAGTGCTACCCATTGTGAAAACCTGTCCTGATGTTGTCAGTGCTACTGTCAAACTGTTACCACAAGCGACCTGGCGGAAATTATGGTCAACAACTGCTGCTACACATGTTGGGACTAATTGCTGCTCTTTGTCTCCATGGCCTAGCCTTCCTTGATCCCCATCACCCCAAGTGAAGAGCTTTCCAGAAGAGCAGTTGCTTGCACTTGAATACCCAACCATGACCTCAACAACCGCAGCAGTATGCCAGATCCCACATGCTGCCCTTACAGTTTTCAATCCCTTCAGAGATTCCACCTCTCTGGGCACAGATGCACTCTTCCTATCTCCATGTCCAAGCACACCAAATGTCCCATCGCCAAAGGTAAAAAGCTGTCCAGCAGAAGTGACCAGCACTGTGTGCCAAGGCCCACATGCAATTGATGACACCCGAATTCCTTCCAAAGGCCCATTTACTCGCTTGGGCATCCAGTGGCTGATATCATTACCATGGCCAAGCAACCCAAAGTTGTGTGTGCCATCACCCCAAGTGTAGAGATCCCCCGATAGAGTGACTGCACATGTGTGGTATTCCCCACACGATACAAGTTCAATGTTTGTAGCTGCAAGGGCATCCACAAGCTGGGGATGTGGGATATCACAATCGACTCCATGACCTAAGCGACCGCCTGACTCCTCTCCCCAAGAAAATACCTCCCCCTGTTTAGTTACCAGTGCCGCATGCCTTGCTCCACATGCAATATACTGCACATCTAAAACAACAGTTGCTTCCAGAGGCTTGGGCAGGAGAGCATCCAATTTTCGTCCAGCAGCAATGCCAATCCTATGTACACCACCCCCTAAAATTCCATCGCCCACACCCTCACCCCACATGAAAACATCACCCAAGGCATCCGCCTCTTCATGGCCTGACCCCTGGCTGGAAGAGCTTACAGCACTGGACATGCTTATCCTGTAATTATCAGAAAGACCTCCACCTGGCAGTCTCATATTTGCATTCATGCTATCTGAACCCATATCTGAACTGCTTGAATGCATTGAGCCTGCAACAGATCCTGTCTCAAGGAATGTGTTCCTTGATTCCCCTGTAATCAATCCTCCTGCTAAGTAACTTCTGTCTACTCCTAGATGATGAGGACTACTAATGGGACTCAAAATCTTGAATGTGTCTCCCCCCTCCTGCAACAGAAACAAGGTCTATAAGAGCAATGTTTGCTCAGCAAATGAAAACATACATATCCTAAAAGGCCAGGTTACTGGAGCAAAGGTTTTTTTGATCCCACTGTGTAATCCATCACAAACATGTAGACAACAGGCAATGAACAAACTCCTCCAAAAATTTATGTAATCCAATAACTACCTAGTAGAAGAGTGAGAGAATGAAGTAGGCTGCATTAGCTCTGGCAGATTGGGACCCAGAGGAAATTTAAATGAACATATAGAGCCTCTATTCTGGCTACACATGCTGCACTTAGAATCAAGGCCTCCTGTAGATCCTGCTTGAGGCACTTCTTCTCAACTCTGTGACTGCACAAGAACTGAAATCCTGCACACATTTAGCTTCTCTTACTTGCAACCCTGTCTCAAGATGTCACAAACACCCACCTGATGCAGACTGTCAGTGCTGTCAAAGCGTGAGATCAAAGGAGAACTCTTTCGTGTGGGAAGGTAAGGGCTCATAGAACCAAATGAAGGGGCATCCTCAATCTCTGAGTGAAACCTTGGTGTTTGCAAATGAGCTCGAGAGATGGCCACCTCAAGTCCAACAAACCAAACTTCAGCCTCATCTTTATCCTTGCATATCTGTGCATTGAACACCACTGCAAATTAATTTGAACACACCTTACTCCTAGAGTCTATTACAAAATTACCATAGTCAGATAGTGCTTCACACCTCATGACCTTTGATAGAAACCCTAAGAAGTCTATGTTAGAACTAGGGTTACACAGGATTCCAGGCTCACCAAATCTAAAGAGTGCTGCTCATTGTCATGCAGCAGAGAAAATGATTGATACTCCTTCTCTGGCCATGGGTGCCGCTGGAAAATAGCCTGGTGCAGAAAAAGATGTCATGAGAGTGTGATCAAGATCAAAAGATCATGTAGACTGCAGAACATCACCACTTGGACAACAGAATACAAGTGAAATCACAAAGAAAAGATCTTCCAACATTGCAAAGAAACATAACAGTGTCTCACATGTGTTAATACACCCCACATGAGAACTCAGTCCACATAAGCAAGCAAGAAAGATACAAACAACTAGCAATACCAATACTAAATGCCATCCACTAACTCAAGTGATACATGTAGAGTCTTCCATCACAACTGTTGACCAACAAAATGGGGATCAAGTAAGGACTCACAGTACGTTGCCCAGGTACAATCCTGGACACTGTGCTCAACCAAAGCTTCTTCTCTTCTTTTCCAGAATACCAAATCAGTGCACACTCATCCTATTGGCAAGCCACAATCACTCAGCCCCAAAGAACTATGAAGATAGCACATAAGCAAGAATAAGACCACAAAGTATGTCCCCTTCTCTTCCTGTCGTGGATTGCAACACACTGAATGATCACCAACCACATCTTACAGATCCTTTCTTTGGGAGAAAAGAGGGTCATTTCATGTGAACCTTTTTAGCACACATTAGTGTATCTGCACTGACCTAAACAGTTCCCATTTGCTGCTGTTGTTGCCAGAGTTAGCATCAACTCAACAGATAGAACAGTGAGGAAACCTAAAATCACATGGAGAGTGAAGGACAAATAGTGAACATAGAAGTAAATATATCAGTCTAGAACCCAGTACTTAACTTGCTTTCCAATAATGAAGAAGTTTCAAGAACTGGCAACTCACAGCAGAAAGCCTGAAAGGGCAAAACTTTGGTTTTCCTCGGCGACCGTACTTGAGAAGCTGTGCACCCTTCTTCAAAGCAGTGATTGCCTTCACAACAAAGCAACCAAATAACAGAATTCAGCTTGCACAGAAGCTTACAACCACCAGCCAGACAAAACTGCCGACTGGACTATTTTGAGCTATATCTGTTGCCAGCCTTGGTTAATTTGACAGCATCACAACATTGTCTAGAGCTTTTGACAACCCCTGTAGCTGAAACAGAAAACAATCAATACACAAAAACATATGCAAGTCAACTGATGTGAAGTAGCTATTGACAACCTGGGTAAGCGACATCTCCAGATACACATACAGACAATGATAACACTAGGTAGGTTATGGATTGCCCATATAGATTATATACAAAAACCTAAACTGCACCATCTCTACCGGACTACTCATTTGTGCAGGACAGACTAGGGATCTCATGTATTGGATAGAGAGAGCTGAAGTGTCTCACTAAGCAGAGTATAGATCAGCACCAGGAATATGATGCCAATTAGAAATTTCAGGCATCCAATTACAATACTTTGCAACAAAACACCTGAACCCAAGACACAACTCACCCATAGGCTTGTTCCTTATTATGGTGACATACTATCCTCCTCAGATTGCATTACAACTCCAGACCTAAAATGTCATCGCACAGAGAACACAGTCTTTGAAAGGTTCAAAAGTGACATCTAATACTGTCCCAAAATAGTGTACATTGATCATGTTTCTCAGAATTCATTTGCACATGTAGCTTAATGACACAAGAGAGCTGTCCAACGGCAATTAGCTAAGATTGTGTCATGACCATTTGCAATCAGTCAAGATGCAAAAAATGCATCTGAATGTTGAACAAAGAAACTTCCCAAAGGACCTCGAATGCCTGTTCAACTGAGAGCTAGATCCAGCTTGCCTTAGAGAAAGAGGAGAAGAAGTCTAGAAGCCAATAGGGATTCCATGACAAGCAGGGAGAAGAAAAGGCAAATAGTTCTGTACCTGTTCAATGTCACGCTCAAGAAGTCCATTTTGAGAATGATCTGCCATTCGCTGATGACCAGCTTTGGTCAAAATCATCACATTCCTAGCTTGTCACTTCACGGGTTGTCTCTGCTATACGGAGACTAGCTAGGATCCCAACAGCTCTTTGCAAAAGCACTGAAGAGACACACAACCACATAGAGATTGCTGTCTCTCTCTTCTGTCTGCAAAGACATATAATAAGATGAGTAACCAACTGTTGCAGTGTTGTTGTCAAATGGACCATGAACTGCATGAGAATGTCTCTTTCTTCCCACATGAATCATGCATGCTGCTAAAACATCAAATCACAAAGGTACATGGCAGCAAATGCTCCAAGGCATCATCATACATGGCTCAATTGAAGAAGAGACATCGAACTGCAAAATTGAACACCAGTTAAGTCAAGCTGACAATATTCTCTGGAGGATGAATCACTATCACAAGTACACACAGAGAGAAAAAACCTAAAACCCACACATACTCACTTCATTACTAAACCCTAGGCCAGTCTTTTTGCAATACAGAAAGCTTGAGTAAACCAGTGAAAAGCGCAAAAACCGGGACATGATGCCCACCGAAGACTTGAAAATCGTAAAGATCGCATTCTCAATCCCGGCACTATGTACTCAAACCTTCTAACCGCAAAAGAGTATAATGATGACGACGATGACTACAGAAAAAAGAAAACCAAAACAAACTTGTTTGACAACTTCTACGCCATTCTCCTCCCTCACAAAACAAAAAAACTATCTGACACCTACTTCATCAGTTGAAGGCAAAAAAAATTTACCGTGAAGACAGAGTTGTCACCGCCGCCTTGAAGCTTTCCCACGCACTCTGCATCCCAGATTGAAAGAGAGGGAGGGAGGGAGGGAGGGAGGGAGAAGAGGAAGAAGAAGAAGAACCCTTGCTTACTTCTTCCTTCCTTTCCCAGCGCAGAAATTGAATTTCAAAGACATCAAATTCTTCAGCGGGAGCAGGGCTTCAAGCTCCAAGCGACCACAACAAGTGGTTTGCGCATCGCGGGAAACGGATTCGGATCGGACAAGCGCAGAGGACCTCGAGAAATCGCTATCGCCCAGGAAAGCGAAGCAAGCGACGACGGAGCTTCTCCGTCTACGTCCATGCCCTAGCTCTGCCACTGCCAACCTGGGTTAGCTTCCGCAACTAACCCGGGTTGACACACGGTTGTGGGCGGGTATCCGGCGTTGTTAAAAAACCGCCGGCTCCGTTTTCTACCTACCCATTTTCAGAACCAGAGAACCGCCGGATCCTTAGACTCTCTTGGTGACCCGGAACCGGCTGTTCTCTAGCTCTCAGTCAATCAATCTGTTTATTTAAATTACCGTCAGGCTTGTCCAAATTACAACTCAAAGAACCGCCGGTTCTTATTTCCAAATTTGCAAAAGAAAAGAAAAAAATCACTGGATAGGACCCCTAAAGAACCGGTGGTTTTATAGGCGGTTATTTGACGTTCTCCACAACAAACAAACAAATAATAATAAATTAATAAATTAATAAATAAATTAGAGCCGTGGTTAGTGTATAAGAAAACCGGATACATACTTTTTATTTTTATTTTTTTGAGAACCACAGCTACGAACTTGAAGAACCGTCCTGAAAACCGGAGGGGGTTGTTTGTCTCAGGTTCTAATACCCGCCCAACACCGGGTTAAACAACCCTCTTGGGTCCAAAATGCGTGTTTTTTTACTTTTACTACAATAAAGTCTAGGGGGTTTACTTTTTTTGTCGATTTTTTTTCCTTTAACTTTTTTTTTATATTTTTTTTCTTTTTT
>Ga0209208_10008699_pt1 | contig 13488 bp, 10 predicted proteins | sample S1TSphfallax_3_FD_187694 | JGI IMG/M metagenome (GOLD analysis project Ga0209208, IMG submission 187694) | Host-associated microbial communities from peat moss isolated from Minnesota, USA - S1T2_Fd - Sphagnum fallax MG (SPAdes) (version 2) | ecosystem: Host-associated > Plants > Peat moss >...
AAAAAGAATTGTCACCACAATGCGAAAATTCACCCCCGCCCCAAAAAAAAACAACTTAGAGTGATATGGATATCATGGATATCATGTATTCATCATCAAGTGTATGTTTCTAGTTCATTTGCTATCAAATTTTCCTTGTGTGGATGATGATGGCCAAGACATCACAACTCCAAAAGTTGGAAGTTTGTAAGTTCCTCAAGTTCAGGGGGTGGGTCAAGAGTGATCTGAATGTTATAGCAATGATGTTAATAGTTTTGATTCTATAAATGTGACCACGAAGGTGAAGTGTGAAACGGTGAAGTTTTATTTATCATTGAATTTTTTTGTTCCTAGATTCTGACTTTGATCTAATAATTGTCTTTGAGTGTTGTGATCTATTCTTGGTTTTTTCGGATTTTCATTTTCATTTTAATTTCCCTCTTTGAATTGTGTATAGAAATTGTATAGTGAAAATTGAGTTTGTGTGGATTGTATGTAGATTGCATATCAGCCCTTTTTTTTGGTCAATTGTTGAAATTTCACCCAAAAGTGCAATTAAAGTTTTTAAAATGTGTAAAATGAATTGATCTTTGAGAATTTGTAAAATCATTAAGAAAGTCGCTAGATTTTCTATTCTTTGTTGAAATAGGTAGCCAATTAAAAATACAGAAGGATTTAATTTAATTTTTCATATCTCATTTATAGCCAAATTTGGCTAAAGCCTTCCCTTCCCATGGATGATCATAAATTTGGCTACACGATAAAAATTGACAAAACTAAAAGAAACTGGAGAGATTAGAATATGCTTGAATTAAGAAAAACCACTCTATTTTTCATACTTGGTTCAAAAGAAGATAGCCAAAATAGTAGAAGGATAATTTTTGACTTTAAAAAAGAAATTCATATATAATCTGGTTTAGAGCCAAATTTGGCTAATAATTCTTCCATGGATGATTGCAACTTTGGCTACATAAGAAAAAATTGAATCCCCAGAGAAAGAAACACAAAACTGGATGTGATCAATGTTCATGGAAGCTGACGATAAAATTCAGATCCAGTAAGTATACTTCCCAGTCTCCAACTGAGAAAGGGGCTACTGATCCAAGACTATATCTATCAGCTGGCCTGGATGTGATGAATGCTTTTGGAAGCTGAGGATTCTGTACTCATGAATCTAGATGGGGCTTGGAATCTCAGCTCTTAGCTACCTCTCCTTCAATGAACATGGCTAGTCAGTTCATAAATGATCAGAGAGAGAGAGCGAGAGAGAGAGAGAGAGAGAGAAAGAGAGAGAGAGAGGATCATGAGAACTCAGCTCTTAGCTACCTCTCCTTCAATGAACATGGCTAGTCAGTTCATAAATGATCAGAGAGAGAGAGAGCGAGAGAGAGAGAGAGAGAGAAAGAGAGAGAGAGAGGATCATGAGAACTGACTGAGCTCAATTTTTTTTGTTTTGTGATGTGTATTTTCTAATGTTGCCAGTGCGCGTAAGTATGTACTTACTTTTATGTGGTTCAGGAATCCCGGACACTGATGAACTTCATTTCTTCATGCTACTACTTTTATTACTTCTTCCTCTCCTCCTCTTAAGCTCTTCCCTCCAGCTCTCTTTCCCCCAGGCCTTCATTTAAAGGACATTAAAACAGGTGCATGAGCGGGGGATTTTGTTGGGCCCAATGCATGTAATGGATAGCAAAACTGAACTGGTTTTCCTGTGACCCATTGTATTGTAGTCAGTCAGTGAGTCAGTCTGACTCTTGAGAGGAAAAGGGCGTAAGCAGAATCAAGAAGCTTTTAAGCAGACTAATGACTTTTTTGTCTACTTAATTTGTTTTTGGGTCTCCTTTTGTTTGGAACTCCAGAGGGCAGGCAGACCCTCTCTTCTGCTCTTCCTTCAATTTATGAAAATTTGCAAGAAAATTTGCAGAAAATGCAGAGCAAAACTACCTACTTGGCTAGAATGAAACAGAAATGTAGCAAAACCCATTATGATTATTAAAAAACCCACCCCACCATTTTGCTCCTACTTAATTGTCATCTATGTCATGTCACAAGGGCTTAGAGTACCTACTAGAATGACAAGACCCATTCTTCCAATTTGGCATCATATTTCACATGACCCCATCAACACATGCACCTTGTTGCATCACATGCAATGCATGTCCCATTACATCTGATGCACATCTTGCTACATGCGATCAATGAGAATGGGTTTTATTTTAAATATGTTTGTCTTATATTTGGTTCAAATGGAAATCGGTTTGACCTCTAATTATGAAAATGGCACTTTTTTATTCATTGTATTTCATTACTAATTGCAACAAATGGTTTAAAAGGTGAGATTTTATAGTAGTTAAATCACACGTTTTAATTATTAAATAATTCATATTACCAAAATAACTTTAACGAAGCCAAAGCATTTATGAAGGCCTTGAATTTCACATTTAAAGCACCTTTAAAATATTGTACATGTCAATTCAAGCAAAAACATTTTGTGAAAAAATGTTAAATTTGATTTGTAAAATAGTTCTTCCATGAATTCATTACTTTCAAAAGAAAAACATATATACATATATATTGAAGACCATGTTTTTATTTGCTTCATTTGAGAAAATTTCAGAAAGAAAAGATTAGTCAAAGGTTGGAATTTCAAATGTATTAAAATGAAATGTGATATATTTTAATTAAAATTATCGTGCTATTAAGAAATTGTCAACTGATTTTTATAAACTGAGAATAAGATTAATTTGCTAATATTCCTCCAAATTATGTACATTAAACATTTAGAAATCAATTTAAAAAATTTACTACAAATTTGTGAAGACCCTACAAAATTCCCATGTGAACAATCTATATGTGTACAATCTATGTGCCTCACTTGGTCAATTAACATTAGTCCTAGTTCACTCAATTGATCACTTGTTTACAATTTCGATTATGAATCTATTGGAATGGATTTTCATGAACTTCATTATAAATGAGCGAAATGTTTTGTGAATTGGACCTATATTTCTTTGTAGTGAACTTTGGAATGATCATGATAGCGTGGTTATTTATTTAGCAACCCACTAATGCTTAGTCCTCATTTACATACAAACCATCTACATGCCTCCATGCATTTAGTAACCACCTATTGTGTTGTATGTACCAACCTACTTATAGGACCTTATTTTGACGAGGATAGGTTCCCAAGGTGAAACCCAATGTCAATCCAATTGGCCTTCATTTATAAGTGAGCCATTGAGACAATTCATTTTGCTCCACCTACATGAGCTACAATCATTGGTATTGTTGTCTAGCATGGAGACTATTCATATCCTAAAAGTTTGAAAACAATGCTAAGTTGATAGAGGGCTACCTAATAAGTTATAGGATGGTATTCTTCCAAAAATTGGTCACTTCCAAAACTTACTCGAACCAAGGAATTAGTGGGTTCAAAAGTAGCTTCATAGTTCAAGCATATTTGTCCCAACCATGTGCTACTTGTGTGATGCAAAAAAACCTAACATGGAGTTGTTGGCAATGTGAACTACACCATTTGATCATCATAAAATTTTACCACTTTTGTGAAATGGGAGGTGAAATTGCTCTTGTTGTTGTGTGTTTAAAAAGCTTGTATTGGTGTATTATCTGTTGTGTGCATTGCAAGTGTGATGAATAAGGGCAATGTGAATTGTTAAAGATGTTACTATTGTGTTGACATTGTTTTGGCGTGTGAAAATTTTGGTGTTGTGAAGGAGATGAAATCCTAACAAATGAAGGATGTTGTGAGGATAAGACAAAATGGAATGGTGGCATTTGTATGTATGTGGGAGAATGACGTAAAGGTTTTGAAGAATGGTGGATTGTAGATTTCTTTTATTTGTATCGCATTGTGTGATAAGTCGGATCTAGCAAGGGAGATGTGCTTGTCGTGATGTGTTTACATAAGTGTGGAAGCTTCCACATTTGTTTCCAATAACTTTGCACTAAAAACTGTCCATTGCACATCGATGACAATTAACATCTTGACCATGTTTAGTTTTAAATCAAAGTGATAATGGTTGAGAGATGATGAAGATTAATAAAGGAATGTTGAATTAAGGTGGGGAAAATGGCTTTGTAGTTGAAGGGTGAAGTTGTTTAATTGTGGGATGTCAAAGTTTGGAAATAAAGTTTCAATTGCATTTAATAGGGTTGAATGAGTAACCAACTTTGGAACACATTTCATGTTGCCAAGTTCATTGGAAAGTGGGATGTTTTCAAATCACACATAAAGAAAATTAAAAATCAATGTGAGATCCTTGTAGATGGTATTACATAATGGTTCAACATTGCAATATGTATTTTATGAGGGATTAGAAAACAAGATAAAAAACTTAATGTTTGTTTGGGTTGTTAAATGCATGATGGGAGACATGACATGATTGGGGTTTTACAAAAAATTGGGAATATTGTATGAATGTTGTTTAGGTTGTTAAGTGTATTCCATTTCTATAACCAAAAGTCCATTGAGTGTGTTTTAAAGATATTTGATTTCAACAAACCACAATTATAGTCTAGATATTGTCAATTTATTTAGGATAAATCCATAAGTCAAAAGCATGCATGTAGTTGTTATATTAAGTATTAGAGGAAAACAAGTGTAATATGATATTGTATATTGTGCATAATTTTTAGTTGCACAAATGTTTATTATGAGTGTTTGAAGGTTAGTATACACTTTCCATTTGCCCTCATTTTTTTGTTGCCCAAGAATATTGGACCACAAGTCATCTAGGTAGGTAGGTTGATATGCAAAGTTATCATATGTGAATAAGATTTGTGTACACATAACAATGTAACAAGTTGCAAATGAAGGTTTAAGCAATTGTGTACATAGTACACTATTGAATAGAAACAATGTTTATCTTTCACAAAATCAATAACATGAACTAGGGTAATCTTAACCAACTTTAAGCATTTTGGGAAAAAGTTCAACAATTGTGATGCATTGATGACTTGCCATATATGCATGAGAAGATTAATAATGATTGGATTAGGCTTGTTAGATGTAAGTGCCACTATTTTAGCCATGACTTGAACAACATTGGATTTCATGATCGACTTAAAAAGACCCTACTAAGTATCTAAATCCCACCCCAAAGGAATGACAAGAACCATAAGAGTACATATGCCCTTTTTAGCTTGTCCGAATGGATGTGTTATGCAATATAAGCCTTTTAGGACCTCCAAATGTTGAGGAAAGGTCATTTTTGCATATGCATTCATTTAATACTAAGGGTGAATAATCCCCATGGCATCCATCATCGACTATTCCAAAAATTGAGTATCCAACTCCATACTTAATCCTTCAACAACTTTGCCATGCAACACATTACATATGCATCCAATGACGCATTCAAAAAAGTTCAATGGAAGCCATATGTGCATTACACACTTTGCATTTGTGCATAAAAACTTGAGATTGCCTTTACCATACACCAAACAACTTAAGCATTACACTTTGCATTGATAAAATAACAAATGAAATTTTGCCACATGTCACAAATCACCATTTTCATTTGTAGTTAGAAATTGGACATTGCCTCTAGCAATCACCAAATAATTCAAACATCCAATGTTAAGAAAATCAAAACAAAGTGAAATTTGACATAACTTGAGTGTCAACATCTACCTTTGCAAATGGAGATTGGAAAGTTACTTTTCAAGAAAAATGTCATTCCAAAGAATAATGATGACTCAAGTGATGTAATTAAAACCAACAATGAAATTGAAGGATTTGCCTTTGCATTCACCAATCAACTCAAATATGCAATGATGTGCTAGCTTACAAATGTATCCAAGTTTGCCATACACCACAAACATCCAACAATACATCAATCCACAATAACCATTCAATTTTGGTAATACCATACTATCATAAAACACCATCTACATTTGCATGCAAAAATTGGACATGTCACACTACCTGTGACATTCATTGACAACCTAAACAACTATGAACCAAAAAAGAAAAAAATAAAGGATTGTCATTATCCAAGCATTGATAGCTACATATACAAAATAACATTGGAGATTGAACTCTACCATATGCCATAAAGCAACATCATGGTCTAGAGATTATGGAAATTGATTATTCCATTTGTTGTTCACCACACAAGTGTCACAATAATACACAAATGCACATTATATTTTATTCACAAACAATACAAATGACATAATTTGATGAGGGCTAGGAACTTATAACTTGCACTCAACTTTCACCAATGCCATTATGAATACAAATGTTATGCATGTGATAGATAACATGGGCCACTTGTTTCGAGGTAGATTACATTCCGATCATTCCATGTCTTGTCACCATTTAAAACAATGAAAGATGTTGGATGGAATTTAAATTGTAATTAATCATCCATTTCATATGAATTTGTTGATGGTCCCCATGTAATAATAGCCCATGAAAAGACCACAACTTATCACTTTGGAAGGAAAAGGTGGTGTTATAATACAATGTATATAAATGACCTTGGTAAACCTTCAAATGAAAAAAAAATCTTTTGAACAAATTTTAGGGGGGATTGAATGGTCTCCATTAATGGCAACACACATGCAAGTCCCATCAACAAATGTGTGTTACAAACAAGGCCCAAGTTGGTTTGTTACATTATAGGAATGATACATCACACAAAACCAAAAAATCAAATTAGATATGCAAATAACACCATGAGTTTCTATAGATGAAATACAATTTTTTTTCTCTTTTTCCATTTCAAAAAATAATTAAAATCAAATTCAACAAAACCAACGAACTTTTTGCCATTTCACAAACAACTCAAACCACAATTTGTAAACACATCCAATTTTTCTAATTCTTCCATTTCACAAACAATCCAAACCAAAATATTTTTGACTTTGTTACTAGTAAAAAAAAACTTTGAAAAAATGTTAGCAAATGCATTCCAATTTTTACATCTATGGTAATCCTTAGATTAAAAGAAAATTAAGATATTTATTCAAGTTTTTGCCTCTTCTATTCCAAAAGCAACTCAAAGCAAGTTGATAATCAACAAGCAAGTTTATTCTTTTGCCATGATAGAAAGAGCCTTGAAAATAAGTCAAACAAGTGCATTCAAGTTTCTACATCTATGATTAGGTGAAAATCAAGAAAAATAAAATAAAATAGAAATTTGTACATTTGCCATTGAGCAAACAACTAAAAAAATCAACAAATGCATTTGAGTTTCCACCTTTACTATTCCACAAACAACTCAAAGCAAATGAAACTGCTACATTCAAAATTCAACATTTGCCATAGAGCAAACACCTCAAAAAAAGGGTTAGAGAAGAATTCAAGATTATGCATCTACCATCAATTAAACAACTCGATAAAGAAGGCGCTTAGTTTCCACCTTTTTCATTGAGCAAATAACTTTCAAAAATTAAAAAAAATCATCATAGTTCCCACTTATGCCATGGAGCAAACAATTCATGGAAAAATCCCATGTTGTATTCAACTTTCCACATTTACCAAATCACAAACAATTAAAAAAAACACACAAAAAGCATTTAAGTTTTGTTTTTGTTGTTTCCCAACCTTGGGCCTTTACATCTCAATTTCCACCTTTGCCGTCATTTAAGAATTTATAAAAAAATTCAACATATGTATCCAAGGTCTGACCTTTGGCATGGAGCAAATGATTCAAATAAGAATCCTACTTTGCATTCAATTTTCCACATTTGCCAAATCATAAACAACTAAAGCAAAATTCACAATAAGCATTCAAGTTTGTGCATGTGATTGTTCCATAAACAATTCAAAGCAATTTTGAGCCTTTGCTTTCACTTTCCACCTTTACCTTGATAAATGAACTAGCAAATTAGTCCACAAATGTATCCAAGTTCCATGTTTACCATTCCACAAAGAATTAAAATACAATAATATTTTTAAATTTGATATTCCACCTCCACCATTTCACAAGTTCAACATAAACCCCATCTACACCAAAGCACATAAGCTTCTCGGATAAATCCTCTTCAACTATCCCCCCCACCTTTCAAAAATGCATTCATATTCACTTTAATGAGATTGTTAAAGCTTGCTTCATTTATAACCAGTTTAACATACATTTATTGAGATAAGTACCTTGGTTTAAAATTCAACCACATAACACACAAACCCAATATCCATCATTGTCAATAGTTATATAACTTTGTCATAAAAGCATGGCCCTGTGAACTAAGCAAATTGTAGAGCCTTAACAATAACATTTTAGATTTGGATGAACATATTTTCAACAAGGATCCAACCAACAAATCAAACTAGTGCATGGCTTGAATATTTGAGACCCTTAAACTAACAAACAATAAACTAACAAACAACCAATGCATGGTTTCATGATCTAGCATTGGACAATGCCCAATGAGCAAGAATAGGAAATGTCTTCATTTGAACAATTTCCTACTCCACTCACCTACTAGTGTGGTTACTTGGACTATAACATAATTAAGATCCTTCTAAGCATACAACCACACATTTTTCAAGTGTGCATAGTCTTTCGCAACGTACTCCTCATATTTTTTCACCCCTAGCCTTGGCATATCACACACAACAATCCTACAACCTTGATGTTTACTTAAAATATTCCATTTACAATTAATAGTGTTGTCCTTATTCTTAATAAAAGAGTAGGTCCCTTCCACATCATAATGTAGATAAACTGGCCCACTTAGTCTATAACTTTTTAGTGGCACCATAAGACTTTTTGGGCCCCTCCCACCCAAGTCATTTTAATGCTTTTACAAAGTTGAATCAAATCGTGAGTCAAACAACTTTATGATCTCTTCACAGTCTATCCAATCAAGAAGGATTTCAAGCACATCAAACTTAGAAAGTTCATGAAGTGTTTTGAAGCTTAAATGTATTCATATCATCTATTGCATTCACATTGTCAAGTGGACAACTTACAAAATTAAGAGAAGGAGGCCATGATCCACTACAAGATGATTTGTTCCCACGATAACTAAATGACCTTGGAAACATCTAGGAATTGAACACAAGGCAAGGATGCATGATGAGCTTTGGGTTCTTGGATGAACTTAAATATTGAAAGATTGTAGAAAACATGACAAAGTAATATAATCCATCAAAAATTCCTTGGGCCATGTTTTAACAATAATAATCATGCAATTTTTTTTCTTCATAGGTTTGTATTGTTTAAACACGAATTTCGTGTGCTTGAAACATGTATGAAGCGTGTACATGTAGAATGCAAGATTTTCATTCATAAATCTTCGTAAAATCCCTCATCCTACTTATATGTACTTCATATGGGTTTTAATCACACAACATTCATCTCGAGATAATATGAACATATGAAAAATAAATTCACACAACTATTATTACCAAATCATGGCCCATGAATTTTATGATGTTTATTTCATAGTTAAATTTTTATGAGCACAAATCTTGTCAAAAAATCAACAAACAAAGCTTGAATCAATGGGATTTGGGAATAATAGTCATCTTAGCTTTGAAAAACTTCAATTAAGATGATGAACTCGCAAATGCTACAACTCCATTGGTAAAAACTAATAGCAAAGAATTAGATTTTGGCCATTTACATTACACCATCAAATTGTAATTTGGCAAAAAACAAGCATTAGGTGGATTAATAATCAATAAAGGAAGTAATCACACGAATGCCAATTGGTGCCGAGAAGATTTTTTGGAGTTATTGGTGGTGTGGACCTTAGGCTTGAAAAACAATAGTGAGATGGGATGAAACTTTCATTCATTATAACCAATTTCATCGTGGTGATGAAGATGGATGTTTTGGGTGTGGTTTGGCAACTTACCACCTCATTCAAAACCATATGTGACAAAAGAGAATGAGGTTTTTTTTTTCGCTCATTGCAACTCCCAAACCAAGGGTGAAATTTTGCCCTAGTTTGTAAAAAGAAGAAATGTTGCCTCAAGCATAGCCTTGTTTGAATAAGATATCACCTTCATTTACATCACCTCCAATCTACCTAGTTTTAAATTTATGATAATGTAAATTAGTCTAAATGATGAGGCCAAAAACAACACCATATTATTTGACTATGCCTTAAAGGCAATGCTTGAATCAAAGTTGGTTTTTAAAAACTATAAACAAACAACTATCTTAAGCTCCATGTTGCTTTAAACTACCCACGATAAATTTCTATTCAAGAATTTAATCATGACACTACCATCATGGACATTTAAAATTGTAAAATATGTCCAAACTTTTAAACAATTACAAGCTTTCCATCTTTTCTCTTATTGGTTGGAGGAAGCACAAATTTACACACCAAATTCAAAGGATCAAGCAATGTGTTACTCAACACCTTTGGTTCATGTAATGATATTTCAAATTGATTAAAATAAAACAACCCTAACCAAACACATTTATCTCAAGCTACTCATAAAATAACAACAATCATAAAACATGTGTGAATTTATGTGCATACAACAAATTAGTCATTGAGATGTAACCGTGAATATATAAAGATTATTCAAGAAATTGTTGAAGCCAACTACATGGTGGGTGGTGTGTTGTCAACATGAAAATACAAAATAGTGATTAATTGTAACAATTGCAACTTTTGAACACTCAATAGTTCTTCCTTAACAATTCCATGCACAAAAACCTTTTTAATGGGATTTGTCAAGCAGAGAACCAAATCAATTGGACTTTATAATTGCCCCACTTATACCAACTATGATTAACAATTATTTGAAAATTTGTGATGTTGCCAAAGCAATATTTTTTTGGGTAGCTAAGTTTCATTATTTTTGTGATTTTTTGAGGAGGAAAACTTGGGAAACCATTTGAAAAAGTGAAAAATGAGGTTTTCCAACAAGCAATTTGCCAAATTGGCAAAATTGCATATTTAGGGGGAAAAAACATTGAGGCAAAGTGGCATTCAATATAAGAGAGTCTAGCCAAATTTGGCTAAAGTTAAGATATGAAAGTATGAATATTTAAAACACCCTTTTACATTGTTTCCACTATATCAAAACTTCATATAAAGATTAGATATTTCTAGCATTAATTTTTTTGAAATCCAATGAATAAAACCAACTTTTTTGCATTTTGATTTTAAAAACTTGCAAGAAAAAACCTTTTGTTTACAGTATGAATGCATGTTGGAATGTCTACCATTGGATTGCATTTCATTTCATTTCTAAGCTCCCTTCATGCATGTTGTGAACCTTAGAAGGTTTGATTATTTAGACAAAGCACAAATATTTAAGTAACTTGCCTACCTAAGCACCAACTAATTATTTTTGGGTATTGTCCAAAAAAATTGAAAAATACATGTCTTCCATGTTAAAAATATGAAAGAAGCTCTCAAGCACACTAGCTTCATTATTTGACATAATGCCAAATTATAAAATAATATTATTTCTATTTCCAAACATGAATGATAAGAAAATAATTATTAAGCACCTTATGCCAAACTAGCCTAGATGCCATGGGTATAGTTGAGGACAATATAAATAATTTATTATCTTTCTTTAATCTTTTTCAATACCTAATGCATTCTTTAGTCCATGTATTTAGTTCAATTTTGGTCCCAAACAAAACTTGATGGATTACTTCAAAGTTTAGATGTTCAAGAACATCCAAAAGTCATGGATTTGTGAACAAAAAGGCACACAAGCATAGGTGAAGAACTTGACAAAAAAACACCACTTGTAAAATTGGTGGAGTTTTCATGGATCGTGATTTATTTATTTATGGGAATGATTGTGATTTTTTTGCAAGGATTTTTTTGAAGAAATGTTAAAATTATTGGCAAAAGGAAGAGGATTTCGAATGAAGAGCAATCGTTTTCCCATTAAGGGGGTGAGTTCAAGGTGAGATCAACCTGATAACGAAAAAAAAAGTACATTGGTAATAAACATGGTTAGAAGTTTCTTTTTCTCCTAGGTTGGTAAAACAAGTTTGAATTGGATTTTTGATTTTTGATTTTTTCTTCTCATTTTTGTTATCACTATTATGAATGTTGTGCAACAAATACCTCTTCATGAAAAAAATTCTTGCTTTTTAGCCTCCCATATGAGAAAACCACTCCACTTTGCCTTGAATATGAGATTTTTATTGTTTTTATTGGGGTGTAGATAACCAATGTCTACCACAAGAGGTGTTCTTATGGACAAAGCGATTTCACTAAATTTTGATTGAATTCACAGATCTAATAAAGATGAACTAATTGAAAAGTAGTGAATTCACTGATCTAATGAACAGTGACCAGTAAACTGCACCCACATTTTGTAGCATGGAAAAAAAACTCAGAGTGAAAGAGGGGACCAAAGACAGGATCATTTTAAGGACAACTTTATTAAAAATGTCCAAGACTTGGGTGTTGAAGTGAAACATTTTGCAGATTCCCACTTTCAAATCCCAGATAGGTAATGCATCTCTGGAACTCATCATCAGGTGGGAACTTGTTGATTCATTTGCACCTGGTATGGAGAAACTAATAAATAAGTTTCAATGTCTTTCTTCTCCCACACTCTTTGAGTCCAGTTCTAACCATGCCTTGACATTTCTCCCATACCCATAACTGAAGAATCTGACCATGATCACCAGTGACCCATTTTACACAGAATGTGGGCTTATTGTATAAAGTTTGCCAAATTTTCATCACTTGTGCAGAAAACATGCACATGACAAAATTTTCTTTCCATAGGTACTTATCAAGTGGGTGGGTTTGGGTGGGTTGGGGTGGGTGGATGTGCCTTGCATGCACATAATACATGGTTAATTAATTAAAGTATGGGTGAACAAACCCTATCATGAGCTGACTATTCTAAGCTCCTGACTAGTTGTAACTTAGCCCCATAAAATGCATGCAAAGATTGTCATCACCTTAAAACTTTTGTTAAGAAACTGATGATGTCAGTTGATGGGCATCCATAGTAGTTTTAGGTCTGCAATCATACATGACATTAAAAAAGAAGAAGAAAAAGACTCAGCTTCCAGAGACATGCATGCAATGCATAATTGAATTTGGGTTATTTAGTCCAATTGATGAAATCCCATGCAAAAAAAAGAGAAAAAGAAACCCATTAACTCATCAAGAAGAAGAAGAAGAAGAAGAAGAAAGAAGAAGCAAATTAAATAGTACCCATCAATGCTTTATATAAAATTATTTGATTTTTCAAAAATACACTTATTACTCCCTACACTAGAAGTGCCATAAATGGTCACCCCAGACTTCCTTCTCCTCCTCTTTCTCCTCATCCTCATCAGGTTTGCAGAAAATGTTCCCTCTGCAAAGCAAAAGCAAAGCAAGGAAAGGACAGAAAGAAGGGAGGGGAGGGGTTAAAGAAATTTCAAATATGAGTGTTTAATGAGATGGCAGTTGAAGCTTTACAATTAATGAGACTTCTGACCTACCTCCCAAAACCCATTAGGTATTAAATTGTGGAATATGTAAGTTAGATCTCTCTCTCTTTCTCTCTCTCTCTCTCTCTCTCTCTCTCTCTCTCCTCAT
>Ga0209208_10008700_pt1 | contig 13487 bp, 13 predicted proteins | sample S1TSphfallax_3_FD_187694 | JGI IMG/M metagenome (GOLD analysis project Ga0209208, IMG submission 187694) | Host-associated microbial communities from peat moss isolated from Minnesota, USA - S1T2_Fd - Sphagnum fallax MG (SPAdes) (version 2) | ecosystem: Host-associated > Plants > Peat moss >...
TACATTCATTTGAATGAAAAAACCCTATTTTATGTTTTTTTGTAAAATTACATGAATGAAATTGTTCATATGGAATTGAAATGGTACAATCAACTCATATTCAATATATGATTGAGTACTTCATCAAGTTTGGTAATCATTTGAATGATTTTTGTAAAATATTTACAATACATTGTTATGAATACTACTTTTTGACAAGTATATATTTTAATCATTTAATATCAATCAAAAAATATAATTTCTTTTGAAAAATAATTATTCTTTTGTTTTTCGACTACCTTATTATGAGTATAATTGATGAAAAACCCTTTCAATATTAGCTTGGTGGAAATTTGAAAACACCAATTCATGAAATAATATTTGTGACAACAATTTTTGAACATTGTAATGTGCTTTCACCAAAGTAGGCCTAGGTAGACCCTACATAGTTATGTACACCTAACTAGACCATACATAGGCCCAGTTATGTTCTACCTAGGGCTAGGTAGTTGTATAAATAAACCTAGGTAAGCCCTAGGGGTATGTGCAAACTAAAGTGGACTAATATATCTATAACATGGTTATTTTTTTGCATCCTTGTGGATTATAATGTGTCCCATGTTGAACAAAAATTGAAATTTATTATGATTTTGATGTAACTTAAATGAAATGTTTTAATGATTTAAAAATTAATGTTTTACACCAAATGTGGACTTTTTAATGTGCTTGACTTCCATCTTAATAATACAATAGGAATTTATAAATGAATTCATCATGATAATAATTTGTAATGATGAATCCATTTATTAATCCCTATAATTCATAAATGTCATAGGCAATTCAAGATAGGGGTTTCTAAACCATTTAAAAATGCCATGAAAGTTTTGGGGGACGTTTATAGATACCAAAATTGAAGGAATTTTGTGATGTTCATTACAACATGAATTTTTTGAAATTTTCATTTTTTTTTCACAAAAATTATATTTTGGGATGTATTAGAACCCATCACCATTAGATACTTTTTGGAAAAGATGATTTTAAAAAAATTTCAAACATTGACATCCAACAATGTCACATCAATATCACAACAAAATACACTACAAAAATGTATTTTTAAGGGAACCTACTTTGTCACTTTTGGTTCATTCTAACTTGCACATACTCCTAGTAGGCATAAGTAAACCCTAGGCGGCCTATATACCCCTAGGTAGGTGTAAGTAAACATAAGGTAAGTTAGGTGAACCTAGCAAGACTCTAGGTAACCTAAGTAAACTTAAGTAGGCCTTATGTTAGGACTTAAGTAACCCAAATACACCTAGGTAAACGTAGGTAGACATAGTTAAATGCTAGGTAGGCCCTATGTAGGTTATATATGGAGATTGTATGTAGGCTAAGTAGACCCTACATAAGCTAGGCGAACCTTGTGTAGGTTAGGTAGACCTATAGCTATATAAGCCATGTAGGCCTACTTACTTGAGTCCAAGTTAGGCACCTTAGGGTACCTAGTCTAAATTAGGCACCTTAAACTAATATAAGTTAGGTGCCTTAGACTATCTTAATAGACAATTAGGCTAAGATGCCTAGTCTATGTTGTATAGGTTAGCCAAGTGGCAATATTTAATGGGTCAATAAATTTCATTATTTACATGTAATAAATTGATCCAACACCTATATTGATCAATATGGGTCATTGGATGTCCTCTATGAACACCATCCTATAATCCTTGGTTGTTAATGGCATTTGCAATTAAGGCCATGTTTGTGACTATTGGCATAAACAACCTAGTCATTTGGACTAGAAAGTCAGGTAGTTTTGTGTAATCATAAATAACATAAGCAATTTAAAATGCATTCAATATTTATGCAATCTTTCAAACCATGTTTTCATGTAGTGTTCAAACCTATTTCCATTCCAAAAGTAAAACAAAACATTTGCAAATTATATGTTTTTACAAAATTTATGGTAAACTTAATGCTTATATTTTTGATTTTTTGATTTAAAAATTGTTTGAATCTACTTACACCTACTTTCATAAAATTTGGCATTATAAAGAAATGAATTTTTTTTCATAAGTCATAATAACATATTTAACTACCAATGTAATATGTTTATTAAAATAATATTAGATGAGATCAAAAATCTTAATAATTATCATTATTACAAAATAAATCACCATTCCCCTATGCATTCCATTGAACATCCACCCAACATTGAGTGGGAAGGGTTGTGTAATCTTCTCACACAATCAAATTACATGTTTAATGATTTGATACATATTATGGTACTTTTCATTCAACCAAAATAATACATTGAGTTGGAGGGGTTGTTTAATTTTTCTAACACAATCAAACTACATGTTTAACAATTTGATAAAATTGTGGTACTTTTTTATCGACCAAAATAATACATCGATTGATTTAATTGATTATTTTTTACCCCTTAAACTTACCATAAACTCATATGGCTTGGACGTGGGAGGATTCACCATTTCTTCCCTTGTAATATATAAAATGTAATTTACAATGGGAAAAATACATTGAAATAATTAAAATTCTTAAGAGTTTTAAATTGGACTCCTAAAATTGGGGCTCATTCTTTTTTGAATCTTTGAAGCCTTGTAATTCCCTCAAAACAAATATTTTAAAATCATGAAAATATTTTATTATTTCATAAGTTGCAAAAAAATCCCCTTTATTTCATGTATTCCATAAATATTAAAATACACAAAAGTGAGTTCCCTAGTAGATGTAACCAAATATTTTCTCTTGCCTTGGGGATTTCAAATCCTTGTGGTTGCTCCATATATACTTCTTCCAAACGGTTATACATAATTGTTGTTTAATTGCAAAATTGGACTATATGTGTGTCTTATTGTACTTTAATAGATAACACATTCTAAATTGGTTCATATTTCAAAACAAGAAAAAATATATGTTCATACTTGATCCCAAAGGTCTATTTATAGCCTTTAGCAAGTAGTTGAACCTTATATTTGACAAGGGCCCAATAAAAATAATTTTGATCTTGTATATCCAATTATAAAATTTATTTATTTTTATGGGGAGGAAGGTTAATCAAGATCCAAGTTTTGTTTTTGCACAAGGAGTGGAACTTTTCTACCACTATTGCTTGCCATTGGTTGGCTTATGTGCATGCATTTGCATTTGAAAAACATTGAAAATTTTCACAACATTTTGTTTGTTAATTGCGTAGAAACATCGTTGCATTTGTTAAATAGTTTTCCATGTCTTCATACAAATTTGGTATTAACACAAGAACAAATGGTAGACAAACACACGATATCTTTGTTAATCCATTTATGAACTCCTTAGTAAGTTCTTCTTTGATGGTTGAACCAACTATGTTAAACTTCTTTCTAGCTAATAACAACACTCAATAAGAACTTCCACATACCAAAATTTTCTTTGTTGAACTTGTGAACATGTCTCGTAGTTTTTACCAAGTTATTTCTAGGTGTCAAGGTTGAAGGTGTCAAGGTTGAAATTAAAGATGGTACAATTGTAAGAACTCTTCCTTCCACGGTGATAAAAAAAAGTATTTCAGTATAGAAAGACGTTGAATACAAATTTGTCACAATGACAATACGGAAAAACCTAGTGTACAACTAAAGCCAACTTGTCTCTAGAAATGTGATGGGCTCACACTTTGTAGAAAATAGAAAGAAAGGTGGACTTGATTAAACACGAGTTTTTTAATGTTGAAATTTTTTATTGCATGTGATAAAAATATTGTAACACAAATAATTAATGTGCATAGTTGATGAAATATATGAGTGAATGACAAATTAGTTACATAAGATTGTTGGATTGGAAAAGTTTCTATGTTAATAAAGATTAAAACATATCACTTTCTACAACTTATATCGATTTTGGGGTACATGTTAGCCACATAGTTAGTTGCAAATCGAATATTTTTCACAATTATATACCAATACTTGATATTTCATGTTTTAATGTTGTCAAATGTTCTTCATGTTGTTTGTTGCCAAAGGTGCTTTGCAAGTTTGGTTTTCTCTGTTCTAAATCATACCTTAAATCACTTTTAGCTTACAATTTTTTGGGAACAATTTTTGCAATGACCAACAATATTCTATCATATATCCTATTAGTTAGGTACCATCACATTTTTATTACAATTACATGCATTGGGAATTGATGGCTATTTTATTATTGTTGTCAATTCCTCTTAACAATAACATAGTGTTTTTTTGAGGCTTGATAAATACACTTTGTGTAGTGATAATATTGAAACTTAAGCCTAAATCATGTCCAAACTTTTTATACACACCTATGAAATGAAAACAATAGATCATCTATTCATTTCAACTAAATAATGCAAATAAAAAAAGTAACATTAGAAAGTTGCACTCATAAATCACATCCAAACTTGTTTTTAAACATTTAAAAACTAAAAAAACCATGGAAAATCATCTATTCCATTTCAACAAAAAAATATGATACAGAAAAACAACAAAAAGTTACATTTAATGAAATCATGCTTATTTATGCAATTATGAAATGAAAAAAATGAACTCGTTAATGATATGGTAAAGCCCCAAATTTGGCAAATATTATTTTAAAATCATTGTAAGACTTCTAGATTCCAAAACATACATGTTCTTCTTGAATCAAGACATATCTAAACACAAAAAATATATTTGAATTTCTTTTGCAACAACATTAAAAAATGAAAAAGCTTCAACAAGATGAACAAAAAATTGGCAAGTAGAAAACTCTTTTGCACACACACACCTTGTGCTCTAGATAATGTTGCCTTCATGATCTAGAGTAGTTAGATTCATTTTCACTTGTTGCACATAATGTGGTGTTGTGTTGATTCATGTTTGATAGTTTTTGGAGGTGTAATGTGTTATGTACAAACACATTGAACATTGCTACCACCTTTAAACTTTAGGTGACAATACCCTTGTGCTTAGATGACAATGTTAAACATGTGTTTTTGATGATGCCACCTTTATGTTTCATGCTCTCAATGTTGTTGCCATCATGTGCAACCTCCCACATCACATAATAACTTACAACAAATAACCTTTACACCACAACCTTTGCACATCAACCTACAATACTATTGTTGAAATCACCTTTAAAACCACATTGAAAAAGAGAAAATTCCAAGAGCTACAAAAAAATCCTACTACAACAATGTCAAAATGTGTTAACAAAGCACTTTTAAACATTAAGGAGGAATTTCATTGTATTTTGACATTTTAGCAATCTATTTTAGAACAAAATTGAAAATCCAACTTTATTTTTCAAAATTTTTAGCATTTTGTTTTAGATTTCTTTTTATCAATCCTATTACTTACCTATGGTAGTTCTTTGTTGTTGGAACCCAATTTAATGTGAATGAAGTTGCAAAAGTTTAACCTTGTTTACACATAAAAAAAGGTTACATCATTATACACATACATGCAGTTTGTGGAGTAGGCACAAGCCTAGGACAAAAAAACACTTATATGGCCAATTAAAACGGGAGCCTTGAGTTGTTTTGAGGAGTTAATTTAAGCAAACTAATGTTTTAAAATGTCATAATAGCATCATAAGCTTGTCCCTAGGTGGAAAGAAATTGTTTATGACCGACGAGAGTAGTCAAATCAATGCTTTGAAGTATTATTAATCTGTGCAAAAGGAAATGTATCGTTAAATAGGGTTGTATTGTTTTGTAAATGCTTATTTAATCCTTCCGACTATTTGTGTATGAACCTGAGAGAAATGTGATTGTTTGTCTTCTAAAAATAAATATATAAACAAATAAAGATTGACATCAACTAAAGTTGTTCTTCTTGAGCTTTAAAAAAATCATGAATGAACTTTCTTCTGACAAGGAAAACTAATCCAATAGAAATAAAATGGGAATTAACCAAACCAATGGCATTTACTTCTAATCAAGCTATTGATCATAACCCAACTCCAAATCTTCAACAGATGACAAGCCAAGAAGATTGCAAAACAAATGAATCAATCTTCCAGAGTTCATACCTGCATTCCCACAAATCAAACAAAGCATGTTGCCCATGCAATGATCAAAGCTCCGCATTTGCATCTCATTTACTGTAGAAACAACTGCCTTCAACCAACTCCCAATCCAGCCCATGTATAACAGCTTTTTAGCATGACACCATAATCATGGGAGAGTATTTGAAAAGAATGAACATTTCTGCAGAAATCACATCCACATTAATAGAGATCCAGTTAATGGAGATCCCTTATACACCACTAACAAATCCCATCCCTCCTTATATTCACATATCTGACCTTGATATTTCATACTAGCAAAACTATCCACCCTTGGCTCACTCAGAACTCTAGGGAAAAGCATAATGGGTAAAAAACTACGAGGTCCTGTGTTTCTTTGTATAAATACAGATGGAAAAGACTGCTGGTTTGCTCCTGAAAACACAAGCTATTAAGCAATAAAGTCACAGAAGTCAAAAATCAGGCGGGCAAGCACAGTGGGGATCAATGGAAAGCCTTCTGGGACCCCACTAGTGGCTTTTACACAGCCACTGTAGCCACAACTACTAAAGCTGTTTTCATGAACCTCCTTGTCTCGGTACCTGGTTCCAAACAGTCTATTATAGATAGGGTAGCAAGTAGCAACAGGAAGAGCTGTCCAAGAGCCTACACTCTAGCAGGACAGACTTCATTTCCCCCAAGAGACTCATTCTTTCTCAAAAAAGGGAAATGTAGTGCAAGCTAGCTTCCCCCCCTGAAGCAATAGGTCATTATTCGGTTCCGAAACAAATCATAGGCACAGTAATAAAAAATGCCCATCGATGGTATTTGGCACTTTATATGCTCAGTGCTTTGAAACTGTCTACATTTGTCGGATGCCACCTGTGCGGCTCAGAATCTCCTGTTCCTTCAAATGTCGTTGAAATCTGGCCAGACGAGCCTGCAGGTTCACAATGCCTGCTGCCTTCTGAGAAAGGACATAGTTGAGTTCAGACACATAGTGGTCTATTCGACTGCCAGGCTGGTCAACTTCCGCTAAGAGCTTCATCTCCTGCATAAAACATTAACTTGTAAGAATCCTTGCCTATTCCTTTAATTCCTCTGCAGCACAACAACAGCTAAATTTGCACATCAGGGCTCCAAGAGTTGAGGTTACCTCCCGTACAATCTCCATTGTATCTTCTACCTCCTTCCGATGGGCTGAAATGACCTTTTCCTCTTCCTGCACCATCCACCCCCTTGTCAAGCCAGCAGCATACTAGGAACCTGTTCTCCCAGTCCCCAAAGTCCACCAAGCACCTAGAAGTGATCAAAGATGACCTGTACAGAGTTGTGCTAGACCTTTCTTGAATCCTGGAAACCATTTGCTAATTCAAAGCCTATCTCCTTCATATTTGGATCTGAAAACCCTAGTTGGAACTGATAGAGAAATCCTGCAAGAGGAAAGAATACAGTAGCAGAAATTCTAGTCCCTGAGTGTGATCTCATATGACTGACAGAGGACTGTTCCTTTTTCAACCAGAAGATTTGATAGGTTCAAATTGAGATGCTTGCCGTCCAGTTTTACATGCCATATCCAGACAATTGTAATAATACATTTTTCATTTGTGACTAGCAAAGCATCACTGCCATCAGGATCTTTGTCAAACTCTCAATATTTCAAAAAGGGTCAAATTTTTATTACCTCAAGAATAGCATTGATATGACCTTCATGGTTGAATTGCAGAATATCCACTTCTGAGTCTACCCTAGAATGGGCAATGGCACTAGGGAGTTGTTCATCATTCTGCCGCCTTGAAACACTCTCAGGCTTGACCACATCATCTCGACTGAATTGTCGTTCCACTTTCTCTTCCCTACCCACCTTCCGTCGAGAAGGCAAGACAACCTGAACCCTTTCAGTCTCATGAAACTCTGCCCCATGTAATTCATACAGTCCCCCATCCCTCGTGTCCACATGGCTTGACATATCTTTTTCACTGGTTGCTGACAAAGCCCTGCTATCATATGAAGGCCTGCTATCATCCCTTCCTGAGAAAGTACATTCCTTTGATTGATTGTTTAGTTCATCATGTTCCACATGCTGTGAATAGCATCCGGGATCGAAGGATGGGCATCGGCCATTTTCTGCTGCTCTGTTCTCGAGCACATAATCTGGCACTTGTGGAGTTAGCTGTGCTGGGATTGGAAGAGGTGGCTGAGATGTTGTAGCCTCCCTTTGCATCGGTGCTGTGCAACTCAAATCTTTCTTTGAGTTGTTATTCTTGGACAGTCCTTTCACCCTAAGGAAATTGCTTTAGTGATTAGCATTTGGAGATACTTCAAATGGGAGCGTAAGAAACTCAATAGCAATAGAAAATGCTTAGGTAAGACTGGATCCACAACCAGTGTTAGGTAAATGGACTAAAAAGGAGGGTACCATCACATTTCTGCCTACCTGTCTGCATATCTGAGCGTATTCAGAGTATGTTCACAAGAGCCTGCATTTGGAGACACACATGAGATCATGACTGTACGTGAATCGCCCATAAATGAGTCACGTAGCACCTCTGTCAATTTGCTGCCCCGGAAAGGGATGTGACCCTGCTCATTGTCAAGTGCTCGTATGCACTCCTTGAGAGCCAACAAGCTCTTGTTGATTTCTGCTCCTTCCATTCTACACCACAAAGCACACCTCAATATCCAATTGAAGAAAAAAGGTATATTTCTAGGCAATAAGCTGAAAGGATCATTAAGGACTAACCTTGTTTGCCGATCATTATCAGTGGTATCAGCCCCTCGCTCACTGCCTGCAAGGTCAATGAATGATATCTTGCCAACAACACGATTTCCCTTTGTATCATTGCCTTCGGGTGCTTTCTTGATCACGAGCTGAAGAATTGCATGAGACCTAGATGACTCTTCATTGGCTCCAGTGGAGCCAGTGCTGCGAGATAAGTTGCCCTTGTCAATATACTCTTTTACCAGCTCCACGTGCGACACACAATACTCTTGCAGACCTACAATGCATACTTGTTGTCGTCCATCCTCTCGCATACACAGTTTTCTGCACCACTATCACCCTGTTTCATCACTCTAGTCCCAGTGACCTTCAAAATGCTGTCATTGGGTGGAATTCTCAAAGGGAGACAATAAATTGCTCTCTTCACCAGCAGAATAAACAAGCAAATCTCACACAGATATGGACAGTCAATCCAGGTTTATTCTATCACAATTCAACACTTAATCCCCTTGAATAACTTTGCTGTAAAGGGGACTGGATGACAGTTTATGGTTTACAGCCTAGAATGCACTGGAATGCAACAATAGGATAATATAACACCAAGTAGTCTGCGATTCAGCAAGCAAACTGTATGGATTGAGTAATGCACCTCCTTTCATTCAGAAGATCGTAGAGTTTACCACCATAGATCTCAAAAAAGCTTAGCCAGAGCTGAAGCCCCTGACTTCGGTACTTTGGCTGCTGCATCAAGGTCATTATATCTTGAGTGGCTCTGAGAGGCAATGGCTGCATTGTATATGTCTTCCCACTTCCTATAAGAAAGGCCAAAAACCACAAGAACTTTTCAACCAAGAATCAGAAACACTGCTGTGGGCTGATCAGGCCTGCACACAAAGGTGCAGGTACCATCACCGGGCACGGCTGACTGAGGCAGACAAACACCAGATGGAGGCCAGTGCCACCTGCTTACTGGGCCCTATCCAAGCATGGTACAAAGTCCTCATGAAAATCAGTGAAAGCTGGTGAAATAGAACCAGAATTAGCATGAGATAATAATGTTCAGAAGAGAAGTTCCTTGGTGCTTGCCTGTTTGTCCATATGCAAAGCATGTTGCCTTTGTGCGCTGAAAAATTGTGGGTACAATTGGCTCTACTGTTGTACGATACACCTACCATACCCGGCATTATCATTAGCAGGGGAGCTTAAATAGCCGTCAGTGCACTTAAGGAAAAGTGGAACTGATAATTTTAAGGAAATGTGTAACTTACTTCATCATTGCTTACATACTGATCCAGAACTGCATCAAACACAAACTCATGCTTCTCAACATATGCTGTCAGATCCACCTGTACCCATGGAAAAACATAAAGTTTAAAACATAAAGTTAACTCATTTCTATCAGAATGCAGAGCAATCTCCTCAACAACCATGTGAAGGTAACACCTTCAAACGTGAGTGCAGTCATATCCTTATGAGAGTTGCTCACAACATAATGAGACCATAACCTTCATCAGGAATGACAATGACAAGCTGCCATGACTACCCACCAACATCATAAGCTCCCAACAGTGGGTGTACATAAGTACACAATAATCCATCTAAATACTTGGGCAAACCATTATACAAATCATCAAGTTTACTCAGTGATTTTAACACATGAGCTACAGGGCCAGTAGACATGAGGTAATTGGCAAATGAACTTGACAGCCTAAAAGCACAGCACAGTTGTCAGATTGACAACAGACTACACAGAGAGCAATGAGGTAAAGTGTCCTCCAATACCATACTTACAGAGGAGGCGAGAGATAGAAACTTGAATCCAAAAGCTCAGAGTAGGTACCTTCACTTTCGGTTCATGCACAGTTAGAGAGGCCTCTGCATCATTTATTGTTATAATGTCTTCCTCTTTCCGTGCCAGTTCTTTCTTGTTAATGGGCCGTTTGCGAACCTACATTGCAATTTGTGAGTTCCAAGCTATGGCAATGTATCCAACACCAGTGCACAGGGAAGTCCATCCCAAAAGCATAATTTCCTGAAACAGACTTCAATCCAGAATGCAGGATAATGTATAACATGGTTATATCCTCACTTCACCTTGCAGTAAGCAGGCCATTGTACAACATTTTGATCAACACATAGAAAGCCCACATGGGAAGCACTAAATTACTAGTTGCAATTGACTCCAAGGATACTCTTCATTGTAACTGCAAGTATATAACAGAAATTTTTACTAACCAAAGAAGACATAAAAATACAGATTCCTTGGGCATTGACAGGAGCCAGCACATACCACGACTTTGATTCGAGCAACGCTATTGCCATTCCGGTCTTTCTCATTGTGTGAAGATCTGGGTGGGCTGCTTACAGAGACAACCTGTGACTTGTTCTGTTGCTTGATGTTCACCAAATGTCCCTCATCTTCACTCTCAAACTCCTTTTCGGTGACAGCCTCAAATAATGGAGATGGCTGAAATGGCTCTGGAATGGAGGTCTGCAGCATCCAGTCAAGGGTATGCTTTGGTTCAGATTACAAACATACCAACAGAGATGTATGGATAGGATCCCCCAACATTCTTCTGCTGGTTTGAACTTGAAAGACCCTGCCATAACCACAAGCATCCTGAATACCACACCTTATTCTTAAGGTGCAGAAACACAGTCTGAATTCGGTTTACATCACTGCACATTATGGACACACACACACTAGTAAAAGATTACAAAGGTGCACTATCAATAACATTGCTTTCCATTACAGATGAATGCATGGAGATTGGTCAGTTATGGTAAAAATTTACCTGAGCCAATCAAAGCTCAGAATTCCTGTAATTCAGTCTAGAATAGAGTGATCAAACCCGAGATGATCCCAGCTTAGAATTCCTGCCATCCAGTCTAGAATAGAGTGATCAACAACAGACAGTCAACAGACTACAACAAGAGAAGTTAAACACTTGTCTCACCTCTGGGAAAAACTCTGTATCGTCAATAGAGTGCAAATCCAAGATTTCTGGGCCAAAGTCAGCTTTAAACTCTGGTGAGAAGAACACATCATCCATGCCACTTTGGCTTGCAGAATGAGAACAAGCAGGAGGAGTTGTGGGTTCTTCAGCTGGTGGAGGAGGCTCGACACCACTGCTGATTGTCTTTATCAACCTAAACAGCTTCTGCTTGTCTTCCAATGACTGCACCCCATACCTTGCATAGTCCTGCTTCATCACAAACCACACTCCAGCCCAACTTGTATCATGATTCCAGACACTGCCAGAATTTTACATGCTTGAGAAGGCGCTGATGATGCAAGCGAGAAAGAGGATGTACATAACTATGGATACTATGGCGGACAAGGCGGGCGGTGATGCATGCATTGCATCGAAGGAGGGCTGGAAGAGAGTGAAGCCACCTGCCTGCATGAGCAAAGATGGAAGCAAACGGTGGTCAAGGGCGGCAGCGGCTAATGGAGCTGCCAAATGCTGGAGACCTGCAGATTGCAACCAACGTGCCAGTACTGCATCTCCATTAGGGCTGTCCGATGATACAGCCGCATGATTGCTGCTGTGGTGGAGGAGCTGCTGGTGCTGAATCGCTACATTGTTCTGCTGCTCCATCTGCCCTCCCATGGCATAGCCTGCATTCATGCAGGCGGCTCCTGCATACGAAGCACCCCGCTTTTCTACTCACGCACCGCCTCGACTACTACTGCTATGTCTTGCGACCTCCGTCGAATTCCGATTCTACAACCAAGGTCCTGAGCGAAGAAAAACCCTCACTACGATCCAACGAGAGCGCGATTGTCTCTCGTATCATCGACGCCTTTCAAAGACCACGCAATGCACTCTTACTATTACACCACCACCCAGTAACAGGGACACGTTTTTGCAGTTAAGGGCGACACGAAGAGCAAATTGCCCCCCAACAAAACCGCACTCTCGAATCTACCTGTCACGACAATCTTCTAAACCTGGATCACGCAACAGATAGACTACCATCACCTACTGACACGACCAAAAAACAGACTCCACAAAACAGGCTAAATGTTCGGAAACTCATAAGAATCGCCGACGACGACGACGACGACGACCTGTTAGGTACAGATGCTCCGAAAACTCGCTCAAAAGTGCAACCGGAGAAAAGTTTCCTCCAAAGGAAAATAATAATAATAATAAGAATAAGAATAATGCACGCAGAAAAGCAGATGATTCCAGAGAATCGATGCGGCAATAATATCGAAACTGACCCCGTCCGTCTGTCCGTCGTCGGAAGTGCTCCTTCCTTCCGCTCCGCTCGTTCCCTGCAACATAGCGTCAGGGGCGCGAGCTACGGAAAAGGAGAGAGAGAGACGACCGAGCTCGGGTGCCCGGGGCAGCCGGATCTGTGAGCCCGGCCCGGTTCGGCGAACCCGCAGAAACATCGGCACCCGGCCCTTTTCACCCATTAAGCATCTCTAGCGGTGCCTCTATCACTATCACGTCCAAGATGTAGTCTTAAATTATTTTTTAATTATTATTTTTTAATTAAAAAAAAACCGCTCAGGGCAGGCCCGATTCAGTAAAGGGGGACAAGAACTCTAAAAGACAAACCACCGAACATTACAAAGCTAGTTCTTGAACACTAAAAAATATTCTTCTTATGTTGCTCTGTTGCTATTAGAGTTCAAAGATGATTTGTAGAACTGAAGGTGACGCTCTTATAGCACTTTAAATCGTTTAAGATGAACAAGAAATGAGAAAGTTATAAACTTTGAAAATAAGACAGGCCAAAGAAAAGAAAAATAAAGAGGAAAAAAAAAAGAAAA
>Ga0209208_10008701_pt1 | contig 13486 bp, 11 predicted proteins | sample S1TSphfallax_3_FD_187694 | JGI IMG/M metagenome (GOLD analysis project Ga0209208, IMG submission 187694) | Host-associated microbial communities from peat moss isolated from Minnesota, USA - S1T2_Fd - Sphagnum fallax MG (SPAdes) (version 2) | ecosystem: Host-associated > Plants > Peat moss >...
CAAGACGACACAGCGACAGACACAGAGAGAGAGAGACAGACAGAAGAGATAGAGGGAGCGCCGGCGTTTGTCCCGCAAATTTCTGCAAATTTTGTTTGCCTTTCGGAGCTGTTTTTTGATCGTTGGGGTTGTTTTTGTTGTTGAATTTGAACTAACAACAACGACAACAATAATAATAACTGCAGGTGGAGCTATGGTTCTTTTGTTGCTGTTCTTGATCTTGTTTTCTTGAGAAAGCGTTGCAGATTTTTGTGGGAGAGGAGGGTAATACAGGGTGGAGTCGTGGTGTTTGGGATTTTAGGTGGTGCACAGACACACGAGAGAGAGAGAGAGAGAGAGAGAGAGAGAGAGAGAGAGAGAGAGTGTGTGTGTGTGTGTGTGTGCAAGAAAGGAGGACTCGTGGTTTCTGTCTGAGTTGCTCTAGATACGAAGAGAATTTTACAAGAATTGTGGTTTGCCGGAAGACTTGGGTCTCAATTGAAGGATAATTTCTTTCTGTCCGTTCTGAGAAACAGGAAAGTGTGTCTTTGGTCCGCATTGCAAAAGGGTTTTTTGTTTTTTCCTGTGAAGAAACAGCAGCAGCAGGAGGAGGAAGAGCAGAAGAAGTGCCATAGCCTATTTCTGATGTTGGAATCACAAGTAAGCTTCCCTCACGCAGCAGTCCCAAGGAGATGGAGCATTGGGCAAGCTTCTTATGCAAAAGTGAACTCCTCCAACAACTCCATCATGGCTCCTTACATAGACTCGGATCTGCGCGTACCAGAAGTTTCACAGACAAGAAGAGGGAGGAGACGGCTGTGTGTTGCAGTCAGTGTGGTGCTCCTTGTGCTGTTGGTGGCATCTGTCACTGTTGTGGGGACAGCGGTAGGTGTAAGCCGTTCACGCAAGAATGCCGGAGCCGTAGGCTTGAAGAAGGGAAATGCAACTTTGGGTAGCTCGCTGGCTCCTGCACCGGCCCCCGCTCCTCAATCCTACTACAATGCGCTTGCCCCAATTCCTGGGACTGTCGACAACCTCGTCTTGGACCAGCTCTGCAGCTCCACCATGTAAGCCTAATGGCAATGACCCAACACTCTGTCTTCTCTCAGTATGTATGTGGCTCCATCTTCTGTCCCTTGGTAGAGAACCAGGAGGCAAGTCCATCCCTTTGCTGCGAAGTCTCACCCATCTTCTGAAATTGGGGTTTTTGTGGTTTGTTTGCCAGGTACCCTCAGCTATGCAGCGAAATTTTCCACGCCATACCAGGTGCACAGAAAGGGGATCTGCAGCAATGGACTGAAATGGTGATGCAAATGTCAGAGCAAGCTGTGAATGAGTCAGTTTCCCTAGCTCTACAAATGAGCCATCTGCGAGAAAACCAGGGAAGTGTGGCACTGGAGCAATGCATTGAGGTTTTGATGGACTCTCTTGACCAGATCAACAGCTCCATGTACTTGGTGGCTGACATGGAGCTCCATCCTAGCCCTGCAACTGAGAGTGATGTCCAGACATACATGAGTGCGGCCATGACTGACATTGATACTTGTCAGCAGGGTGTGAGTGATGTCGGTGGGTGGAGTGGTAGTGCTGAACTCTGCGGACCTCAAGCCGATCACATCAACCAGTTGCTTAGCATTTCACTCACTTTTGTGAATGTCTTAGGCAATTCTGAATTTGGGTCAGGCCATAATCGACGACTTCTGACTGTACTTCTGCCACCACAAAGTGAGCTACATAGAGAAGCCACTTCCAACACTCAAGCAGTGAGTAGGGGGAGTACCTTTGGGGGCCGCAGAGGTCTCCACTCTTGGAACTCTAATCTAGGTCTGCACGACCGCAATGAGTTATCAGTCACCTCAGCTTCAAACATGGACAAATCCAATGGAAGCAACAGCTTGGAAACTTGATCTCCATTTTGACTCTCTGGGTGGGTTATCTGCATAATTTAGAGTTCTTGTTGTTTGCTTTCTTACTTGCCCACACTTGACCTTACTGCACAAATGAAGGAATTCTGATTTTGCAGAATACCCAATATAATTTGCTTTCACTTCTTAGCTGCTTAGGTTTTGTTTGGTCTTTGTGGTACAACAACACAGCCAGAAAAAGTGTGGTGAAACCGTGAATATATAGGAGAATCACCTGTTCCAATTTTTTCAGGGGAACATTGTATTGTACATCTTCTGGTTGTAGCTAGATTAACTTGTTTTCCCTCTGCACCTACCTAATCGGATGATGGTTCTGTGTGCAGCAGGCCTGAGAGGATGCAACAAGCACATTGTCTCCAAGCTCATGCACAACACCCAGACTATAACCTCATGATGGAATACAATCTTCATTTGCCCCATGATTTGAGGCATTTCAGGTACATTAGCAAAAGAGGATGCTCCACTGGATCCTTCAGGCTGTTTGTAAATGAATCAAACAAGACTGTTGTAGAGTAGCACTACTATGTGAAACATTTTTGATTGTTCAATAGGTGCTTGACTGTGGCTCAAAGTCACTTTTGGTGTACATTGTGGATATTCAACAAAATGCAATTTTCTATGTAGATTGAGTCAAGATCAGGAATTGTTTAATCCAATCTTTGGATCAGCCACTCTCCTGTGTGGATTGGTGAAGTGCAGTTCTGATAGAAGGGTAAGAGTATGTACATAGCCACAGTTGAGAGGTAAGAATGGTTACATCCAGTGTTCAATACAACCCCTGGTGTTGCTCAAAGTGCAATTGTTTCAGGATTCAAGAAATGTTGGCAAGTGGAGACAGCATTTTAGCATTTGTGCCAACAAATGCAACATTAAGTTGGGTGGGGTGGGCAGCCTGACCCTGTCAATTCTGTGGGGGTTCGGATGCATATGCCAATGTAGTTCAGCTTGTGAAGAGGGAAGGTTATTATATTCATGGAGTGATCATTCGAAGCAGTTTTTGAGTCAGATGACATTGTGGGTTAGTAAACTCCATTAACATGTGTTCAATACATCAGCAGACAAGATGCTTGCAATGTATCTATTACAGATATCTATGTGTGATGTGATTGCTTGGCAGAATGTGGGACATGCAAAATGTAACTAGCCAATGTAAAAAGCATTTCAAAAGGCCACACAGGGATAGGTACATAGTGGAACTGCTTCCACAAATGCAAGTTAAGGGTGGTCAATTTGTCAGCTTTGTGAAGTTCATTCACATGTATTGTGAGGCAAAATGTGTGGGTGGGTCATGGACAATGCTTACCAGTACAATCACTGGTATTGCTCATCTCTCTGTGTTTAATTTGTGCTGAAGCCACCAAGGTACTACAGTATTCTCAATTTTTTGGTCATGTTGCTGAGGTGATCATCCATTAGATTTAACCAAATTTGGCTATAAATAGTTATGAAGGTAAAACAATTTAAGCATTGTTTTATATTTTTGGTTAAATACTCTAGTGTCCAATGTTACATAGAGGTCAACAATTTCTGCTGATTGTTTTTTTTTAAAGTTGACAATTAAAAACCCCAAAACCCACAGATTTTTTGTTTTCTGTTTCTAATCTCACTAGAAACATAAGTCCAGTTGATGTAGTAGTACCTTGGCTGCTGCAAAACTTGTTTGTTGAATTTCCGTCAGAAACTTTTGTTATTTGAATTTATGTTTTTTGGAGAACTTCAATATTTTGAAAATAATATAATTATTATCAAAGCTGCCAAGGTGGTAGGGTACATAAGTTCATCAAAAATTGGATTCAGTAATTGAGAGTGTAGGAATAGGTAGAAGTAGAGGGAGCAACAACCATGGACAAGATTGACAAAGGAAAAAAAAACTAACTTCTACATAGAAATATGTTGTAAAGATTGTTGGATCAACACTCTCCCCACTCTCTCAATGACCATCTTGGTCTTACACAAAACCAGCTTCCACAACAACCCCATAAAAAGTTTCCCAACAACTCACTCAGAAATGGAACAGAGGAAGGACAGTATTACCAACTACATCAATTCCCTGGAGTTCCCTAAATTAGGATCTCAGATTTCTGGATGACTCCCAAATTGAAATTCCACATAAGCTTTTCCCAATAAACACTCAGACATGTAATAGTAAGAAAACATATATCCCGCCACAACACAAAACTCTTTTGGAATGATTTTGATATTGACTTCTCTAGAGTTCCCAGAAGACGAATCCTAACTTTCTGGAATACACCAAACAAAATCCTCACAAGTTTGTATCCTTTTAGACCTGCCAACATTGCCCCCTAAGGAGTTTCATAAATTCCAACATCTCTACATCTTTATTCATTATCTTTAGTCTTTCTATTATATATCCCTATGCAACAAAAGAAGATTTAGAGTTAGGATACACCAAAAACACTATGGTTGAGGGCATTCCTCCCATCCACCACCTAACTGATCCAAAAACTTCACAACACAAAGAAGAGGAGGGAAAAAAAAAAAGGTGTTTGGCTTTCAACCACCTGCTCTTCTTATTCACTGACATCCCTTGCAAAGCCCGCCATTTCCAAAAGCCATGAAAAGCTTCAAACAACCTTCATCAATTCTACTGTTCTAGTTTTTCGCAAAACAAGTGCACACCACATAGTTGGCCTAATTAACTTGCAACATACAACACAACGAAATAAAACTCCCATCTCCACAACCCTAGAAACAGTCGACCAATCCCTCTCTTGTCATTTTCAGAATTCGGCACATGATATGCCCATTCATTAGATCTTCATCCAAGATTATTTTAGTTCACCTCTTTCATACCAGACTGCTTTGGTTTTTTGGTTGTTGGAATTGTGCACAAGAATGGTGGTTTAAGACTAGTGGAAGGAGTGGAACCAATTTTTTAATTGGAGATGTTGAGATGAAGGGAGGTTTTTGAAATACATTTTTTGTTCATGTGTTCACACAAGGGCCACATAGAAAGTGATTTAGTTTAGGGTTTAAGAAGAAAGAAATGAAATTATGGTTTAGGAAAAAAACAACAAAATTAGGATTTAGTGAGAAAGTAACAAAATTAGCGTTTAGGGTTTGGCATGGAGGCAATTCGATTTGTTTGGTTTTACGTAGAGGCAATTTTGTTGTATGGTTTTAGCATGAAAGTGATGTGGTAGTGCGCAAATTTGTTTTTTGTTTGGAATGTGGGAGGTAGCTACTATTACATTCATCGAGTTGATGCATAGTTTGACTTGTTTGTGTGTGTTTAACAGGGAGGTGGTTTGATTTATCTGCGGTTTCGCGTGGAGGAAATTTTGCTATATGGTTTTAGTGTGAAAACAACATGGTAGCGTGCAACCTTTTTTTATATGCAACATGGCAAGCTTCAACAATAACTTGCAATAATTTGTTTGCAAGGGTTATAATTTCTTAAACATTTGCTTTGACAATTAAAGATCCTTAATAGAATGACAATCAAGTAAAAAAATTCCTCTTTCCAAGCCCACCAAAAATTCTTCTTGTCATGCTAAAAAAAAACATTGTTATAACCTATTTTAAACCTTATTTCATGTGGGAAAAATCCTTATTACACATCAAACAACTTATACCTTGTTCTTTCAACATGAAAAAAGACAAATATAACAACAGTAATTACATCAAGATAGTGCTCCCACCTAATACTATAAACAAGCATTTTACAAGATTGCTATCACTAAAAACCAAATGCAAACCAAAATCTAAAATGTGCTTTAAAAGTTCACACTTTCCTGAACATTCAACTTGATAATTAGGAATCTACGGTTTGTAGCTATAGTTGCAATAACCACCATCAAATCACTAAACCACAACCCCTACTAGCCACTTGCTAGTAGCACCTACATATGAAGACCACAACAAGAAATTACCAACATTTACATAGTAAGAAATAAACAAACCACAAAAAAAAAACACCAAGTCAACAAACGCACCTACCACACTCTAAACAAAAAAAAAACCCATGCATCACCACCTCTCTTCCATGCTGAAACAAACCACACAAAACTAGTAGCAACAACAACAAAAAATCAAGTTACACACCAACTCCAAAACATAGTAATGGCTACCTGCCATGTTTTGAACAAAATAAATTCATGCACCACCACTTCAATTGCATGGTCAAACAAACCAAATAACACATAATGCTAAAAAAGAGGAACAATAAGTCAAGCTATGCATTAACTCGACAAACGCAGTACTAGCTACCTCCTCTTCAATAATGTTCTTCCCAACTTGTACTTGGATAATTGTCATTTGGTTATCTACCTCTATAGTTATAATCTCAACTTCAGAATGTGTCTGAATCACTATGGCTACATTAGGTTCTATTATCACTTTAGTAGCTATATTAAGTTTTATTGGCTTTAGTTTCTACCACATATATTTCTTAAGATCTAGTGCAATCTTCAATAATTGTCTTAGCCTCAAGGTATAAGTAGTTTCCATCATTTGTTTATTGATATCTTGGAATATTTGTTCCATAAACATATCTTTATTGTTAGGAATAATGGACAAATTTTGTGGTACAATTGGTTTTGTGGACATTTCAATTTTTGGTAATTTTGCCCAACTTGTATTCCATTGTATTTTCTCCTTTTGATTCAAACTTTCTAGTGGGTTTTCTGCTTGCATCTTTTGTATTTTTTTAATAAGAGATTATTGTAGTCTTTTCTCTTCTTCCCAGTTTACAGTCTACTTATTTTTAATTGGCTATCTTTCCTTGAACACTTGTTCTTCAGTAACCTTGCTCTTGGTGATGGCCATGTTGACATCCACTATATGGATTAAAGGATTGGCAACCTTGGGCTCCAACACAAATGATTTCTCTGCAATCTTCACTCATTCATTCTTAAACATATTCTACATGTCATTGTAGTTCAGATAGTCTATGATCTTATGTCTAATGTCACCATAGATATGACAAGAATACCTTAGAGGTCTCTATACTTCAATATGTTGAATGGTAACCTCAAAAATTGTAGGAACATGGTTTTCCTTTCTTTTGACTCCATAGTTTTCAACATTATGATTTGTCCTATGACAATTTGTACAATACATTCTTATTTTTTTAATAAATGTTTGAGGTTTTGAGCTAATAATATCTTACTATTTTGTGGTATTGACAAATTACTTATACCCTTTACTTCAGAAATTCCTTTTCCATAAACCAAAGTTGCTTCCTTATGTTGTTGTAGAGTTTCTCTCTTCATGCCTATTGTTATTACACGCATATATGGTTGTAATCCAAATCTGAAAACAATAGTTAGGAAATTATATGTTGTGTTGAAGACTATCGGTTAACTTCAATAATATTTCATAATAGACTTCCATTCTTTCATTCTTCTCCTACTTCATGTTCTTCAATTATAAGTAAACTTATTCATCATTTTAAACATTATATATTTTTTACAAAAAACTAACTACAATTCTACAAATGTATAAACTGGGTAATCTCCGCATGTAATTGTTACATTAGTCAAACACAATATCTTTAAGGGTAAATCTAAATAAATTAACAATCTCTTCATTTTCTGTTTTACCATTTGCTCTTATGGTTGCCTTAAAAACTCTAACATGAACATCTGGGTCAAAATCCTTCACATACTCAAGATAGTTAAATGGCCCACAATGAGGCCTATTTGGTGGTAATGGTGGTTTGTTTGGATCCATCATTGGCAATCCAAAATATCTTGATGGTCCTAGAGGTCATGGTGGTCTTGGTGGGTTTGAGCCTCCTCCTCTTGGATCTAATGGCTATTTAGTAAAAATCATGTCCACCTCTTTGGGCACATTAACAAGTGTTTCCCTTGAAGTCTAGGGTCTTGACTTCATACTAACAACAATATGGGCTAGTGTTGTTACAAATGGAACTTAAGTGACTATAACCATAGACTCAAGCATTGCCATAGAATATAATGGTATAGATCTTATTGGTTCCATTCTTTAATTGGAAGTTCCTAAATAAATAACTCCAACATTGTTGTGATGTAATAGATTTGATACATGAGCTACAAAAATTAGTACTACATATACCACAATTTGAGCTTTCATTTCCGTTATGTTATTTCTCTAGATTTGTGTTCTAAATTTATCTGGAATTCTGACCTTATCAGGTACAAATCCTTAAGTTCAATATATCCATGGTTCTTTACTCTTGTAGGTTTTAGATTCAGATTCTGGAAATGTTTAGCAAATCCTTGCTTCACATTATTTTCAATAAATGGACATTCATTGATTTGATGTCCAATCTAATGGCAGTACATGCATTGTGGAGGGTTAAGTCTTGGAATTTTATTCACACTATGAATTCCTCTATTCTAGTACCTTGAAACTCTTTTAACAATGCTTCCACTTTATTAATTAAGTCTAGGTTCATTATACTTTACTCTAACAACCACATGTGCACCTTTTGTTACTATTGGTTCTATTATTAGTAAGATTACAATTCTTGTTTAATTACAAATATCGGTTCAACTCCTCTGGACATTTTGATGCCTTGAATTGCAGCTTCTTGTTCAACTAGATAACAAATTGAAGGTTCGAAATTTTGAGTTTTTTGTTCAAACTTTTCATTTTCATGGTCCTTTTAATAGTAAGGAGGTGAAACAAATTTGTACCTTGGTACTACTTCTTCCCTTTCTGACCCGTTGAATTTCTATTCCTCTTCATACATTAAAACATTATAGTATGTTGTTGCATTAAACCTAGTGATTCTAGCATAACTTTCTGTCAAGGTTTTAATTCCCAATTCCTTTGTCTAAATTTAACTTGTGAATTTGCATTTTTTAACTAACATTTTTCTCTCTTAAAATTTTGTTGCAAACTGCTGGTGCACTTATATGCTTCACTAATTTGCATTTCACAAGGAATAATCGATGCTGCTTGAGGCGTTCTGTGGCCTGTAGGTTTCACTTTTATCCATGGATGTTTTTGTTTTGTTTTAGAAACTTTTCTAACTGTTACAAATTGCTAATCCTCCTAATTTACATTCAAATTGTTGTTGATGGTAGTGCCATTTTCCACTTGTTCATGTAATAAAACCTTATAGAACTTCTAGTTACAATTATATTTTCCATCTCTCCACATTTTAATTCAAATTTGAATAAACTTCTGCATTAGAATAAAATCTTCACAGTTAATTACTTTGCTTAAATTTGCTTCCAAAAAAAGAACTTATGATCAAGATTTGAAAAAAACCACAAAAAATGAAACTGAAGTACACTATCAATCCTTATAAACAAAAAATATAGCAACAAGACATAAACAACATTATGAAATTCACTTTCAATTCAACCCTCAGGATGGTTGCCAAATGGTAAATACATAATCTTTAATCCTATATTTTGATCTAAACTTGGACTGAAACATGTCATAAAACTAATACTAATAAAATTTGTTCATTCAGATCTACTTGTACCTAGTTTCAAAATTAAAATCGAATAATGAAAGTATGATTAAAACATCAAAACAACATTATTTGTTATGGAATTGAAGTTTTTCTAGAAAACAAAAACGTTCTTGTTTCATACTCCCACAAAATTCAATGTTCTACAATGAATCTCCTTTCATTCTCTTCCTTCTTCTAAGTATAACCATCTAGAAAAAAATAGTTTTCTAATCTATTCAAATTCAAATGGTGACAAAAACTATGTAATCTAACTAATAATCCTTAAAATAATAACTAAGTAAGTAGAAATATACTAACTAACTATTACCATGAATAATTATTCCCTTAACAACCACATTTTCACCTCGTCTTAATGTTGGGTCTTTCATTCAAATCCAGAACTTTGGGGTGACATTTTGAAACAAGGTGATTGGTCATTTGTTTTAAGGGTTGGAGCCACCATAATTATTGAACAAATTGATCCATTCCTTTTTTTATCTTCATTATGTTGCTACTCATTCCATTCAAAGTTTCATCCAATAATAAGACTTGGAGGAACTTGGAATAATTGAGCTTGTGCTCATTGGGATATATAGCAAGTTTTGAAAGAGTTTCATTTTGATTGTTGTTAATGGTATGGGGCCTAATGACACACATGTGTTGTTTTTTTTTTTCCAAAGTTCTACTCACAATATGTACAATTGGTTGAAACTTAAGAACATTTGAAAACTTACAACCTTTTTGGTTAAGAATGTTGGTAGTTCTATGTTTGGTGAACATCAACTTTTGACAAACTTTTCAATGGGTAAGTTTGTGCAATACAATGAGCCACTACAAGTGTAACCAATCCTAAGGTCTTAAGTAAGTCACGTAAGAATGATCAAAATTAATCTAGATTTGTTTGAATTTTTTTCATATTTATGTAGATTGAATAATTATTGAACTTTACATGGTTTTAGATCATCATTGGAATTGATATATAAATAAATTTTTTAATTCAAAATTTGCAGTTTTCTTTCCAATAACTCTTGGATAAATATAAAGATAAGTTGTAAAATTCAAGGAACTAAATTTTATCATAAGAATATATTGTAATATGTGATTAAACCATATATTTTGAACAATGGTTGCATGCCATCTCAATTTCCAATTTCAAGTCCTTACCCTTTTGAAAGGAATAAAGGAGTTAGGTGTGGCTCATTTTACTTTAGACGCACCCCAACCATTTTTGTGATTTTTGTGCTTGATGTTGCAATCATTGAAAAATTAGTGGAAGTCCACAATAAACACATTGAAGGGCAAGATTTTGTAGTGAATTTTGAAGTATGTAAAAGAGATTTATTTTTTTCATTTTGGTTAGCAAATTTCTTTATGAAATTCCCAATTTAGTTGTTCCCATTTTAGTGTAATAGTCTTTTGTAGATTATTTCATGGAATGTAGCTTTGCAGGTTTTTGCAAGTTGGTTATTTTAGTTTGAGCTAGTTGTTTTGAAAATGTTTGCGCATGTTATCATCTTTTGTCTATGACAATCCAAATTGATGGCCATTATTATGATAATTGTAATAACATAATTGGAGTTGAAAATTAACTTCAATTTCATACAAAATAAAGCAATAGAATGGTGATGATTGTGATTGCATTATTTCTAGATCATGGATCAAATCCTTGCTTGATCATGATTTGATCAGTCCTAAAAATTCCAGACAGAAACAAGGCTTTTTTTTAAGGTTGTTTCAAAATAAGAACCCAAAAGGTAGATTCATCTTAAGTCTAATAACTAAAATTGTTGGATGTTTTGTTTTTAACAAAGATGACCACAAATAGAAAACTTCATAAGAACCTTTGCAATTTGAACTTTATGACTTGCTTGTTGTATATATGATACTTGTATGTACATGTGGCAATTATGATTTCATGCTATTAGTTTTGAACATATGTGTGTATTTTCTGTGGATAGGACCATCTTTTCAATGATTGTTTGCAATTGCATTTTTTTGGAAATTTTAACCTTCTTAATTGATTCAAGGTTATCTTTCCTAACTAGGTCTAAATCAACATGTCTATTAGGATTTATTTTTCCGAATCACTTCAAGTAGATAATAGAAAAGATTTATATCACATCTTTTTTAGTATATTAATATTAATAAAAAAGAATCGTAAAACTATGTAAAAATAATAAAATATTTTGAAACTTAAACACTTAAATAAAATAAAAAATAACATTTACTAATAATACCAAAAAATTGTAATAAAAATTTGAAAAAAAATATAATAAAAAATTAAAAATTCTCGAAATATTTTATAAATACTATAAATTATCATGAAAATTAAAATAATTAAAAAAAAGAAATGATTTAGATTGGAATTTCATGTCTTTGTATTTGATAATAAACATAAAATAAATATAAAATGATAATAAATATTGAGACTTACAAATACAAAAAACTAGCCATTATATATGAAGGAAATCAATAATTAATCAAATATAAAATTGATTGAAAGATTAAATTACAAAATGGACGTAGATATTGAGTTGGAAGAAATTGGTTTGAAATGAATTATTAATTTTCACTATATAATGTGGGTGATTGTTTATTTGATGCAATAGCATATTTATTAAAATACTCAATTAGTTCTAGAATGATATGGAAAAATAATGTCACAATTATAGAAGTGTTTAAGGTTTAGCACACCTAAATATTTAAAATGTCATAGGTGAGAATTAAATTTTGAATTTTTGCATGATCTCCACCATGAGAAAACAAATGATGAAAAACATTATATTAAAAAAATGTTCATTTCAACATTAGATGGTGGATTATGGGGTGATTTCATTGTTATTTATTGGATATTTGAATATTTGCATCATTCAATTCATGTTTGGAATAAAAACAATGATCAGATAATGGTTCAAATTCAACAAGAAAATACATCAATACCTCTAAACCTTGTATATGGGAATAATCATTTTGAACCTGTTAACATTTATTCAAAAATTACAAAATATTCCTATTTATACTCATAATGATGACAAAAAAAGGAAAACAACTACTAATCATAATATGGATATAAACAATGAAACACAAATTTGTGATAAAAAAACACAAAGATTTAGTTGGAATTTAAAATTAAATAACAATTTGTTACATTAAAAAAAAACCCATTTTGATTGGATGGGCAAGAAATTTCTTTGATATTCATTAAAAAATATCCACATCTGCATTTAAACACATTACAAATTACGCAACATTTGAAATACCTTGAATATTAAAAAAAAGTCATGTAAATATTGATATTTGTTCCAAAAATAATGAACATTCTTCTAATAATGTGATTGAAAATAATTTCACATAACATATCAACAATACTTCAACAAACAAATGCTAGCATACAAAAGTAGGCCAAAAAAATATACGTTGCAAGTAGAAAACACAAAATTGTCAACTTTGAAGCATAGAAGTAGAACCTAATATTTAAAAACATATTAAAAAATTACATGAATGTATGTAGGATGGTATAAATATGTTTTTTAAAGCTTAAGATTTTGTGTTTCCTTTTTTTTCAACCTACTTTCACTGTACTTTCCAAATTTACGTTGTTGTCCCATATTGCACAAAGTAATGTAAAAGTATATTAATTAATTATCATTTGACCAAAAAACTCATATGTCCTACTTTTAAATTGTTAGAGGATTGTTTTGACACATTAAATGCAAGAATTAGTGTTTGGGTTCATATAGAAAATCATGTTTTAGATGCATAATTTTGTTAATTTGGGAAACTACTTTTTAGAGGTTTCACATTATCATAATTGGAATATTAAAATTTCAAAAACAAAGTATCAATATGCATGATAACTCAAACATCAATATCTCGATATTTGTATAGTTTAATTTTGAAAAAGTACTAGACATTAACTTGTGATAAATAAATAAAATGATGAAAGTAATATAATACATGAAATATGGCCATATATGGTTTATTTAGTATAACAAGTACATTCTAAAATTTGCAGCATTGCTAAACGCCTTAAAATTCAAAAATGCAAACTCTACTTTTCACCTACTTTGGCTTTTTGATCAAGGATCAACAATTTGGCTACTTTAGCATGCTTATGCCCAAACATATTATCATTTAATATAATTCATCAAAAAATTAATGTGTAATTGAA
>Ga0209208_10008702_pt1 | contig 13485 bp, 9 predicted proteins | sample S1TSphfallax_3_FD_187694 | JGI IMG/M metagenome (GOLD analysis project Ga0209208, IMG submission 187694) | Host-associated microbial communities from peat moss isolated from Minnesota, USA - S1T2_Fd - Sphagnum fallax MG (SPAdes) (version 2) | ecosystem: Host-associated > Plants > Peat moss >...
GGTACTCAAAGAATCATGAGATCACTTCAACTGGTATCCTGCATCATCTCTTCTAGGAGAAGGTGAGATCCCTATCAGTAAAATCTAGGATGCACCATGCTTTACAATGTCCATATGATTTAGGCAGGTGACATGTATTAGACTTCAGTATAGATTGCTGCTGAAGGGTCATATCAGTGTGCAAAACAGAAGGTGAATGAATGGCTGCAAACCTTTCCCAGTAATGGGCACTGTTGAATTCTTGTGGATTACCATGAATTCATCATGTGGTGATCATTCCGCTTTTCAAAATGCCCTGCCCTTTACAGAGGAAAAGTTCTGCTTGGTAATGTGCTCTCCATATACATTTGAAATTTTCTGCCAGTGCGTTATGGTAAGCTTTTAACTTTTGTGGACATATCTTTACAAGGCCACTTTTGTGCGGCATCTTGTTCAAATAAGTGAAAGCTTTGATTTCAAGAAGGATCTGACCCACCCTTCCTTTCTTTTGTCATTCAAGAAGCCACTCTTATGGAATGTCTTTGAGATAGTCATTTAAGCGAATAGCTTCATTTGCATCAAAAATATGACAAAAAAGGACTGAAGAATATACAATGACCCTTTGCCTAGGGTTAGTTAATGCACTCAAATGATGTTATCAAACTAATTATAAAGCCACCTAAATGGCAGCAAAAAACTATGAGCAACTTGTGAACAGATAAGTGAACTTACAATTCTTGACATCCCCTTCATTTGCTTTGCATTCTTTTCATAAAAAGAAGTCCTAATGTTCCAAACACTAGAGTACTTGTGCTAGGTTGATTCTGATTAAATTATTTTTGAAATTTTCAAAAACATTTAGTAATATAACTTGTAACTATGTCAAAAGTTCAAGAAAAATGTAAGTATTTTGTTCTTTCCTTTTGCTTTTGTTTTTCTTTCATTCAATGGGTCTTGTTTATTAAGTATCTTCTCCAAAAACTCACCAAAAACTCAAAGCTTTATTTTAAATTTTGTCACATTTGTATTGGGCGATCGTTGTCCATCATTGACTATTGCAATTTCAAAATTTGCATAGGAGTTTGACACCACTTAATAATGACCAAATTGCCTTTTTTTGGGCTTTTTATTTGTTGTGATCCATGTAGTTTCTTTGATTTCTTGTTTGCTTTTGCAACTCTTCTCCTCCCTTGCAAGGACTTTTGTTGTTGCAAGGATTTTGCATTTGGGTTGAGGTCATTGCTCATGTGTTTGCCTTCATTGTGTTACTTATTGTCAGACATGTTACATTCATAACAAGTTTGCAAAGGGTGGGGGAGAGGGGTAGCAACAAATCTTGGAACCCTACATATATGCGTGGATTTTCAAGTACTTGGTTATGTTTCCTTCACCATTAACAAGTGTTTGATGTTCTTAAAGTTTAATTGAAAAATATCCAATTTATATTTTGCTCAAATGCCTTCTTGTCCAAAGCAAGTGTGACATCTTGATTCTTTTAATCTTGCCTGAATTTTATTTTCCTTTGCATTTGTGTTTTCTTTGCATGTGCATGTGTAATGCATATTTTATTTTAATGAGTGGTGGGGAAAACCAAAGGTTTAGGGTTTGATTGTTCCATGAACATCATCACAATTCAATACTACAAAATTTTCAAAGTAAGTTTGTGATTGTTTCAATTTGTAGCAAGTTAGGTTTCTACTTATTGTCTAACATTAACTTGTATCAATATGGTTCTACACTCCAACCCCATGGCAATTTTCATGTGGGTTTAAGGTTTGTAGCTTGATGTGTTGTTTGATGGTGGTGGTACTAAAAGAATCAAAGATCAAGTCTATGTTCTTATTTTGACAATCATATTCAACTCCAAGTTTTATGGTTTAGGTTTTGAACTATCTTGTAGACTTGATTTGCGAGGGATTGTTCACTCTTTACAATAATGGTAAGTTCTAACCTTTTTGTAATTCCATCCAACATATTGAGCCCTTCTTTTGTTGCCATTACTTGTAAATACTTGGTCCTAGTTGTTTTGGATTGTTAATTTATGAATTAAAATAGGAAAGCCTAGTTCATCATTTTGTGTAAAAGCACGAAGACTTTAAATACCATGCCATCAAAACCCTTTAGTTTGTAGGCTCCTAAGGAGCAAACCAAAAACCATGGCAAATTTCAAAATATGGTTTTAAATTATTAGACATTACAATAAGTATTTATTTATTCTTGTACTATAGTGATGCCAAACAATAGTGTAAACACCTTCACCAACTTGTGTTGCTTTGTCCACATGGTAAAGTACATGGCATATAGGAAGGACAAAAGAAATCCCCATTCAACAATGTCATAATTTTACTCCAAATATTAGATTTGTAGAATTTTGTTTTGTTTCAATCCAAGTTTTATTTTTGGCTATTTTTTTTCATTTTGAGTATTAAACACAAATATAATTAGATATTGCATTTGCTATGAGTATTTGACTATTATACTAAAATTAAAAGCTTTGTTTAAACATTATTAGGTTGTTGAGTTCATGATGTCTTTCTTTTGTCAACCTAAAAGAAAATTGAAATACTAATATTTTAATTGTTTTGATGCAATTGCAAGGATTACCAAAGATATACCAACATGTTATAAAGATATAAACAAAGAGCCAAACAAGTTGGCAATCAAATTGTTCAAAATTTGGCCAACAATTAACCTTCAATATAATCAAGTTGGTTTACAATATGTTTTATAACTACAATGGCACCTTTAATTTTGTTGTATATTGAGTCTATCAATAACCTACATGTAACCTTTTGTAGCTTTGGTTGTTGGAGTTGATTTTCAAGCATGCATATTTATTTTTTCTTTTTTGTATGCCATGTACCTTATCATATATGCTCTAAAACCAGGCATAAATTGTAAAAACTAATGGGTGTGTATCAAAAAAATGTTGAATCCATTTTTCATTCAATTGCTATGACTTTTCTTGTAGGCATTTGTTATAATTTTTGTTGGTTGTTAATGTTGTGTGGTTGCAGGTGTTTGCCAAATACCATGGCACCCATGAAGAACCCCACAAATTTCAATTTTTTCCTTTAAAAAAAAGGGGGAGGGGGGGGGGAAGGTGGGATTGCTAGTTTGTGTGTGATTCCAACCTTGCAATTAGGTTTTGCAAGCATATAGTTGCATATAGTCTAACTTACAATGTGTATTCCTTTAGGATTGAACCCTAGTTCAAATGAAATCACTGTAAGCTTTGAATTCAATGAGCTTGGGTTTATGGTCCCTATTGCACACCCTTCCAAAAATAAAAAGGCTTCATGACAAATCCAAATTTGTTTTTAGGACACCCATGTAACCAAAATCCTTTGGGTTGAGCCCACCATAGGGAAAGATGGCCAAACACACCATGTACGATGAAAAATCTACATAGAAATTGAATGCATGGATAAACTTTTGGTGCCCAAGTTGGATGGGCTCCATAAACATGTTGGGAAAAGGAAATGTAGGTGATTTAGACTTTGTCATGGGCATGAAAACAACCAAGTTTACAAAACTTCCTAACCAGAAAAAAAAACAAGGGCATGCTTAGTTCCAAATTCACATTGTGAAATAAGAAACAAAAATAAAAAAACACAAGAAGTATGAAAAAAAAATTCAACTAGATTTTATTGCAAAAGAAGAAGAAAAAAAAAAGAAGGTTATGCCAAGATAACATACCTAAAACTAATGTTGAACAAATTAAAGGTGATGGAAAATTTTACATTTATTTATTAGGCACTTAGCTTAAGGAAAATTCTCAAAAAACTTTCAACCTACATGTGGCCCATGTCCATGCATGTGTACCCATGTGTGAATTATGAGTGAATTAAAACTCAACTAAAAGTGAACTAAAAGTGAATTAAGACTTAACCAGAAGTAAACAAAAAATGAGCAAAAAATGAATTCAAAGTGAACTAGAAATGATTTAAAAGTTAACTATAAATGAATTAGCAATCAATTAGAAATGAACTAGGATTTAATTAAAAATGAACTAAGAGTTAATTGGAAGTAAATTAAAAGCGAACTAAAAGCTAACTGAGAGTGAATTGAAACTAAATTAGGAGTTAAATATAAATTTATTACAAATCATGGATGAACATTCATGGTGTTGGAATTTGTGACAAACTTGGACAAAAAAAATAAATTTTTTTACATCAATTATGATAGTTAATATGAGAAAATGACAAGATATATGGCATTACATGGCTTGATTATATTGTTGATTAAGTGTTGAATGCAGAAAAGGGTTGTAGGGAAAAAAAAATTCCAATTTGTTACCATGTTTCATTTAGTGAAACAAGGCAAGGCAATGAAAGACTATGAGTGCATGGAAAGTTTTTTTGCATTTTTAATGGTTAGAAAGGTACTCGAATTGCATTGGAGTGATATAGTGGATGAGGAATGGAAAATTGTATGCACAGCATAACCTTGGTAGCTACCAAATACAAAGTTCAAAAGTCTAAATTTTCCCCCCCTTAATTGTGATTAGGACACAACTTTTGACAAGTAAAGTTATATTTTAATCCATGGTTATGTGGTTGAAAATTGGAGGAGGGACCTGACCCTTGAATTTGCAAAGGGTCAATAAAGGAGGTGGATTTGATAACCTCATTGCCATGTTGATGAATTCTATCCACTTTTGGGAGATTGTTTGATGGGGATTTGGCATTCAAATTGGTTTACTTTGGTGTAGATAGTGTGACTATATTTCAAGGTTTGAAGATAAGGGTGATAGTGTAGCTCATGAAAAAACATGCCCATTTACCATTAGCATCATTGCATGGCACATAGGTGCAACTTGGTTGTGCAAAAATTCTCAAGCCCACCATTGGTTGGGAAAATTGAGGACTTATTGTAGTCCATGTATGTTTACTTTTTTTCACTTTCCTAAGAAGCACATGGAACATACGAAGTTGAGAAAAATCTTACAAACAAAAGGTTTGAAAATCCTTTGCAATATCAAAATTTGATGGATTTTCATGTTGGGAAATTGTTGTCCAATCTATAAAGGATTAGTGTACATGTGTATCAAAGAGACTCATAAAAGAACTTCAAAGATGTCCCCTATGCATGACTTAATGAATGCAATTGGGATAATTATCTTTAATATTGGGAGGCACTTGATGCAAAACTGACATTTTTTTTATCATTTGGTAGTTTTTTAAAATAAAATTTTCCACCCAAAGGGAATATCCATATGGTTTTTTGGTTGTTGGTTTGTTGGATCTAGGATTTTTAATTTTAATTTTTTTTTTGGTTATAACCATGAAGAACGATTCCCATGGTGCCTTACATTTGCCATTTGATCATAACCCAAGAATAAACTTGTGGGAACATTTAGCTTCCAATGCCATTATTGGTTAAAAGTTGTTAGAATATTTGAAACTTGTGTCATGGGCCATTGTTACGGTCTTAAACAATGTGGAAGATGAAAGGACCTTTTCCATAGTCAACATTATGAAATCAATTTACATTCCATGACTACTTGATAGTCCATTTGGATTTGGTGGTTAAAATGTATGCTTGCATACTTTTACAAGTTCAAAACTTTTCTATTATACACAACAATTTGGGAATGGGGCCAGGGAAGGAGAATTATGTTATGGAAAACAATAGGTGGTTATTTATAACCATCCTAGTATGTAAGGGGCTTGTTGGTTTTGTGCCAACATTTGTGGGCATAGATGTATGGTTTTTATTTAGAGATTTTGAAATAGACACTTTGGTTGGGAAATCTAGTAATTCAAGGTTGGTTTCCATTGCAATGAATTCATCACACATTCATCACATTTTGTTAGCTATTTCTAATTGGGTTGGGTGGAGTTATTGGGTTTTTGTAAGTTGTTGCATTGGGGATAAAAAAACAATTACGGTTTAACAAATTTGTTGCATCATAATAGATTTAAAAACTAAGAATTTGGATGTTATTTAGATTATAAGGTGGGTCGTTTTGTGTAGGTCCTCCTTTCACTCCAATTGCCAAAAATCCACAAATGGATTGGGGTTCAACCCCTTTGGATGAGATCGCTAGCTAAATCATTTTTTTCCGTCTTGATTGTCATGGTGGTGTATACTTAGGAATGCAAATTGTTCACTTTAGAAAGCAAGTGCAAGAGACTTCATTACATAATTAGTATTGACAATATTTAATGGAGTTTTGGATTCATGTGTAGTGGCATCAAGTATGATTATTAAGAATCGAGAGATGAATTTGTCATAGAAAGGTTGACACATGTTATAGATTGTGAAAGAAAAACACCTTGTGAATTTCAAGTTATTACAATATCTTATTTGATTTATACCTTTGATTTAGGCTACTTGTTTTTCAATTAAGTAATAACATCTCCATCATATCTTTTGCATTAGTTGCATTCATATAATCTCATTTTCATTGGTGTTGCACAATATCCCTCACACATTTTATACTAGTAGCATTTTTGTTAGTAAAATTTCCACTTCAATTGCACAAATACATTCAAATGATGAACATCCTTGTTATCAAAAGATTCTATTTTGAACATGATTTGTAGCTTGCATTTCACATAATTGAATGTGCTATAACCAATTGTTATACATTTTGTGAATCCTAATTGTCACTTATTTTTATGAACATAGGTTGGAGAGTGCCAATGATGCACCATCCAAAAGACAAAAAAATATTATTCACCTCAACTTTTGTTGAATATAAAACTAAAAAAACAAATGTCAAATTAAGCTTTTGAAAATGAATTAAATATTTGATGATGAACTATAAACCTGGCCAAGGCATTGTGGTATCCAATAACATCATATAAACTTTACTAATTTTTTCCTCTCTCTTTTCAACTTTAAGAAAACCACACAACCTTTTCCCCTTAAAAATTAGTAATAGTATTCATTTTTAAATATTACATGATGTATTCGCACTCTTCATTGGGTTGTTGAAATTTGAAGCTTAACATTTGCATCTCAAGTTGTGGATCCTACTTAGATAGACACATCAAAATCCCATATAAATCCCAAAATCAAGCATCCTAAAATTTTAAAAAATAAAAATCTCTCTGAATGGGTGCAGGGGCAAACCCTAAGGAGAGGGCTGTTCTCAAAATAAGTGCTCCCAAAAAGGCAAAGCCAAGGGGCACTTATTTGAAGAATGCCTTGCTTTGATGGTGTTATCCAACATAAATTAAGTGTCAAAGTGCCAAAGTACCCAAGACCAAAATTTGTGTTTTTTTTGCATGGGTAGAGCTCACCTATCAACAGGTGGCAGTACCCAACACCAGGGCTAATGAAGAGTGCCTCTCAAAGGGCTCTAAAGCCTCTTCTTCACTTGGTAACAATTGCAAATTATCATCATGTTGTGAAAAGATCAATAGACAGACTTGCCACCCCATCTCTCGTAAGGTGGCAATACACACACCCACCCACCACTGAGAAGGTGGCACAACAGCTTACTAACCTAAACCAACCCACCCACTCATCACCTTTTGAGGGTTGAAGAAGAGGCTCTCAAGATGCTCTCAAAGAGACTCTTGGGTCACATAAAGTCACATAATAAGAGTCCTCAGCAGTGTGCAAAAGCAGAATCACTGTTTACAAAAAAGGAAATTGTTAAAAACCTGTCAACAAATCCACACTAATAAACTCTATTGCAATAAAAACACTACAACAAGAATGAAATGAGTCAAATGGCAAATAATCCTCTAATAACTTTCTTTAGCAATCTTAACACTACCAACAATGAGGACACTGAAGCAAATGGCAAATAATCCTCTAATAACTTTCTTTAGCAATCTAAACACTACCAACAATGAGGACCCTGAAGCAAATGGCAATAATCCTCTAATAACTTTCTTTAGCAATCTAACACTACCAACAATGAGGACACTGAAGCAAAAAAATGCCAATGAATAATACATTTAATGTACCAAATACGCTGCCTATCATCGCAACGAGGAAATGAATCAAATGCCAATAAACTTATTTGCAATGAATGATAAACAACACTACAAGAATGAGAGAAAATAAGTAAAACTGCCAATAATTTTTTTTGTTTGCAATAATAAACAACACTACAAGAAGGAGAGAAAAAATGAGGCGAAATGCCAATACATTGATTTGCAATTAAAACTCAACAAGAAGAAGGAAGAAAGGAATCAAATTCATTGCACAATAAAAAAACACTACAAGGAGGAGGAGGAAATCAGAGCTTTATAAAAAAAAAGGGGTAGTACCTAGTTCCAATATGGAAAAAACAAGGTTCTTAAATTAGCTAGAAAAGCAACAACTAAGAAAATAGAAAAAGAAAAAATTAAGTCTTTTGTTTGGACTATTAAAACACAGATTTCCTGCCACTACCTATTTTACTTTTTAAAAAAAAGAAAAAAGAAAATTAGGGTTTAACAAATTAGGGTTTCGTGAGGTCCTTACGAGGGCGAACCTCGAAGTCGTTGCAGCAGTCAAGAGAGTCCGAGTGGCAGTTTCGGTTAAATACGTGGTCCTGTGTCCGTTCCTCGTCGTGCAGCAAGAAACACTATTGCTCTGTGAAGAAGTGGCGATGGCAGACGCCTACAGGTGGCGGATGGATCAGCACACCGCAATAATCGCTCACTATAAACCATTTCACAAAACAGACTGAGAAATGCAGAAGCTCATGAATAAAACTCAACAGCATGTATCAAAGAAGATTCAAGTACTTCAATACTACTTCCCTGGGCTCATTGCAATGAAGGAAATCAGGTGTGCATGTCGGAGTCTCGGCCATTGACAGATCTTTTTAGCAGCATTTTTGCCTGGAGCACCTCCATCACTCCCTAGTTGTATGTTGCAGTGTCCAACTTCGACCGTTTTCCTCGTTGATGGGTGGAACTGATCGATAGTGAGAGGAGAAAATAGCGGCAGCAATATGAGATGCTGCAGCAGCGCTTACCAGCAGGCTCACGATTACGAGAAGGGAACAAAGATATGCAGCCCGGATCTAGAAGCCAAGAGCGATTGGGAAGTGATACTGGAAAAGCTAGTGTGTTACGAGACGCCGCCGTTCGTGAAATACCACGACATCGAGGGAAGAGTGAGGCGGCGCTTCGGGTTGCACGACGTTCTGATACTGGAGTTCAGCTCAGGAAGTCCAGGAATTAGATCTTGGGAAGCGGGGATCACAGAATCAGGCGAACTCATTGAACCCAAACACGAAGATGATGATGAGAAGAAGAAGAGGCTGGAATCAAGGCCGTTTCTCATCAAGGCTGAGAAAGTGGGCAGGAGAGGGAAGAACAAAAAGGCAGCGATCAGAGTGAAAGATATGGAAGACCCTACTGCAGGAGGCAGCAATATACCCGAGAATGCATTGGTCAAGTTCATGCTTCATGTGCGAGGGAAGCCCATCACCGTTGGTACCATTCTCAACATTCTGGAGAATGATGTTAGCCCTGACTTCAATATCTTCAATAGCAATTGCTGGACTTACGCTAACCAAATCACCAAGGATTTGTTTCACGCTTGCACGGATCCGACAACGACGACGACGACGACGACGACAGCAGCCGCGGATGGCGATGGCAATGGCGCTGCAGCAGACGACGACGACAGAGGAGGCGACGATGCTGCAGCTTCTGCCGAGAGGAAGGAGCAGCTCGCGAAGGAGCTCAAGAAAGTGCCTGGCGTCTGTAACCCTAAACAACTCTTTCTTGGATGTATAGTTAATGAAAGTCATCCAATGAATGAATGAATGAATGAATGGACAGATGGATGAATGTACCTAACATTTGGAGCAAAAAGGAAAATTTTCCATTACAATTTGTGTGTGTGTTTTTTTGTTTTGGGGGTGCCAATTTTCTATTGCAAAATTTTGACCTCAAAAAATAAACAAAGGAATTACTTTATTATTATTATTATTATTATTATTTGCAAATTGTGTGGTTTATTTGGGGGTAGGGGAGGGAGAATTCCCCTTACACTACTACTAGCAAATTATCGCCATATTTTTACTCTTTTTTAAAGGGAAATTACTATTAAAAAGGGAAAAAAAGAATAAATAAATAAATAAATAAACATTTGAGAGTGACTATGATTGGCCATAATGTTTGGGGATGATGGCATCGAATCACTAGTCGAAACCTTAAACCCTACATGAACATCACCAAATTGCATGTATGAAAGCCATTGGTGTCGTCAAATTGTCATGTTCAAGCCATCCAAATGACTTGTTTGTGAGAAATCCTAAAGCTTCATTGCCACAAGTTTCATGTAGTGTGACACAAATCTTTTCTTTGTTTGCACTCCTCGCCAATTGATCCCCTCTTGCAATACAATGGTGCCACACTTTTGGAAAGATTCAATTGTACTTGCCAAAGTTGGTCTTCAGTTTAGCTTGTAGGTTATGCACTTGATGTTTTGCAATGTGAGTCTGGAGGTGCTGATTGATCAAACATTCAAGGGACTTCACCATCAAATCTTTCTTGCTTGGGAGTTGAGAATTGACATTCAAGCTCAAACAAACATCTCCTATTGTTGAGAAGAAGTACTTGTTTTTTTATGTTTGTTGTTTTTGTTGTGCATATTGAAGCCTCAAGGTGTTCTTTCAATTCACTATAATGTGTGAATCTAGACAAGTTGTTGTAAGGCTTTAGCTTTGTGTGGAATTGTTTTACTTTTCATTAATAATCGATTGTTGCAAGCTTTGAATGCACTATGATTTTGCTTGTCATTAATTGATAGCACATTACAATGGCTATATCAAATAATCCCAATGGCATTTACAACACCATTTGTTAGCATTTACATTGGTTATTGATGAATACTAGGTGATTGAAACATTTTTTTTGTAAGATTACATTTTTTTTAATGATTTTCAATTGATTCAATTGATTGTAGGTCAATGGTAGTAAGAGAGGGAAGTACCTATGAATTGCAAACATGAGGGGTTAGCATTTTGCAACCCTCTATGAATTTTTTAATATTGTTGTTACTATTATCTCTCGCTCAACGCAAACATTTCTCCTTTGATCAAGCAAAAAGAAGCATTGGCGCAAAGCGTGGGGCAACGCTATACGTTTAGTGATTTCTCCCCCAGTTAGGATGAAAGATCCCATAGAAGCAGCCAATCCCATGCAAATTGTGTGGACATCTAGTACTACAAATTGCATAGCATCATAAACAGATATTCCATCTAATATTGCTCCACTAGGAGAGTTAATATATAAATACATGTCTTTGCTTTCGTCTTCCCCATTCAAGTACATCATAATACCAATGAGTTAATTTGCGATTTTGTCATCTACATGCTAATCCAGAAAGAGTAATCTTTCGCGTTTCCCATCTATATTTCATAAATGAATTTACTTGTGGCTCTTCATATTGTCTTTGTGTCCAAATGAATATGTGTGTGGGTACATATATTTGCATCAAATTGAATGCATTGATGGGTCTAAACATCTATGTTGAGTTTAAGCATTTACATTGTTGAGTTTGAACATTTGCCAAGAGGCAACGTGGCAAGTTTAATTATGATTTTATGTCAATTGGTGTGCAAGTTTAAACATTTATATTAAGTCTAAATATTTGCTAGGAGTTAGTGTGCGTAAAGTCAATGCGCAACTTTGTGTCAATTGATGTGTGTCAAGTTTGAGCATCCACTAGGAGTTGGTGGGTGTCAAATCTATATGAAACTTTGTGTTGATCATTGTGCATTGAGTTTGTCTATGTGGATTTGTTTGTGTCAAATTTGTTTATGTCAATTTGTTTGGGTTAATTAATCACAATCAATCTATCTTGTTGCATTAAGCTATGTTGTGGTGAGTTGAATCTATGTACATTGTGAGTTAGTTTGTTTATTGTGAGTTAATTATGTTTGTGTGTTTACAATGTGAGTCTATTTGTTTATTGTTGCGAGTTTGTTTACATTGGAAGTTAAGGTTACTTCACACTCTTCTATTGAATCAAATCTTTCATCATATCACTAAAATCCTCACAAAGTACAAACTCAATTTTTTTTTCTTCAATTAAAAACCTTGCTATAGGTGGTTTCTTGTTATATTAAATGTTAATGTAGCTTCTTCTTCTATTAGTCCTTTTCAAATTTCCCTTCCCCTTTTTTCTCCCTCCACTTCTAATGCTTTAAATGTAGACTAGATCATGATGAACATGTAATGTTCTTGAATGAACCTTTTCTGGCCACCCTTGAAGCAAATTTGCTCACTTTCTAATCCAAGTCAAGAATTAAGAAACATAAGTATGAGGCCACTAGAAAATTTCAAGACTCTTGGGTTGCCAAACTACCATGGGTAGAATTGTTTCTAAAGGTCACATGATAACTTGAATATTGTCAAATGTAGGATTTGTAGTTGGTTGGAAGGGAAAGATAAATTGCTTGTTCCTAAGTGGGCTTTTCTTTATAAGCATGCATGTTGTAAGAAAGCTGACAAGAATATTGAAATTGATATGAAGAAATGAGATTGGTATTATTCCAAAGTTTGCATGCTAAGAACCAAAAGTTATTTGCTTCCCATAGCCATGAAAGTGTTGTTGCCCAAATTAGGAGGGATGGCAAGAAAAAAAAGTAAGGAAAGTTGTGTAATTTGACACAATCTTGCATCTATTGTAACATGGATGTTCCATGTTGGAATATGAAGCAATGAGGCCTTTGTTTGGGTTCCTAACAATCCCAAAAAACAACAAAAAACATTGGACTAATAACTTTGGTTGGACAATGGCAGGATTCATGCATCAAAAAATTATGAGGGCAATTAAGATAATAATGGGGGTTGTAGGGTAATAATGAGGGTTGTTTGATATGTGGCTCTTGGTTGTGATGAAGTTTTTATAGTGGATAACCAATCTTGGTTCCTATCCATTGTTATATAACGTAAAATTGGGTAAGGATTTTCATTTTTATTTCTTTGGATTGGGTGGTTGAAGGATTAAAGAGTGATAATTTGACCAAGGTGTTTATGGAGGCTCTAATGATAGGTGATGGTTTGTGAAGAAAATAAATTGTTTAAAAACTCATATGCTTTGGGGCATATGGTGTTAATGTATTTCAAGGCAACAAATGTGGTGTTACAAAACAAATTCATGACAACTATGCTTTAATTCTATAGGGGTTCATTGTATGGCCCATCACACTAATTTGGCAATGCAAACCTTGTTAAGATTGCTTTTGGAAAGTCACCTTGAAAATTTGTTGCAAACATTTCATTCCTATTTTGCCCATTCACTTAAAAAACACTTGAAATTTACAAAACTTATAGAGCTCACATGCACAAAAGGATCCAAAGTTTTTGGAATGTGAAAATAAGATGGATATTGATGTTGAACCCCACAAAGAAGGTGACAATGGAATATATAATTATGTCGGTGAAGATAACATTGGATAGCCCTTTGTAAGCCAAGTTGAATTATGAAAACTTGTGTGAATAACAAATTTTGCTTGGACTTGCTTGCATCTTGGCATTATTGGAATCTTTGCATGCTTTCATTAAATTTGCAAAAATGAAAGATGTTTTTGTA
>Ga0209208_10008703_pt1 | contig 13485 bp, 19 predicted proteins | sample S1TSphfallax_3_FD_187694 | JGI IMG/M metagenome (GOLD analysis project Ga0209208, IMG submission 187694) | Host-associated microbial communities from peat moss isolated from Minnesota, USA - S1T2_Fd - Sphagnum fallax MG (SPAdes) (version 2) | ecosystem: Host-associated > Plants > Peat moss >...
TGCTCTAGTTTCATGGATGATGCTGTTATGTGTTTTTGAATTGAAAGTGGAAGAGGGTATAGTCTCTCTCAATAGTTTGAGATGTCTTTTTAGTGGGGTAGTCATGTCGATTGCATAATTCATTGGTTTTTCTTTTCACCCAGTGAATGTCTCTTCCGCCCAAAATGTCTCTCTTTCTACTACAGTTTGTATTCTTGCCTCTTCCACATGGCTGATTTGGTCCTGAAAAGCCAATGCTCTTCAAGTTCCTTCACCTTGTTTCTCTATTTCTCTTCTTATTTTCGTGTTAGGTCTATTGTATTGTGTTTGTCTTCTTGGTTCTTTGGTTGTCTCCTTTATGTTATGTTTAGCTTCTGACCATCATAGTGAAGTCTCCTGTGACTGCTAGTCTTTTGAAAACTCAGTTGATTTATGACATAAACCTCCATCCACCCACCGCCAGGAACAGATGAACTCAGGTGAGGATGCCAGCTGCCCAATATTGTGCAGTTTGATGTTCAGTACCATATAGGTTGGTGTTGAAGGTCTCTTAGAGCACTAGCCAATGTTATGACTAAGTCTGGCTATTGCTTCTGGAAATGTGAGAGAAACTCAATATGAAGATTTTTGCATATAATTGCTTGCCTGTTTCCAGCAGATTATTACATACACTCACCATCAGCAGCACATGAAGTCAGTGGGGAGTCATGAGTCATGACAGCAAGATACCCTATTGATAATGAAGGCAATGGTCTGATACTTTGTGCGACACTCATATAAGGTTATGACTGTGCTTGTTCTTGTTGTCTTAATTTTTTTTGCTGGAATTGATACAACAATGACATTGAAAGTGTTATTTTGAAGTTACCTCTGCAGTTTCATAGATCTGTTGTTGATCTTTCTTCTCTCTGTTTTCTTTCCTTTTTCACTTTGGTGGGGTTTTTCTATTTCTGGTTTCACTGTCTATGTTCATATTTTTTCTTGGGGTTTTGGTCTTCTTTTCTTTAGCTAGCCAGTATTGTGGCTGAGTTTTCCTGTTACTGCTGGTCTTGTGGTTAATGTTGGTTAATGTTTCACATCAACCTGCACACATTCTTGGGAATTGATGAAATCAGTGGGGATGTTATGTTGGAGGTCAATGCCATACACGGCATTGTGGAAGGTCCTTGAACATGCATATGACTATTGCTGGTGTTTGAACCATTCCTTAATTCTTGTTTTCTCTTTTCCATGGTTGCTGATGGTTGCTGATTTTTGGTCAGATCTGAAATATCCATTACTTTATTACAGGTTCATCTCTCAATTCTTGTTTGCTAGAATTGTAGTTATTAAGGAATTCTCAATTCTGTTTTGTGGTCTGGCTTTTTCTTTTCTTTAGAGTGGAGTTTCATCTTTTTCATGGTTACTGATGGTTGCTGGTTTTTTGGTCAGATTTGAATTATCCATTTCCTCATCCTAGGGTCATCTCCAGATTGTTTACAGGTTGCCTGAAATTGTTGAGTATTGAGAAATTCTCAGCGCTTATGAAGATATATAAGGTCTCTGTACATGTGTGTGACTATTCCTGTTGTTCAGAAATACTCTTCAATTTTGTTCTATTTTCAATGTTGTTCCAGGGTTGGCTCTCCTCTTTTCCTCTTGACTGATATGTTTTCAGATATGAAATATGTATTACCTTATCATTGGGTTATTTCTTAGTTGTATTCAGGTTGGCCTAAAGGCATGAGTATGGAGGATTTCTGATTACTCATGAAGATGTTTGTATCTTTGTGGAATCACTGTTTGTGGGGCTGTTTATAGAAATAGTTTGCAGTTCTCTGGTTTCATCTGATGGCTTACTCACCTGCAGCCTGTAAAGATGGGGGTTGATACTGGAGAAAATCAATGTGGTTAGATTGGTTGTTTTTCATATGTGCTCTTTTTGGTACGGGAGTCAGGTACCTGTGAAGAGTGCACCTGCCAAAGCTGCACAACCAACACCCACAAGTGTTGACAGTGACGAGGATGAGGAGGATGACAGTGATGAGGATGAAAGTGATGATGAAAAGGTATGCTTGTTATTTTGTAGAATGATGTTGAATTGTGGATGCTGAATGGCAGATAGGGCTGCATTCAAGAAAGGTATTATTGTAAATGCATATGATAGTGATCATCATCCATTACAGCCAGTGAAGAATGGGGTCAAGCCAGCAGCCAAACCTGAAGACAGTGGTGATGATGATGAAGATGATGACAGTGAGGAAGAAAGCAAGGATGGAACTGAGGTTTTTTTCATTTACTATCTTGATGCTTTATCTTTCAGTGAATGTTTTTCCTTTTTCTACATTGACTTATTTGCAAAGAATAGAGAACTCTTTGTCCAGGTATCAGGCAGCTTTGTCTTTACAAGATGGAGAAAGTGAGGTGGTGTGCAGTCTTGTGAATGTTAGTATTCTTATTTTGTCAACTCTCTGATTTGAATCTCAGAATGGAAAAGTGAAAGCAAAAACTGTTGATGATGATGAGGATGAGGAGGATGAATATGAAAAGAAAGTGGAGGTACGTGTTGTCTTTATTTCAGGTTCTTTTACATGTGTAATTGCCAAACATGCCTTCTCATGCAACTTGTCAATCGGATCTTCCTTGTTCATTGAGACATGCACTTAAGCTGAAATACACTGTGAAAGCAGGCAAAAACACCTGTCAAATCCAATGTAAGTGGAGGAGGTGGCAAAAAGCTTTTTGTGCGAAATTTGAGTTTCAAAGCCACAGAAGACACCCTGTAAGTCTTCATGTGGCACTATTTTTCCTGGTATAGCATATTGAATGGGGGTTTGAATATTCCAGGAAGATTTTCCCAAAATTTACATAAGGATCTTAGGACCGGTGTCTCCTACTGAAGTAGTAGCATTTGCCTCACTGTATGTGTTTCCAGGTATGAGTTTTTGTATGAGTTTTTCAAGGTTGCAGGACCTGTGAGTGATGTCTACATTGCTCAAGATGACAACGGGAGTCGAGGATTTGGTTTTGTAAGAATGGATACAGAAGAAGGTGTTGCCAAGGTGACATCCTCAGGGCCTCCTCCATATTGTGAACCATGTTTTTTCATTTAATTCTTTTCAGCATTTTAGCTGTTTTCAATCATGTCCTGTTGTGTGGAGGCCCTGTTTCCAGCAACTCAAATCACCAGTGTGACTCCTTGCAGGCATTGGAGTTGAATGGCCAGTATTTAGAAGGAAGGGAAGTCCACTGTGAAGTTGCACGGGAGCATGAAGACCGAACCCAGAGTGCTGGGAAGAATTGGAAATCACCTGGGTCTGTCATTGTGTTTTGTAATATTTCAGTTTGCATTGTGACTTTGAACATAGATGTGAAGCATTTGATCAACTTCCTTGATACTGTTGCAATGGTATACTGTTTGCTAGACGTTTATTAGTGGTAGGATATTTATGCAGATTACTAACAGTCTGGTTGTCACTGCGCATGCCAGTGGTGAAAACACAGGGTTTACTCCAAATCCAAGGCCAGGAGCTGACAAGACTTTTTATTAGGGGTTTTGACAAGTTCCAAGAGGAAGACACAGTGAGTCTATCACTTCTCTAGTTGCCCAAATATTGAGAACCCATCAAATCTTGCCCCAAATACATGTTGTGTTAGTTGTTGAAATTTCTTATTAATTGTACTTTTGAAGCATGCCAGTGATCTCTTATTATGAACGGAGATGCAGCTTTTGTGATGTTTGCAGGTTTGCATTATTGTTGCAGTACTGGATCCCTAATGCCATTCTGGAAATGACTGTGTTGCAGATAAGGAATGAATTGACTGAGTTTTTCAGCAAATGTGGTGAAGTACAGAATGTTCGAATTCCCACAGATAAAGAGACAGGGGGAATCAGGGGGTGCGTTTTTGAAAACTATATTTCGGTTATTTTCACTTAAATTGGGGGGATTTGTCTGGGAGCATAATTATGTGTTTTTTTGTGCTGGTTGCAGGTTTGCATACATTACCTTTGATTCCAAGGAGTCTTTATTTAAGGCATTGGAGCTGGATGGTTTGGATTATAATGGACGCTCTTTGCGAGTGGACACAGCTGGTGATACTGGTGGTGGTGGAGGTGGTGGCGGTGGCAGTGGGCGAGGAGGATATGGTGGTCATGGTGGACGCAGTGGTGGGTTTGGTGGACGCAGTGGTGGTCGTGGAGGTGATCGTGGTGAGTTGTCTACATTACATCAGGCATCTGAGATTGTTTTTAAACCTGGTAGTTGTTCTACCTCTTGAAATAACTTTGTGATTTTTGATGTTACTGGTATGGGTGGAGGTTCAGGGTTATCAGTTTATGGAGTATAGGGAAAAGGTAACCAAGAATGAGAAAAGGTGATAATGGTCTTGCCATAATATGTGTGCACAGGGAGAGGAGGAAGACGGGGTAGGGGAGGTCAGGGTGACTTTGGAGGTCGTGGAGGACGTGGGGGTGGTGGGATGAGCATGATTGGAACAGGTCTGTTTCTTCTTTGCCTTTCCATGCTCTTGTTGAATGTGTCGAACATCTGATGTTCTGTTTGCTGGACCATGTAGAATGTGGACATGTGAAAATTTCAGGTCCAGCTCTCACAAGTAGTATCTGCCATTTGCAATGATCCAGAGGTTTCCAATCTCCGTGGTCATAAAAATGTTAATATTCTAGATTTCTTATCAGAAACTGACAGTAGTCCTGGATTGGTCATTAGTATTTTAGCAATATTGACATTCTACTTGTTGGCCATACAGGAAAGAAAATGACATTTGGAGATGACTAGTGGGTTCCCTTCAACCAGTAAATTGTGGCACTTCATTTTAGAAGTTCTTCTGGTCATTTTTTTTTGACAAGGATGCTTGTCATTAAATTAGGAGATGATGTTGCAAATGTGCACACAGCGGGGGTTGGGTCTTTCAAGGGTTGAGTTGTTTTGATAACAAATGGAATTGCAACCATTTCCTTGGGCTAGTTTCTAGGCAGATTGTAGGAACTTCTTGTCAATTTTGTTACAAGCAATGGTCTTCTGTCGTGATGTCAATTGGCAAAGGAATGTAGTGGTACTATGCATCTCACTAGCTTGCAATGATCAATGGTCACTTCTTTTGAGTGCTTTGGTTCAGTCACTTCTCTTCTGTCAATTCATTTGAGTCATACAGCAAGGCCTCTACTGTTCATCTGAAGTTGTGAATGAAGCAAGGAAGGTCTATGTACAAATGGAGCAAGGGAAGGAACTTGTGTTTTCCTTGTCACATTTTGGTTATAACAGATGATGTCAACAAAATCTAATGATGGAAGTAGCTTGACCCGTTGATGTGATAGCCTGTTCTTACCTGCAGTAGTCAGTTGGAAAAGCTGTCATAGACTGCCATTGACAATCATTTTTGTATGGTACTTGGCCATTTCCAACTCTTGGGTTGCAGAATCCATTGAAGATTTGATGCTGGATTTTTTTTATTGATATGTAGAGGATGCAGCATAAATATTAATGTTCTTCCCACTTTTTTTTCCTTTACTCAAATTTGATCTTGAAAATGCTTTTTATTAAGCATCATGCTGTCTAGTAAAGCCTTGAACCCCTGCTGGGTTTCTGTGGATTTTATGGGCCTCTTATGTCAGTCTTGAATTATAATCCTTGGATTTGAAAGTTGCGTGTTCTGGTTTGTGGCAGTTAGCTATACAGGAGTTACGATGATCTGAAAAAATTAGTCTTGATTCAAGATGTTGAATATTTAAAAAACCCTAAATGTAACCCTCCCCCATAATGGCATAATTCAATTCAAGTCTCAGTTCTCCTAGTGTGCTGCTGCAGTCAATACCAAGTCACCCAATTTTTGGCACAGAATAGGTGCTAGTGTCTTGCAAAAGGTGGAATGCAATCAGATGGTGCAAATGCAAGAGATGAGCATTGAGTACATTGCATCCATAATTGATTCACAAAGGTAGGTCAGTAAACCTCAAATTTGACCCAAGGCCCCATATGGTTCTAGCAACAGATAATTTGAAGGGCCATAGCACCTGTGAAATCTCATGTATGCATTGCCATTTAGCCAGACATGGGTTGGATATCATAATGTATAAAAATGGTGTAAGAGCAGGTTTAATACTTGTGTGGTCTGTAGCTTCATTTATTCTCTGTTCTTCAAAATAGCTGCCCTTGGGGCCCCTCGCACTGACTAGCCGAGCCTAAATTGGGAGAACAATTTTCATGCTCTGAATGTTAATTAAGACTACAGTTTGTGCAAGCAAAGTATACAATTAGTGCCTACTTTGTCTCACCAATTCTGATGCCTCAGCTGCCTTAAGAAGCTGTTCAGCCAATGCAGGTCCACTCTGAGCTACCATATCTGCAAATATATGGTATACGTTACTTGTACTTTGATCTCCATTCTGTGATGAACTGGAACTCAAAAAATTCCCTGCACAGATGATGAAACAGTAAAGATCTCGTGTGCTACAGATCTCAAGCATCAAATTCTGAAGTCCACTGGTTATGTATGCGGTGAGCAAGGTGCAGTCCAACTTTCTAGTAAAGGCCATTTACCTTGTCTCTTGGTCTTTCTTTCTGTCTCTCTGTGTTTGTGTGTTTGGATTGACAAATATCTGATGACCTCCATAAGCTTTTTTCTTGTCAACCTATCTGTTGTTAAACTTGCACACAATTGCCTATTGCTGTGTCTGACAGGGTCAATATATTTAAAATAGCATTTGTACCTGCATTTCTGAGTAGATTTGCCGGGGTATCAAACTCTGCAACTTGCCCATTGGCCAGAACTAGAACACGGTCACAATCAATGATGGTATTGAGTCGGTGAGCAATTGTCAGGACAGTGCTGTCATGAAATAGACTGCACATTGCTGTCTGGATCAGCTGGTCTGTCTCTCCATCAACAGCAGCTGTGGCCTCATCCATCACTATTATCCGTGACCTTCACAATACAAGTTAACAAAGCAGATTTACTTGATTTTGTCAGTCACAGCACTCTGATGGGTTCAACACCAAGCCTTCCTGCAATAAACCTGTGCATTCTCCAGGCCTGATGAAAAATAGCATGGGACTCATCCTAAATGTGGCAAATAGCAGTTTTTGAGAAAGCTCCTCACTCATCAGAGCATTGCTGCATGCTGGAAGTGAAAGACAAAATAATTAGAGACAAAATACATCAAATTGATAGGAAATCAAACCTTTTAAGAAGTGATCTGGCAAGACAAAGTAGTTGACGTTGCCCAACACTGAAATTGGCACCATATTCTGCTACTAAGCTGTATATTCCATTTGTGAGGCTTTTAATCTTCTTGCTTAAATGGACTCTGGATATGGCTTCATTGATCTCAGCATCTGTGTGCCGCTCAAAGGGGTCAAGGTTCAGCCTGATTGTTCCCTTGAAAAGCACTGGATCCTGCCAATCAAATTAAACTGTCAATGTGAAGAGAATGTTTTCAAATGAGATCCACACCATTAGTATATTCTATAATTCTGGGTCCAATTTGAATAAGCAGAAAACTGGTGCAAGATGAACAAAAGTCTGGAGCAAGAGGTAAAGTTTCAACTGAGACTGCCATCCACTGATAATTAATTCACTACTGTCAACAGCAGCTAGATTGCTGAAGCACAAACTTGTGGGATGATGGAGAGGCGTTGGCGCAATTCATCAAGCCCAACCCCAGCTATGTCAATGCCATCCACCAGAATACTGCCAGAGCAAGCACTGTTGTCAACCAGTCGGAATAGAGCTGATGCTAGGCTAGACTTTCCAGCTCCTGTTCTCCCCAGGATGCCCACTTTCTCCTGTGCTTTTACCTGCTTGACCATTCACCAGAAAGAGGAGAGTGGTATCAGGTCGAACACATGAGCTTGCATTGCCTGACCTTGTTAGATTGTCTACAGAAATTGAATGAAGATAGCTCTGTTGAACCCACAGACCTTGAAGGTAATATCCTTTAGAACCGGGGGCAGGTTTTCCTGGTATGCCAGTGTGTAGTGTATGAAATCTATCTCTCCATGCTTGGGCCAGTTGTCAGATATTTTCCCTGGTTTTGTTTGTGAATTGCCTTCAGTGGGCAACACTGTGTATGCCTGTAACCCATCTCAAGTCTATAAATCAACTTCAACTAGTCAATGTTAAGAAAGAGTTTGCAGAGGCAGGGCAACATGTTGACAAATCAAGGTGAAGTTCATTAGTGGATGTGGCTGAAAGCTGAAGGGAGAAGTGAGAAGGCAGATCTTTGACAAGTTGATGCATGATCTTACTCCTGATAGTTGTCATGTCAGCATCTCTGCATGCATATATGTGTGACACTTACCCACCCATTCAGAGTGGAAGATGGGTGCACCATTGTTGTAAAACAGTAAATGTTGGCATGTCCTCCACATCAAACATGGAAAAAGACCTTGGAGAACAGAACAAGTATTATTGACATTTGATTAGAATATATGATGTAATCGCTTGTTGGTGTTAAAAACTGAAGATAGAAGAAAGGGAAGTGAGAGCAGTGCCTGGATTCGCTCCACACTGGTAAAGTAGTTTTCAGTTTCAGATGCCATTCGTACTCCATATTGGAAAAAGTCTGTGATTTGTAGACTTTGCACCAACACCACCCCTGCACTTTTCAAGAGGTTAGTGCATGTACCTTTTCTTCCAGCAATTTTCTCACAATAATTTTTTTGCAAAGGAGTATCCACCAAAAGCATTAAGAGAATGAACAATATTCTCCTCTCCTTGCCAAGGGTCTCGACGACCTCATTTCCTTGCTGCAGCCTAGTGTCAAGAATGAAATATTGCATGTTACATTGAAACCTTGGAAGTGGGTGCCTTAAATTGATCTTCCAGGCACATTTGACAGTCCAGAAGCAAGTGGGAGGGTCTAATTTTACCAACCAAAGGAGAGAGAGAGAGAGAGGAGAAGAAGAAAAAAAAGACCTGCTAAACCAGGGCCAATGGAGTGACGACGAAGCACCACAAGCAGGGCAGTTAGTGTGACACAGATGGCTGCAACAAAGTCTAGACGTACGCCAAGCCAACGTGATGAGTGCACAAACATGATGAAAGCCCTGTGGTTAGCATCAATCAAATGAATGAAATGGTTGTGCATTCTTTTTTCTGCACCATAAGCCCGTACTGATGTGATTCCCTGGTACATCATTTCAAATTCGAAAAAAATTAGTGAGCGGTCCATTTCATCCTTATCCATCCCCCCCCTGCTATCTCTCTCTCTTTCCACTCAGCAGAGTGAAGTAAAAGAAAACTTTGCACTGTGGTAATTCACCAGAAGCCAGAGATAAGAGGCTCAAAACCTGTGCCATTCCTGTGATTACAGATGATAGAAGAAATCAAAACACTCTGGAGCTCCTAGTTTTGAAGTTGAAGTTTGCAATGCCAAACTCAAAAGAAGATTGTCAAATGTTTTGTGTATGTCCACTGCATGTGATAAGATTGTTAACCTGAAAGGTCTCTGAAAAGTGTGCATACAGGGGAGAGCGGGACAGTCCATCCAATCGTTTCAATTCACGAGAAACCGCAACGTAGCACCTTTGGAAATAGAGGAACACAAGTCCAAGTGGTGGGATGCATAGCAAAAACCAGGGCATAAGGACAGAAATGATTGAAATGGATCCCAAACAGCTGACCAGCATCTCCAGCATCATCTGCACCCTCCAACACAATGTTTGGACCAGGCTGACTTTTAGTCGGTACTTGGATGGGACACACTAGAGCAGTGTGAAAACTACAACCAACGATCTGAAGATCATCAGTTACCGTGAGTTGAATAATTTTGGCAATAGTCTCCTCTCATAATACATTACCTGAGCAGTGTAAGGTAGCAGTTCATCCACCATGGCCTGGTCTTTACCAAAACGATTCAGTATCCTTCCAACAGGGTTCTATGCAGAAGGAAAACAAAGATCAGTCTTACATACAGTGTGAAGCATTGGTACATGGTCAATCCAACTCACAATGGCATGACTAAACCCAAGAGGTCTACATACATTGCTATCACCCACTACTCAGAAGCTGTGCAAACACTGCACTAACACAGAAAAAACATGTTCTTTAACAATACTGCTCTTTCTGCACTAGACATTGCTTTGGTACATTGTGGAAATAGCTGAAAGTGGATCTTGAAAAATGGTAGGTGAACATTTTCCTTACCTGATCAAAAAAGAGTTGTGGAGACCGGAGGACCCTCTCTGCCATCAAACTATGCATCTTTCTTGCTGACCAAAGTGCTGCTTTGGTGAACATCAGAGCACGCCCAAGTGAAAATGTGATAGCTGCCCCAACAAAGCAAGCATAGGAGATCACATAGATCCTAGTACTGAGCTGGTATTTTCTATCCACCCATATGCTAAGCCAGTAGTCCACCATAACACGCAATGCTTGACCCATAAGAAATACTGCCATAACTGATGTGAAGAAGGCCAGCCTGCAATACACACATTTTACAACCACATCAAACACTCCAACCCATGTTAATGCACTGTGAATTTGACACCTGAGGCACAAACCAAGACACACCTTGGTTGAACCACACATGACATTGAAGTTTCTAAACTTGACTGGGATGCAAGTGCAGTCAGCTCTACCAGCAAATAGCAGATATTCTAGAAGAAACTGATTTTTGAAGAATGAGTTTCAATTTGAGACATATGGGTACAATTTTAAGGTGTCCGTCCAATACAAGCTGCAGCTGAACCATTCTCTTGGTTACAGAATGTGAGAATGAACTCTTCACCTAATCCCCATTGAGCAGAGCATCAAAGCAGGCAAAGACACAGTTGCAAAGAAAGAGAACAAAGAAGAGAAATTGACCATTAACATCTCCTTCACCAAGATAGAGAAACACAACATTCAACATCATCAAAAGCTGGGAACCACTATGACAGAGAGAGAGACAGAGAGAGGCCATAGGTCTGTAGTCTGTACCCACCCTCCTCCATCCCGGACATATTGAATGTATGTTGCCCAAGTGACCACACCCTCAACTCGATCCTCCTTCACTGTGAGCATGCCCCCTGCATTACTATCATTCTTTGTACCTTCTTGATCTCCTATCAGTTCACTATTCTCAACACTGAAAGTTCCAGCTGCTTTTGACACCATATCCACCAGGTTTTCCAACTTAGAGACAGCATCCATAACATTCTCCAATTTAAGCTCTTTACTCAAACTTTCTTCAGGCCTGTTATTTTCCTCACCAACAGAATTGCCCTCTTCTTGCACACTTTCTGTGACAGGGCTTCTGTGGGACTTATCTATGAACTGATCCAATGCCTCTATATTCTCATCTGAGATTCCATCAAACCCATGAGCATGTTGAACTTCACTTCTGGTTGCTTCTCTGACTTGTGCAGCACTACACAAGCCTCTTGATGTATCGCATCTGCTATCCTCATCAAGAACAGGTTCACTCTTTAGTTCTAACTTGTGTATTGTGACTGGTTCAAGTCTCCCCTGCTCCATCATGTATACTTGATCACAAAGACCAAGAGATACTTTGTTGTGGGTGACAAGAACGACAGTTCTTCCCTTCAGAATCCCAGATAACACATGTTCCATGAGGTGTTTAGCTGTTGGGACATCAACAGCTGCCAAGGGATCATCTAGCAGGACAAGAGGGGCATCACTGTAGCATGCACGGGCAAGGCTCAAGCGAGCCTTCTGACCTCCACTCAAATTCACCCCCCTCTCCCCCTGCACTCATGAAAGTTCAACTTCACACATGAGTTATTCCCTCTCTGAATCCTAGTGCCAGTTACACAGTAGAAACACAGCTGCCAAGATAAGAATAACAAGACAGAAAGCTTCAGCATCTGGTCAACATATTATATGATAGAAAACAACTGAGCTTAAGAGTCACCACGAGTGAGTATAGATGTTTTCCAGTAGCACTGTGCATGGAATTGTTGTCCTCCCTCAGAGATCATAACTCTCAATATTGAAGGCCCCTTGTTTCTCCAATCTGTCAGATTATGAAGAAGGGAAGAGACTTACAATTTCTGTGTCATGACCTGCAATTAACTGTGAGATATCATGATCCAATGCACAAGCTGAGATTGTCTGCCTGTAGCGATCTTCATCAAATTTGCTTCCAAAGAGTATGTTGTCTCGCACTGTACCATTCAAGATCCAGGGTTGCTGGGGTACATATGCAACTGATCGGTCTGTGGTGAAAACTCCTTTCAAACACTGTCCACCCAGCCCCACATTGTATCCACTCATCCCAGTACAGATTATTCTTCTTGTTGATGTGCAAGAAACTGGGTGCAAGGTATAGGCCTATGGCAAGCACATCTTTCTTATACATCTGCAAGGAGTAAATCTTCTTCCTTTATTTCCTGTTCCATTCCCAACATCTAGATTTGTGTATGTGAGAAATTGGGTGCAGAGTTTATGGCCCTATGCCAAGCAAATCTTTCTTATACATCTGCAAGCAATAAATCTGCTTCCCTATTTGTGTGGATTCCATCCCTCCATCTTCCAACTTAAAAGATGCAAAATCATACCTCCATCTCACCCAGAAGGGCCAAGAGAAATGAACTCTTCCCACTTCCAACAGTTCCAACTATTGCCACAAATTCACCTCGCTTCACTTGGAAGTTAATGCCTTCCAAATTTGTCAGGGCTCTGTCCATTGAGGCAGATTGCCTCTCTTGGGTAGTTTTTTGCAACTGCAACTTAGCTAGTCTTCGATTCCCTTCTTTTTGTTCTTTTCCAGTAGACTTCAATCTCTTGTTGGCGAGCAGGGTCTTCTCTTGGATATTCCAAGAGAATGTACCATTCACAACAGCAATGGCTGCATCTGGGTTGATTGCAGAGACCTGGCATCCTTCTTCCCAAGTTTTTTATTTCTACAACTTATTTGTACCACCAAGAGAGTCAGAATAGCTCAGCTTGTGAGATTGAATCAGCTTGAATCTAGGAGAAAAATCAACACAAAAGTCTTGCAGCAACATCTGCATGTTTAGCTTTCAATCATCTGGGGTAAAAACAGCACAATAATACACAACACAAGGAATGAAGCAGAGCACAAGATCACTGATGTCAGTCTCTCCAGGAAACAATGATGAATAGCAAAATAGGAAGATTTCATGCCAGATTTGAAGGTGCAAAATTGACTTACAGCAGCTGCCTCTGTGGGGCTGCTAAATCCATTGCCATCAGGAAGGTCAAGCAGCCTTTGCATACGTTGGATTGCCACCAGAGCCTCTGATGCAGTCTGTACCCCTGTCAACGACCAGCCTCTGTAGAATTACCTCACTGAAACAAATGCATTGTAAGATCTATTTGAACAAAAATTGTAGCTGGCTGAATCACTGGTGGGAATTTTGCATAACAGCTTGCATTCATCCACAGAATTCTAGATTCTGAATTCCAGATTGACATACAGGGTGTGAGTATGATCAAGGACAGCACGAAGGAGAGCTTACAATGGGGGTTTGTGAATCAAAAAGCTTCATGATCTTGAGAAGATCATACCTTGGGGTGCTATTGCATAGACCCGTATAAGAATGC
>Ga0209208_10008705_pt1 | contig 13482 bp, 9 predicted proteins | sample S1TSphfallax_3_FD_187694 | JGI IMG/M metagenome (GOLD analysis project Ga0209208, IMG submission 187694) | Host-associated microbial communities from peat moss isolated from Minnesota, USA - S1T2_Fd - Sphagnum fallax MG (SPAdes) (version 2) | ecosystem: Host-associated > Plants > Peat moss >...
TTTCAATAATTCAAATGTCGATGTCAAATTTAATTTAAATTAATATACATGTCATCATGGACATGAAAAGACACATGTTAAATTCTATATTTTCATATCCATGTTGGTTGGTGGATAGGGGAAAAGAGTGAGATAATTATAAATAGAGTTTTTTTATTAAGAAAGGTGAGAAATAGTTATTAAGAAAGTTCATAAGAAAAGGAAGCAGTTATGTTATAAGAAAAGAGAGAAGTAATTAAGCTTGAAAATGAGGTAGTTAGTGAAATTGTCATTGGAATGGTCCATGAACGACCATACAAAGGACTCCAAAAATCACCCCCCTCCCCATACCAGTTCCGGTTCTGATTACTAAATTTCAATTACTTGTCACTAATTAGATGAGGTGCCTCTCAAGTTTTTTTTTTTTTTAAATTTTTTTTATTTTTTTAATATATTTGCAATGAGAAAATTTGATTGGCCCATCACTCAAAAAGACTGAAACTATGGAGACTCCCTGAAATAGAAGCTTCTATTTTGAAGTATAGAGTTCCTCCCCTTTGGCCCACCTAATATAGGTGAAAGGAGGACAACATTTGCCAAAGCCTATGGGATGCCTATGGGATAAAAGTGAGGTGATGTGGAGGACATGTTGGGGAAAATGTTGGGAACTTGAGGAACATATTGAAAACCCATTGAAAAAGTGAAGGGAACATAGTGGGAACACATTGGGAACCAAGGAAAAATTAAAAATTTGTTATCATAGGTATCGTAATATATTAATTCAGTAAGTCTCTGTGTCTGTGACGGAGGTGGGGTGGGGGAGAGGCAGGTGAAGCAGCAGGCGACCCGTGTCTATCTGTGGTTTTCGTGTTCAACTTCGTTCCGCTTTCTTGGACGTCGTTTGCAAATTGCACATAAACTACGTTCTATCGCATAATTGTCGCCGCATTTTTCTCTCAATTTGGGTGTCAAATTTTTGTTTCTTTGACCAGCACATTTCTCTCTCAGAATTTCAAAGCTTTTTTTGCAGTAAAAAAAAGTTCGTGGTGGTGGTGGTGGTAGTGGGGATCATAATGCGCAAGAGTTCCTGGAGGAGGTATAGCAATAGTTCAGAAAGAAGCAACAACGCTCGGAAATGACGACGCTTGCACGATGGAAACGACCTATCGATCAAGCTAAACATATTGCAAGAGAACGACAACGAAGAGACAACATGACCAACAGATTCTCCATGTTGGAAACATTGCTTCCTGTAGGACTTAAGGTAACAACAACAATGATGATGTTGCTCTTGAATGTTTTCGCGCAATTCTGCTGTGGTTCTAGATTAGAGACTGTCGCAATCGCTGCTCTTGATTATGATTTCGTGAAGTTTTTGTGCTTATGAAACAAGTGCCGATGTCGTTTTCTTGATCGAAACAAAGTTTGCTTCATGTTACGATGCAAGCACCGATTTTGTTTCTTGGTCCAAGTGAGCACGGGTTTCGTATCTTGATCGAAGCACGCGACAGTTTTGTTTCTTGATCGAAACAAGTCGGATAAGAGCCTTGAGAGCAATTGCATGCGCATCAAATCTGGCAGTGATGCACTAACCGTTGTTCGGGTGGTGTACACTGTGGGAATGAATGCATTCAGCGTGATAGGTCCACCATCGTCGACGAGGCAATTCAGTACATTAATTCTTGATCGAGGATTACTTCGAGGTTGTTGACAAACGTTTGTACTCTGGCATTGTCTTGTAGTTTTTTTGCTTCTTCTGCCTACGCCACTATCATGGTGTCATTTTACATTCCTCCATTCATTTTCAATCCTGTCCTATGAGTGATTCTGTTCACAACCACTGATAAGTTGAGTATTGGGATCCCTGCCCTGACAGATTTGTTTTGTTGGCAAAACCTTGGCTATGTTACTAGAAACGAATACTTACATAAAGTAAGGTTGTAATACAGGTGGAAAATGTACACATAAACATATAGCTGTCTATTATTTAGTTCTACAATGTAGTGTCACTCACACCACTCTCTGTCTATACAACAGTCCATGATGCATCAAGAAGCTCACCTCATCAATTCAACCAAACTTTCAAATAGTGTTATTCCTCTAGAGGGCCAACTAGCAATGTTTTGTTTTTGCAATTCCAAATGAAATTTTCGCAACATTAATTCCATCAAGAGCTTTCTAATATTTCCAGCTGGCAGTTTTTTTTCAAGATTTCTAAGAATTGTGACAGTAATTTGAACGAGAGCTTTTTGATATTTCCAGCCATCACATTATTTTTTTTTGCAGTTATAACAAGATTTGCGACATCGCAATTCGAGCGAAAGCTTTCTAATTGTATTCCTCCAGCAAGCAGTTTTTTATTTTTGGTTGTAGTTCCAAAAACATTTGCGACATGAATTCTAGCGAGCATCCTGATACAATGAGTACTTTGTTTTCGCAGTTCTAACAAAGCTTGCAACATCTATTGACAACCTCAGAAAATAACATATCAATCAGGTATGCTATCTTGGTTTATCAAGATCAATAAAAACATAAATTGATCACAAAAACATACAAGAAACAAAGGGTATCAATCAGATGTCCTATCTTGGTTTATCACCAAAAACATACAAGACATGAAGGATATCAGTCAGAATTCTCAAATTTCAGACAATAGACAAACATGTCAGGTTAATAATAGGATTGAAGGTTAACACCCTACTTCTCTCCATCTTTTCAAGCCCTGCTTTTGTTGGTAGGGGGATCTTTATTGAAGAGCTCATAACTGAATGGAAGATCTTTTTATCTATTCAAGCCTACAAGGCTCAGATTAACGAGATGTAACAATCTTCATAGCACCCCAAACAAACGCTTTTTCCTTAGTGAGCAATAAACTGAAAGTATCTAAAAGGTCATCAACCCCAAGGATCATCCCACCCCTTAGGTCCTTCTCTCTTGATGAAATCAATGATGCAGTGAACTGTCTCTTGGACACAATTGGACAAACTGTGATTTCCCCATGGGATGGCCACCTTCTCTGCACCACCCATGGCCTCACATAATCTGCACAGTTTGTCAGAATGGTCCACCTAAATTGAGTACATTGTTCAGAAGGTTAAGGGCCTTGGGACACTGCAGACTCCACTAAACTTTCTTTGGAAAACACTATTTTGACTGAGAGGCCCAAGTCTTGAGCATCCCTTTGTTCTGAGACCCATGGTGAATGCTGTTTTGCCTCATTGGCAACATCCTTCTCCATCATTTTAGCTCTCTCAAATCAAAGAGTGCAAGGATACAACAATATTCAATCACATTTGATGTCCCATACAAAGTCAAGATCTGGTTCAAAAAAGTATGCTCATATAACCCCTCTTCTAGAAAGTGCATCATCCAAACTTCAAATGTAAAGAAATTTATGTGAGTCATGGCAAAGACTTTCAACCTGGAGTTCAAAGTACATACCTTTTTAAGAGTTTATCAAGATCAATGAAAACATAATTTGATCACAAAAACATACAAGAAACATTGTTAATTTGCAAAGTAATGAGATTTTATTCAATATTAAAAATATAACATGTTGGAAGGCAAAAGATTGAATGCACCAAAAGATTCTAAAATATTTTATAGCTAGAGTACACATATAGAACAACAACAAGAGTTATTAATTGGTTGAAACAATTAACGGGTACCCACTAGTGTTGTCTAGTCCTACTAAGTAAATAACATAGGCCATTTAGGCCTTATAGGTAGCCTATCCTACTAGGGAGGTAAGTAATTACCTAGGCCACCTAAGCTTAATCTAGGCTATCAAGGTTTATTTGGTAGAGCTATATATGTAATGTAGGCCACCTAGGCCTATAAAATAAGTAACCTAATCTAAGCCTACTAGGTAAATATGTAGCCTAACCTAGACCCATTAGGTAAGTAGGTAGCTTAACTTAGGCTACCTAGGTATGTAACCTAACCTAGGTTACATAGGTAGGTACATGGCCTAACCTAGACCTAGGTAGTTTAGGTTAGCCTAAATTAGGCCTACTAGGTAGGTATGTAATTGAACATAAGCTACTTAGGCCACCTACATCATAAACTTAATATTTCATGATTTAGTATTGGAAATTGTGCAAAATTCGTTCAATCATAATTCATATGTTTCGTGCACTAATATTGTGTAATGAAACACATTTGAAATATGGATTTATTAGAAGATGTGAAATTTGTATGACATTCATTCATTCATAAGTCCATACTTCATTTGTCAACACATTTATTTGTCTATCAAACATGTTTTCAACGTATGATATTCATGCATAAAATGTATAAACCTATGAATGAAGAAGATCTACATGATTTTCATTATTAATTTGTCACATGCTAAACTTGTGATGTAGGCCTACTAGGCAAGTATGTAATTAACTTTAAGTAAACCACCTAGGCTATTAGTTAGGTAGTCTAGCCTAGTATTAAGTAGGTAGTTTAAGCTTAGACCTATAAAAGGTTAGGCTACTTACTTAATATGCATAGGTTTGATATATTAGTAGGTTAGTAGAACAATTATTTCATTTTTCAAAATCCATTTTAGCAATAAAAATAAAATTTTATGGAATTTTGACAATATATCTAAGTAATTTTCTTGGCAAATTCTTTAGACTTTGAAGCTCTAGTTTTTAATGAAATCTTTTACTACATTTTTTGTTACTTATTTTTGCGAAAATGAAGAGAGATAATGTTCCACCAAAATACATGATAAAATAATGATGTGAATTATTAGATACTTGTTTTTCAATGGTGGATTGACCTAAAGCAAAATGATTTTGAGTTTTCACCATTTTTTGTAATTTTTTTCCCTTATAATTTCCTTAAATTTTGACATTTGAAACAATTTTTTTAAAAAAAATTGAACATTTTAAATATATATATTTATTACTAAACCTAAAAATGTACTATCATATAATATAAAAATTTCAAGATTTTTTATCAACATTATAAAAATGTGTAAAATCTTTGGTATGAATGAATATATTAATAATTTTTCATCCATTTTGGTACATAACATGGACAATCTATTATGTTTTTTTTTTTTCTTCATTTTTTCTAATGTGTCTTTATTCTTGTTTGCCACCTTTTAATTCATTTCTTTAGACTTCAAAAGGAACTGGATTTTGGTAAGGATGCATGGATTCAAATTTTGACACTTACACAATAATATTCACCAAATGCACCCACAATATTGCATTTTGCACCAAAATTCAAGGTCATATTATTGATCAAACAAAACATGTACATTGAAAAAGAAAAGATGAAAAACATGCTAATGACTAAGGATTATCACCCTTAGGTTTTTAAAAATTATTTTGACAATAGGTAATTCAAAATTTCAAAAAATATACCTTACATAAAATGAAAATCTCCAAAAAAAATGATAGTTTAAAAGCTAATTGAATTATTACCAAATCCAATCATGTATTATGGTATACGTAACATCATGGAAACAAATTGGATGTAACAAAAAATTCAATTTCATGTTTTTAAAAAATATATTTTTTCAATTACTTAATATGTTTGTATTATAACATTTGGGAAAGAAATGGTCATACTTTGTTTATACACCTTTGGGGACATATCTCAAGGAAGCTTCCAAGGAAGCTTCTATGTGTGCATCAAGTAAAGATTTTTTTAAAAAACCTTCTTAATTGACAGTTGACTATGAGTTAACCAAAATTTAATTGAAAGTTAATTAAGAATTAACTAGGAGTTAGCTAGGGGATAATTAAAAACAATTGGGAGTTAATTATAATTAACTAGGATTTAATTAAGAATTAACTAAAAATTAATTAAGAGTTAATTTGGACATAATTAAAAATTAATTAAGAATAAATTAGAAGTGAATTAAGACTTAACTAAAAATTAATTAAAAATGAACTAAAATTAAATTAGGAGCTAGGTGAAATTTTAATATAAATTATGGATGAACATTCAAAATAATGAACCCCATGTGGCATTGGCATCTGTGATAAGAACAAGCAAGAAAAAGATCACATGTGCACAAGCGCAAGACATCAACTAGTTTCAACAAGAATTGTGGCCACCCATCATGGCAATAATCAAAAAATACCATGGTAACAAAATTGATGCCTTCCATTTCTTAAAAATTGTTTATAACAAATTAGGATGTCCTAGTCCTTATGAGAAATTTGGAAGATCCAACCTCTATGATTAGTTTATAAATAGAGGAGAAATTAAAGCCCATATAGTTGAATTAAGCACACAAGTTCAAACTAGGAAGTAGATTTTATAAATCCTTGAAAATTACCTTGTACTTTGAGATTCTGTGGTAGCCATGTTATAAAAGATGAAGGAGGCATGTCAACCTTTAGCCACCTTTACTATCCAACCCATACTATGTGTTTAATGATTGAGTTTTTAACCCTTGATGTGATCTATGAAACCAAACCTGGTGGGTTTAAGGTCATTCAAGAATGGATTCGCCAATTCATGAAACATTACATGAATTGGACATGATTTAGGGCTGGTACTACAATTGATAGCAAACTTCTAGTAGATTGACAAGAGAAAGGTAAATTCATGGCTTATCGTGTTACTTACTTAGCCAAGACCTATTATATTCCCCCTTCACTTGTTGTCAATAGTGATCAAATTGACATCCATTAGGCACCTATAGTAGGAAAATGTACATGGGAAAGTAGGGGCTTCAAACATATCCATGTGCTCGACATAAAAGACAAATGACAAGTGAATGTGGTGGTATCCTCATTTATAGTAGGAGTATTCTTGCCATTACAAATCATCTTTACATGCATTACATCAAGGACATTGCCCCCAAACAACCATAGAAAAATAATGTGTGTAGTAGATGGGTGGGATCTCACCATAGTAGTGACATACGAAATATGAGTATTTTTCGAAGGTGCTCAAAAAGAAGTATTTTCAAGTATTTTAAAAAAAGCATTATAAAAATACAAAGGCTTGGAAATTGGCCTTTGTATAAAGTATTTTAAAGTATTTTTAAAAACGCCCAAAAATACGTAAAATACGCGTATGTTTGAATCGAATTGAGAGTATGTCACTACTATGGATCTCACTTCTAATGATAATTATTAATCAAACTTTGATACCACCAATCGCTTTGTGAAGAATCTCATGGTTCTTTGCCACTAAGTTTATATTGAATTATTGGAATTGCAAACACATTAAAAACTAATTTGGTTGTTAGATTGTTGGAGTGTACACAAAAATCAAAAAGTTTTGGATTGGATCAAATAAAGCATCCAAATATCTTGGTTGTTTTTGTTCTAGCAAACCCTACTAGATTCTCTAACCAATTGATGTCATTTTGTAGCACCTATTCAAGCATGCGTTCAAGATGGAGTTCAATAATTAGATAGTTGGGGTCATCAAAGAATAGATTGAAAGTGGCAAAGATTCCAATGTTGACTTCAAAATGAACAATTTGAAACCACAAATTTGTGAGTGGTTACATAATGCATGAAAAATGTTAATAAACAAACAAACAATTATTTTGAAAAGGTGAGAGAAAACATGGTTTACAAAAGCTTGAAACAATGAATTTCAACTTGCTACCATAGAGGCAAATACAATTATTTCTCTCTTTACAATAACACATGATATTAAAGAAGACATGGAGATTTACAAACCATGCACTAATCCAGTAGAAACAACATTAGTTGTTATGGAGTGTTGTTTAATGAAAAATCAACACCACCATCAATTCTAACAATTTTGCCTTCTTTCAAGTGTAGATGTTGGTGGTCTAAGACTACAAGTGCTAGCTAGAAAACCAAAGTCAAAAGTTATCAAAAATTTCAATTTTGCTCCTCCTTTTCCATCATTGATTATAGTAGTAGTAGTAGGAGAAGAAGGTACTTAGAGCTCCACCCATCATCACCCTTGTATCATTTGCTGCAACAACAACTAGTTGTTGTTGTTGATCTTTCTTGCTTCATATTGTTGTAGCAACTATGAGCATGGCACTTGTGAGGAACTATGGTCTAGGTTTTTGGTGCAAACTTCCTCCCCCATTGAATCTTGTGAACCCATCATGTCTTCCTCCTCTTGTTTTTCTATCTTCTCCGCCTCCTATAGTGTGGGCAAAAATGGGTGACAAGCACAATGCTTTGAAGAAGGTGCGCACAATTAGAGATTATAAATAATTTGCTAGGAATTTTTCATGCACAAACTATATAGTGGTTAATTAAGTATTTCAGCATGCAACTAGAGGGTGACAGTCAATGAGAGGAATGGTGATGAAAGTGGTGAAAATCTTGCATCTTCTATTGTGCAAGAGTGAGCATGACTTCCAAAGGGCGTTCTTGCTTTCTTCAAGTGGCATGCATCAAATTGTGCTAGGTCTAAAGAGTCCATCATGTTGAAAGTATTGACTTCAATGCCAAGGGCTTTTTGAACATTCGACAAATGATGGCCAAATTTTGTGAACATCCAATATATGATGACTAAAGTTTCAAGAAATTTTGAACTAATTATGTACCAATTTTCAAAAAAATTGACAAAATAAAAAAAATATAATTAATGTCAAATTTGACCCAAATACTATGAGAGACATCAAAAGAGATAAATGGGTTTTGAAGTTGTTGTGCAAGTAGCATCCCAACCATCTTTCTTTCTTTCTTTCTCCAATTCGTTTTTTATTTCGTAAAACATTGCAAAAAAATTTCTAGTGTATTTTGAGATGTTATAAAGCGGATTTGTTTCCTATAAAAAGGCAGGGCAATTTCAAAATAGAGTTGCCTGCCTCATTTGTAAGGGGTGCAGTCATCTTTCAAAATTGCATTAATCCTCTTGCATCTTTTAGGTTAAAGATTTATTTACATAATTTTAAAAATTTTAAAAATTAATTAACATTGATTATATTAATCAATATAAAAACACAATAACATTTCATTCAACAAATCATAGTTAAGAATAATACATATGATAGATGGGCATGTTCATTGAAAAAATAAAAAATCCAAAAATCAAAGAATTATTGATTCAAGACAATTACAAAGTCTAAATGTATGAGACTATCGAACTTAGAATGTAAAATGTATCATGTAAATAGAAACTACAAGACTGCAAACCAGTCAATCAAAATGTCTGCTAAAATGTATTAGTATTTTGAACTTGAAAAACAAAACTATAGAAGGAAAACTATGATAGAATGCAATCACCCGGGAGGTGGACCTTTCACTTTAGAAAGCAGGTTTGCTGTCACATTAACATAAGATATTGAAAGGTTTATATTGCAATTTGTAATGTTGGAAAATTGATGACCTCCAACATGTGATTTACAATAGAAGGGCCCTTTTTGTATTTACTCATCATGTTAGTCAAAGCATAACACCCCTCAAAAGAGTTTCAAAATTCCAAGTCTTGTTCAATAGGAGTGAGTGGAATAATCAATATGTTAGAAGTAATGCTACTAGCATTCTGCACACATGTAATTGTTGTAAGCTTGGACAATTTAGGTTGCACACTTGAATTTGGTTCCACAAATTTTTTTTATTGGACTTTTGCATTGCATCTATTGTGATTGAGTTAGATGTAGATGCATATGATAGTTGCAAATGAAAGAAAAGAAAAATTAGTACTTAAATATGCAACAAACAATGCAAAAGACATAAAGGCATTAAAATCTAAAGTTCAAAACAAACACCATGATCAAAAAGACCAAATGAATTGTACCTTGAGCTTTTTGTGCAAGTTTTGTTCATGGGCAAAGGCTTCTTCACAGTGATCCCCACACTTCAGAGGAAGTGCCCTCTATGATAAAAGCAGAAATTGTTGAGGGTGTTGTAACATCTCCTGCAATCTGAGGTTCATTGATAGCAGCAAAATCTGAAAATTTTGTAGATCTTCCATTTGATGCCATAGTTGAAGCTGATGTTGGAGTTTCACATCACATTTCTGATATCCATGACAGAAAACCTGATTTTCTTCAGGAGATTCTTGAGGCTGCTGTGCTTGCAGACTCTGCAATGTGTTTAGAGGAAGGAGCCAATCCAAATGTTCCTGAAGAGGCACATAGGTCAGAATGTAATGGAGATTCTGGACAACCTGAAGGGCACAGAGTTCTTTCTAATTTGCTTGCAGAGGCAAATGAAAACAAATCCAGTAGTGATACGATAGTTTTGGATAAGGTGCCATCTGCAGTTGGATTGTCAGAATTCCGACAGAGAACTGTGCTTTGAGCACTGGCTGGTAATGAGATGACACCATTAAGCAGAATTTGGTGTTTGATAGCTTTATCACTTTTGTAGATCTGTAGTGTGGTGTTCTGTTTACTTTGTGGGTATGGTAGGCAATGTGCTGCTGCGATGTCTTTCAAGTTACATCAGGACAGAGTCTTCCCATTGCTTCCAGAAACACAATAGAATCTCAGGATGCAGATTTTGTACAATCATTTGCCCAAATCTGGGCAGATCTTATGTACTTATCTACACCTTCTGTCTGGAGCTGATGAAGTGCGTCAGGAGTCATGGCAGCTAGTCACAGCTATTCATGATGAAGATGATTGTCTGATACTTTGTGAAAGACTCATAAGGTTATGACCACTCTAAATTCTTGTTGTATTAGTTTTGCTTTTGTCCAGAACTGACACAAAGGTCACCTTCAAACTGCTAATGTGGAGTTTTTCTGGAATGTTACAGATATGGAGTTTTCCTGGGCCATGTTCGGCTAGGTTAGATTAGATTGTATGATTAGGAACATGTGAAGGTATTTAGGCACATTGCTTTGGGCTAGAAGGGTAGTGAAGGTCAAAAGCTCTAGCTCTGAGTGAAGCTAGACATTTTGAACATCTTATCCATGGAATTGGTTTCTGAGCACACAACCTTACTACAGATCTGAACACTGATTGCAGACAGTTGACATACTAAATTGACCAGAACTTCTAATCAATTGAAGGCTTTTGACTTGTCTGTATGCTCCAGATCAAGATGAGTCTGCAAGAAGAAACCTTCTGAGGTCTTGGATTGGCCCACCTCTGATTTCAGAATAATATACCGTGATTGTACAGACCCCTCCTCCCTAGTGAGATGAACAAAACAGGTGCACACCCATTGATCAGACATCCAAGATTTGGCTGGAAATCTGGTGCCCAAACCAGCAAATCATGAAGTTCCGAACAACTCCTGAGAATGCATACATGCAAGATGAATCTGAAAGAATGTCTTAAGTGTTGATTGTAGAGCACTGGTGTCTTCAGCAATTTGAAGTTTGTAGTGAGATGGTTATTGAAGGCTCTAGTCATCTCTATGCCTGCAGTTCACCAGCCATTGAAGTATTCTAACTATCACTAATCTTTGGCATACATCCTCAGTCTCTGTGTGGTTAACCCATCTCTCTGCTTTCTGTTTCTCAGCTCACCTCATGTCTCTGTCATGTTTCTCATAGCTCATTTGAGCTGTTCACAACTGCTTGTTATGGAGCAACAGCAATTATCTGATTATGAGTCATTTATCAAGAGTTGAGATAGGTAACTGATTGTTAGCCCAATCTGTTTTCTGGCAACCATCCTCAGTTTCAGGCTGAGCTTGGTATTCAGGATGAGCTGGAGTTTTGAAGGAGCAGATCTGATTCCAAACTTCTTCCTGTTATGGTTGGTTTATTATATTCATGTGGTTGTTGAGATTTCTGTTTCATGTTTTCCAGTAGGTTCATAGGACATTTCTATATCTATTGGGGTCTTTAGAAAGTTTGTATTGAAATTGAGCCAGTACTTTCTGGATTTTGCATCATGGTAGCACCCTAGCAGAGAAGATCGGGGTATGATGATAACTACTCCCAGGATAAGTGAATTTAATTCTTCCTCAAGAAAATTGAAACCCCATAAATATATCTTGTCTGTTTCCAAACCAGGGCTCTCTTTGGTTGTCTTTGATTTTGGAGTCATTGATCAAGTCAGTCTTCTTGAGATTTGGATAATGATTGATAACAGTGTTATGTCTCTGCTAGATTGGATTTTATTCTACTTCTGGCAGTTCTTAAAAGGCTTGGACTGTACTATTTCTTGGAAACTTGTTTTTTAATCATTTCATGCAGCACTGTGAAACAGCTTGTTGGATTGTACAAGGTATCAATACAACAGAAGAGGCACATCTGGAAGTTCACTAGAACACTTGGTTATTAGAACACTTGGTTGTTCGTATAGGGCAATTATCTTGTAGTCATAAGCAATGACCTGCTATATGGATTGGCAGCAGTTTTTTGTACAATGGCTGGGATTAGCTGTCCTCAATAAAAGATGTGTTGTAACTTGATCCATGTTTGGAAAGTAGACTTGTTGCATACCATCAACCCATAAGCCCTTAGCTTGCTTTGGGTTTTTGGAGGTGATTGCTCAGATGGAATTTTGTGGTAGGTGGAGGGATGGAGGGATGTTCATGTTTTGAACTTTTATACCCAATTGAAGTGCATAATCAACCCTCTGGATTTACCTCTGTGATCAGTAACATGTACCTACATGCATCACTCTCACCTCTTTTATTGTGATCAGTCTTGTTGATACAAATCCTTCAGATTGCACCTGGAACAGAAACCGCTGAAAGTTTTGTTATTTTTGCCTCCATGGTCTCCGACCTTTTCAGCAACCTTAACAAACCATTTTAAGTATTTGAGCTCTCCATGAAAGAACTCTCCATTTTATTATATTTTGCCTGATACAATGAGAATAATTCCATTGGGCTTGGGGTTACAGAATTCTTTGCTTACCCTATGAGATCCCAATGATATTGCCCCTGGCATTGCCTAGTAAAAACTGAGTGACACAAGTTTGGGAGTTTAATTTGAACTTTTTGAAATTTTAAACAACTTATACTATTGGAAATTTCTAACTTTCTTACTCACCATTTGAATTACTTTAAGCAGATATGGTAGCTCAGAGCATCTCCTACACACCCCTTATTTGGCCTCTATTAGTGCTAATAATTCCCTCATAGCTACCCATAACCATGAAAAAACAAACAATTCGAAGTAAGAGACTATTTAAATGTCAACACCAGGGCCAATCATTGTGGTTGCCCAATAAAAGTACATGCATTTTCTTTAACTGGCCCTCTTGAAGGGCACTGTATTGTGGGCATGTTTACTTGCCCAAAGCGACTTCCAGACCAGTTGACTGCTGTAATTCATTTAACACATAATGTACAGGCCATATTGCTTCTGTGTGCAGACATGCTCTGAGTATGGTAGTACACACATGATCACTACAATCTCCATGAGTTGGTCTTTAGATTAGTCCTTAACATCCATGTGAACAAATACTAAGCAGTTTAAACATTGCTGTAAACTGATTGATGGCCCTATATTATGGCAAAGCATTTCCCCGTGTCTGTCCACAAAAGAGTCTTACAACAATTTCAGAATCTGACAACCATGGAAAATTGATCTTCTCACATGGGTTTCAAACCCAATCTCTTCCAACGAAAAAGCTTTTCTTCTTCTTCTTGCGCTTTCTTGTAACAAAATTCAGTAGGTTAATTTCATCAT
>Ga0209208_10008706_pt1 | contig 13480 bp, 8 predicted proteins | sample S1TSphfallax_3_FD_187694 | JGI IMG/M metagenome (GOLD analysis project Ga0209208, IMG submission 187694) | Host-associated microbial communities from peat moss isolated from Minnesota, USA - S1T2_Fd - Sphagnum fallax MG (SPAdes) (version 2) | ecosystem: Host-associated > Plants > Peat moss >...
TCTCCCCCCTTTTAAAATTTTAAATTTTAAAACTCATTTTCATTGGAATATTTTAGTTATTCTACAATATTATATTCAAATCATTTTTAAAAAAAAAATTCACATGTGGTTGATTAGTTAGTTCACAATACAAGGCCATCATCCACACTTATTAAGGTATCATTACCCAATTTTTATTTTCTTCATATAAGGCTATGTTGAAAACCTTTGGAAATTTTTCTCAAACTTGCAGAATGATTGGAGCATCGTGAAAAAAGGATACGATGCGCAAGTGAAAGGCGAAGCGCCCCATAAATTCTCAAGTTGTGGAGAAGCTCTAAAAAAGCTCTTAGAAATGGATCCCAAGTTAAATGACCAATATTTCCCTCCTTTTGTGATTATTGATAGTATCGGTCAGCCAATCGGGCCAATTGTTGATGACGATGCAGTGGTGACATTTAATTTTCGAGCCGACCGTATGGTAATGGCTGCAAAAGCATTCGAATTGGAGACTTTTGATAAATTCGATCGTGGGAAATTACCAAAGATCAAATACGTTGGTATGCTTCAATACGATTCGGATCTTAAGCTCCCCAAAAAGTATCTAGTTTCCCCTCCTCAAATTGATAAAACTTCCGGCGAGTACTTGATTCACAACAATATCAAGACATTTGCATGCAGGTGCATGAAGTTTTCAGCCGTTGCATTAAAAAATGAAATAAATAAAATAAAATTAGTAATAATAAATTGATAATCTAAAATGATTAATTTATATTTTTATTAAAATTTATTTATTATCTAGTATATTTATTTCATGTGAAAATTCAGATGAGGACCCATTTGGATCAATACATGACCAACCATGAAAAAACCCTAAACCCTAAATAAGGAATTAAGGGTTGTTTTGGGCAGTGAAACAGTGAAGTTTGGACATGTTACATTCGTTTGGAATGGTAATCGTTCGGGCCAATTTAGTCACAGCATGGAAAAATATGTTCAGATTCCGAGTGATGTCGGGATTGCATTCAACATGAAACCAGAAATGAAGGCTATTGCCATAGCCGAAAAGGCTCGTGATGCACTTGCAAGTGGAAAATGGGACCAGGTGCAGTAATAATATCTCGTGGTTGCAATAGCCAGATTTAATTTCTTGCCAAATTTCTATACACGGTTCAAGTAGGTAGCCATTAACAAATACTAATTAGAATGCTTCTTTTTTTTCTCTTTCATATGTTTTAATAGCCAAATTTGGCTAAATTAGATTATGGATGATCTCCATCTTGGCTACATCACAAAGTTGAAGCCAAAAAAAAAAACATTGTTGCATAGTGGATCTCAAAACACACTCTTAAAGTTTGATTCATACCTCAAAATGGTTGGGACTTGTGTGGGTGTGTATGTTTTGTGTGTGTGGAAGGGAGAGGGTGAATATAAAGGAGAACTCTAACTTAAGCCAATTGATTATAATGGATTTAGATTATTCATAAACACCCAAAACTGGATTTCATTTATGTAGTGAAAGGCAAAAATATTTCAGAAAAAAGTCCTTAAACACAAGAATATTTCCTGAATATGTGTCATAATTCATTTCCAGTGTTTCTGATTTGTTATCTATTATTTGATGTTTTTTTCTTTTCCATTAGGTATTAGTTATATCAGAAGCTATTTGGTGTGATTTTATTGCTACGTCTCAAAATGGACATACCAAATTCCTTTGGAGGAAATGTGTTAAATTAAAGGTCAATTTTAATGGCTGTGTAGGTGCGAGTGAACTTGGCTAATGGGGATATGGTGGGCCATACGGGTGATTTAAATGCTACAGTCATTGGATGTGAGGCTGTTGATCAAGCTGTGAAGGTTTATGTCTAACTCATTTTCCTCTTGAATCCTTGTGATATAAAACTATATAATAGAGTTATCCCTAAAGTAAGAAAAACACAGCACCAGAACCCTGAGTTTGGTCATACACAGGGTGAGATTCAAAAAAAAAACCTGCAAAAAAGTACATTAGCATTCCAGCAAGGGGGGGGGGGTTGGTGTTGAAACTCAGAAAACCATCAATTTTGGTCGTAGAGACTTTTGGGTGAGATCATTAGAGTTAACCCTAAAGTAAACCCTCTCTTCACCCTGTCTTTGGGCCTCCTTTCACCCCCTATCCCCTCTTTGAGTGGTATCTGCAAAGTAAGGAAATTTTACTATGAAATGCTGATACTCAGCATTTAATGCACAAGGTTCGAGAGTAATTATTGCAGATGTATAGGTAGGAGCAGTGAAAATATATGTGTAGGCCTAGCGGCAGCGGAGGCGCTCAAGAGAAACGACGACAGACAGGATGAAACTCAGTTTACCACACGAAAATTGATGCATTTCTGAGTTTTTAAGTAATTTCATGTGGGTGTCAGATTATGTTGGATGCTGTGGAAGTGGTGGGAGGAATATTCTTGATAACTGCTGATCATGGTAACGGTGAAGACATGGTGAAAAGAAATTTAAAAACTGGAGCACCAATCCTAGACAAAGGTGGCAAATTTCAAGTCCTTACTTCACATACATGCAACCCAGTAAGTTGAGTTTACCTTATTATCCATTTCCAATGAACAAAGCATGAGTCAATTACAACTCTACCTAAATACCATCCAAGCTTATAATTATTCCTACAAAAAAATAAAATTATATATATATATATATATATGGGTTATGCTCAATGATGACATATATTAATATGTTCCTTGTGTGTTGAAATGTTTGGTGTGTTCATATTTGCTAGGTACCCATTATAATAGGGGGTAAGGGCTTGCAAAAGGGAGTGAGATTTAGAAGAGATCTCCCAGGAGCAGGGCTAGCCAATGTTGCAGCAACATTCATCAATCTTCATGGATTTGAAGCACCTTGGGATTATGAACCATCCTTGATTGAAGTGTTGGATTAATTCAATACCAATTACATGTCTCGTATACTATTTTGCATGTAAATTAGGCTCGGGTTTTTAGTAAACCCTAAACCCTGAACCTGGGTTTTTCTAGCAATGGACCTGGTTAACTTGTTTGGCAAAAAAGCTATGCATGTTTCAACAATTCATGTATGGGAAATGAATGTTAATAATTTAGGTTCACAAAAATCATGTTTAACCCAGGTGGATTCTAATATGAGTGATGATGTCATGGACAATGTTGCTTCAATTTCTTGTTAAAAAAAGAAATATGTGAAGTTTGTCACTTTGATGTGACAATGTATTTCCTCTCTTAGGGCAATTGCCTTTGTTCAATATAACGAGGCTAATGATTTGGGTGCCCAATCTTCACACAATGTTTAACCTTTGATTGCTCACATATTGTATGTGTTGACCCCACATCAATACTCATTTCTTCACACATGGGGTAACATTGTTGCCTTCTTTTCAAAGGAGGACATTTTTTGTGTCATAATGATCAAGTAAAGATGGATGAACAATTTCCCCCCCAAGGATTTGGAAGCTCTTGTGTTTCATAAGTTTGGATGACCATTTACCCTATTGTCATATAAAATTTGGGATGGTTGTTACAATTGATATTAAGAATTTCAATTGTAATTTCCTTGTACAAAATTTTGCAATACATGAATGAAAAAGTTTCATTTGAAAGAAATATGTGAAAACTTCATCACACAAAAATTGAACAAGATCTTGATTATGTGAGTTCATTATAATTACTAACAATTGGCAAAACATTGACCATTGTTTGATAACCAAACAAAAGGATGTTGAGATTGCAACGTGATGCCATTACTTGTGGAAGACAATGAAATAAACATACAACAAAATCATAGCAAGAATCTTGAATGATTTAGTATCATGAAAACATTGGCTCAATGCCATTTATAGAAATTGCATTACATGTAACCATATGCAACAACTTCAATCACCATGTATTTGCCCATAAAACCAAATTGATGAAATTGAAACATGATAAATGTCTATATTTATAGGCTAAAAATAATGAAAATTTATTTAACGTACAATAGTTTAATTCCAATGACACTGGTTTAGGTGGAATGGGCTACGGTCATAGGCTGTACAAAAAGACAATTCCAAATTGCTAATATATTAAAGGTTGATTCCAAACCGGCATTTTTAAAATAAAAATTTTACAAGTTGTAATGTTTCAAAATGTCCTTATGGATCTTAAAATATTGAAAAAGAAACAATTTTTTTTTCTTTTTTCAATGTCTTTTGGAATCTTTGTGTCCTTTCAAAAAAAAATTGTCTCTTTGTGTCTTTCCGATTTCATACACATGTTTACATGTCATTTCATACAAATGTGAATATATGTTATTTCATTTGAATATGTTGAAATTATTTCAAAATATTAACATGTTTTTTTCTTTAAAATTAAGCTAGTTTCCAATAAAAACTTATCCCTTAAATACCTTCAAATATTGAATCCCCACTTGTTTAGCCGATTTAATGTTTATCCACCCTAATTGCTTCCAAATTTTCAATGAATTATAAACAGGGGCAGCTAATTAAATCTCCCCTTGGATGATAATTGGGCAATATTTTGTACAATTTGAATCATATGTGTGTGTGTGTGAAAATAACAAAGCTTTCAAACTTAAACCTTCCTTTTTTTTGGTCATTTCATCGTCAGTAGTAGTGTGTAACAACGCAGAACCTTAGTTTATTATATACATATTAACACATTTTTACATATGACAAAACAATACATTGATTGTTTCAAAGCTCATAAAAATATTCAACAATTATCACATGCCTTCAAGTGTTATATTATTTCAATCTCCCATGCACCAACACAAATAACATTTTTTTGCATACAACTATATTTGATAAAAAAAACACAAAATTGCAAATTTGACCTTGCAAATAAAATAAAAAGTTTAATGATTGAAAAGATAACCACAACCATCAAAGTAGATTGAATCAATGCATGGGTCTGTACAATTCAATTCAAAACAAAACAAATTAATGACATTGAAATTCTTTTTGAAAGTGAGGATTTAAATAACTTACTTCGTAACAATGGTTCCCATTGCCATGTTATTAAATAACAACATTTGAACTCTATTGCAAATACATACATATATATATGATGTGATACATTCACAAAAGTCTAGTCATTGTGCTTTGTGACCTTGTGTCATGTTGCTCTCATTACAAAATTTCAAACAATAATATTTTTACATGTTGGATGGACATTCCTTAAGAATAACTTTAATCAAAGCAAGGCATGTATGATCCCAATGTGCAATTTTTTATTATAACATAGTACCTTGCCAAAAGGGAGTATGATTAAATAGAAAATTTGCAACAATACCTTCAATGAAAATTATGAACTTAAGAATAAAATTGTGGGGTTCATCCTTTCCCTTTGAACTTATCTAAAGGAAGTAAAATGTTGTGTTCATATTATTTCTTTCTTTCACTTTTTATGTCTTAGTTCATGTTTATTCCTTGTCCCATCAACTATTTTTTTAATTCCACAATGACAAAATCTCAAATTTTCCTTTACTAGGAGCAAAATGAAAACAACTATAATTGAAACTTAGAACAAGCCCAAACTTGGATACACCACAAAAAAATTTCTACTCACTCAACCTTGTAATTTTCTTAATTCCTTTTGCTAGTTGTTTTTATAATATAATAATTGGGTTTCAGCTTCTTTGTTCCTTTTCCAATTATAGTTTCCTTCTTATTCCATCACTCACCAAGGTTTGACTAAATTCAACCAATCAAATTTCACCCCTTCGTACCAATTCATGAATTACAACAACAATTTCCACCTAATTCCTTGGATTGATGTCCAACACTCCCACACCCTCCTTCCCTTAATCTTTACTTTCAATTTCAAAATCCAAAATTACAAACATCAATATCTCAAGTCTAAGACAAAGTTTTCTTTTTCCTTTACTCCCAAAAAAAATTGTTTCATATTTATGCATACTCTTTTATTCATTTTCCTTGTTATTCTCTCAGCTCTTTCCATCCTACCTATTTATTTTCATTGTTTTTCATAACCACCATGTCATTTTCCTTATATGCATTTCAAATTTTAATTTGTAAAACAATTAAATGTAATTAAAATATATCAAATCTTTGATACATTTAATCACAATGTTAAATGATAGTTTGTTAGCAAAAAACATGAATTTTTTTCAAGGAAACCAAGGTTCAAACTTTGATACCATCATCATATAGATGCCATATGTAGGTTGTATGTTGATCATTTAATACATACATGTCATATAAATTTTAAATATGATTAAAATAATAATAATAATAATAATAATAATAATAATAATAATAATGATGATATCATTTAATTTCATTGCCCCATATAATATATTATTCAAAAATGTCTTAATGAAATCATTATGTTCATAACAACTAATCCCCATTCACTAGGGGGCTAGTCATTTTGATTACAATTAATTTGTCCTAATTCACTTAATCTATAGTGAATTCAATCATATTTCGTAGTAAGGTAATAAAGGTTTATTAGAAATATAAATTATGTAATATTAAAGGTATATATTTATGGGCAACTATGACATGCACCTAAAGCCATTCAATGTATAATAAAATATATTAAGGGTATCCTACGGGTATATGTAACTAGTAATACAATAGGTTTTATTTTCTTAAAAGCACATTAAGGATTTATTTAATTACCTATTCACCTTTCTAAACTAGGTAAATAATTAAATAGGCGGGTCAAATGTTAAGTAAGTAGGTAGAAAAATAAATATGTAGGTAAGGAGGTACCACTCCTTGCTTGCCTACCTACAACATCCATGACTTCAATATTTTGTAACCATGACCAAGTTTTAATGAAGTATTCATGTCCTTGGTCATGTAACACAACTTAATCATGTTTATGACTACATGATTATCTCATGTCATGAGGTTCACAATTAGAGGATTAAAGCACATGAATTTAATCGTATAATTTTAGTTAATTATGGACTTTTCAAAAGTTCATAATTAATCAATGATCATCTGGAGGTTGAAAATTTAAAGAAAAAATTTGGTCTAAAGGCCGCCACATGATGCAACAATATATGTTAACAATGTTTTGCCTCATTAAATAATCCAACAAATAGATTTTTCCAATTTTTTGTTTCAAATTCAATGAAAAAAACTTGATCCTAACCACCAAGTTAGAAAAGTTAATAATTAAAAATTTAGTCCAATATTAACTAAATACATGTTTTGATTTCAAAACCATGTTTGGTCAAGTAATAAAACATATTGCACACTTTAAAAAACTGGAAAAAATAATATGAAACTAAATTGTCCATTATATGCATGCCTTTAAGAATAACATGTTCATGATTACATATGTATAATTTAAATATTTCCAATGATAACCCTAAAAAAGGTAATTAATTATTTAGAATAACTTATGATCATCAACCAATTGTGAATGATTTTGAATATTGTGATTTTGCATATGAATCACAACAATAGGTATAATCCAAGATGATGTCATTTATCATTTTTCTTCTAAAACCCAATACTAAAATACATTCACATTAAATTTTTCTTAGGTTTGGCCTTGGCCAACTTGATTTTGACCTTGATTAACCTAGGTTTAGCATAGGTTTAACCTTTATATTTAGTTTAAATTTAGCTTAGGTTTAACCTTTACATTTAGCTTAAGTTTATCTTAGTTTTGGCCTTTAAATTTGATTCAAGTTTTGCATAGGTTTAACATACATTAGCCATGTTTAATCAAGTTTAACTAAGTTTAATTTAAGTTTATCTTAAGTTTAGGCTAGGTTTAATTTTATATTTAAACCACAAGTTAAACCCCTAGGTTAAACCTTTAGGTTTAGCCTAAAATTAACCTAGGTTTAACTTAACTTAGCCTTTTTGTTTAACTTGTAGATTTAACCTTTAAGTTTAGCCCAATTTTTGTTTAGTTCAACCTAAATAACTTTAAGTTGTATTAAATTAATCTAGGGAAGCTTAAGTTATAACTTAGTTTAAGTTAAATTGGGTGGGTGACATAGATTAACTTAAATGAAATATATTAATGTTTAAAGCTTTGTGATGAATAATTGTGTTACAAATAAAAATTTGTGGTGTAATGGTTAAGGATTTGAACCCTCACAGTGTAAGTGAGAGGTTCAAATCTTCACATTTTGCATCTAAAGATTACCTAGGCTCTTTGCCTAGTTAAAGAGTTGAGCCACTCAAAATGGAGGTGAGGGGTTTCAAGGCCTCACACTTCCAACCTATAATCACTTACATTCCTTCCCTATGTAGTTTACCTACCCTAGTTTACCTACTTACTTAAATACAATTGTTACAAGATCTTGTTTCATACAATTGTTAAAGATGTGGAAAAAAGAATGTTTTAATGTGATTTTTTTTTAGCAAGTGCATTCATGCTTTTGCACATGACAAAATATATATAACATGCTGAATTCTTATAATTTTTGTCTAAAACATGTATAATATATATATATTTTAAATTGAAAAACATGAAACACGCATTTGAAATAAAATCAAGACAACAAAAAATGAAAACAACAACAAAATGAAAAAAATGATTCAAATAAAGAAATCCTTAATTAAAATATTAAAAAAACCTTCTAATGTGCAATCAAAGAATAAGCTTGAAATTTCAAACTTACACACCTACAAAGAAAATGTGGGGGGGGGGCGGGGGGTATTAATCTAAAAATCAAAAGAACACCAATAGAACACATCAAGGAAACACTAATAAGTAGAAATAAAACACAACAAGGAGGTGGAGACAAACACAAGGGGTTAAAGAGGTACGTGAGGTAAATAAGGAGGAATCAACAAGCACCAATAGAACATAGTTTGGAGACCTTGACAAACACCAACAAAGCACAACATGAAGGCATCGACAAGCACCAATAGAGCATAAAAAAGGAGTTTTCGACGAACACCAACACAACACAAGGAAACAATGCAAGCTACAAACACCAACATGGCACAACAAGGAGACAATGGAAGCTATGAACAAAGAAATAACATAAGATTATAATGATTAATCAAAGTAAAAACTGAGGAAAAACACTTCAGCACTAAGCATACCTTGAAATTGTTAAACATTATTTTTATTTATAAGGAAAGTGAGAAAGGGAAAGAAAATAGTTCAAGGGTGGCTTTCCCTCTACAACACCATTGGAAACCTAATTTTTTTTAAACCTTAACTACCACTACTATTACCAAAGTAAATGACAAATATTAATTATTGACATCTTGACCTTGCTATTTAATAGTTTGATAAGGTATCAAAAATATTTAAAATGGAAGGGTTTCAAATGGGTCGTTCTCAAGTTAGTGAGAACCTTTAAATGGGTTTTAAAAAGGGCATTAACCTTAATGATGCCCTAAGATATTCAAGGTGAAAATTGGCTTGAAACCTTTGCTGGTTTTCACCTCTTTTTTAATACACACTCAACACTGGTTTAAATTTAAATATAAATTAAGCCTAAAAAAATCAAGAGAAAACAATTCCAAAGTAAAGCAAAGGGAAAGCTTAGAGTTTGAATGGGAATGTAATACAATGGGGAGTCCCATTATGTAATTATAGTCGAGAAGATGTTGATTAATATTCAACTATGCAAGTTGATGTTGGTTCCGACTAATTTTCAACTTGAACAAATGGAATTCAAAAATTGAATTTCTTGCCAACACATTTTTGCCATTGTTATATGTCATATCATCCATTCATTCATTCATCCCCCCATCCATATACAAAGCCAACACCAAGACAACATACAAGGTTCACCAACATAGTTGACAATTGCAAGTACCACAACCCACTACCTAATGAGTTTTTTTTTTCTTCGTTGTAGTTGCAAGTGTTCGCATCGGAAGAACATCCTCCTATTTTGTTTGTCTTCATTGCAACTACAAGTGTTCGTGTTGGAGGCTAGAGGTGCTCGTGATGCAAGCTAAAGGTGCTTGTGTTGGAGGTTATAGGTGTTGGTAGCTACAAGTGTTCACATTGTAGGCTATAGGTGTTGGAGGCTCCAAGTGCTTGCACTGGAGGGTACATGTTCATTGTTGGAAGTTGTAAGTGTTGAAGGCTACATGTACTTGCATTGGAAGCTATAAGTGTTTGCATTGGAGGCAACATGTGTTTGCATTAAAGGTTGCAAGTGCTCAGGTTGAGGAGGAACATTTTTGTATTATTTTGTTTTCATTATAGTTATAGGTGTTCACATTGGAAGAGGAATATCTTCATGTTAACTTTTAGTTAACTATTAGATAATTATTAATTAACTATCACATTACAAAATATCTTGTATTATGTAACCATTCAATTTGTAATTACATGTGACTATATATCACTGCAACTATGTTTTATAATTTTTACAACTAGTAATCATCTTTTTAATTTTCTTAATATTTTTGCAACTATGGTGTGACTACTAAATTGTACATCCTTCCATATTGACTAACTTCTTTGGTTTTTCATTCAATAATAAACTCTTATAATCATTTAGTTGCAAATGTGGTGGTAACTTAGTTATTATTTGTAGTATGCCTATGCATATTATGTACATTAAAGTATTTTAGACTAAATTAAAATTATATTTAACATGTAATCAAGGTACATGAAACATCTATTAAAACCTATTTAGCTTATATTCAATGCATATTCAACACATATTACTTCAAATTATTTCATATTATGAACATCTTAAAATTTTAAAAATCATTTTCATTTTATATTATGGTTTGTTTGCAAATATACAATGTTTATGTTTATGTATAATTAAATTATAGTGGTGAGGTCAAATTAAGATACCATAATCTTATTATTGAACCAATATTCATCACATGGTAATATCAATAAGTTGATTAAATGATGTTCAATATGGAATAATAATTAAAGAAATAAAACTGACATTTTATGAATTAATAATTTATATTAATAATTTCTCATTGATCAATTAATACTGATAAATAATTGATTATAATGTAAACTATGATATTATAATTATAATTATTTAATTTATAATCTATAAATTTTTTAATAATAATTTAGTCTTTTTATTTAACCAATTAAATATTTTGTATATAATATTCAAATCTTATTGATTTATTCAATAAAATTCTCATTTCAAGCTATTAATTAAGCTACAAACTATAAATAACTAATGAATAGGTTAATTATTCATTTATTTATTTTTCATTTAATTACCCAATCATTAATATATATTAATCAAGATTTATGGTAACTCATATATATATGTTTTTTATCAACATATTAATTAAAATTTCACAAATTCAATTATCTAGTTATTAGTAATGAATAATTAAATAGATTTCCTCTTTAGTTCATAAATTAAAAATTAATATTTATTTTTCAGTGTAGAATTTATTAAAGTTAATTATTATTTCAAGTAGTAATTTAATTAATATTCAATTAATTATCTGATTATTTCTAGTCACTAATCAAGAGTTATGGTAAATAGATAATAAGTATTAGTGAATTACTAGTTATGTAGTTTGTAAAATATTAATTACAAAATTACAAAATCAATAATCCAGTTATTATCAATGATAAAGTAAAATATTTCCTATTTAGTTCATCAGTTCAAAATTAATAATTAATGTTTATTAATCAGTTTACAATTCATTAAGTTAATTAACATTTGAATTTGTAATTTAGGTGATATTAAATTAATTATCTGATAATAATTATTTACTAATCAAGAGTTATGGTAAATAGATAATATGTATTAGTTAGTTAATAGTGTGTAGCTGATAAAAAAATTAATTAAAATTTCGAAAATTCCATTATTAGTTATTATTTATTAATTAAAACTATTTCCTATTTAGTTCATAATTTCAGAATGAATAATTAATATTTACTAATCGGTTTAGAATTTTAAAAAGTTGATTAATAATTCAATGATTTGTCTAATAATTCAATTTTACTGATGTAGAGTTATGGTTAATAAATATTAAGTTAATTCATATTCAGTGAACTATTAAATATTAAATAAATAAATATTCATGATATAAGTTATTTTCTTAATATTCTTTATTAACTAAAACTGATTATTTTTTAATTGATATTTATTGATTAAATATGTAATAAGCTCATAACTCAATAGTTAATACGGATTATTTTTTATTTTATTTTTTTATTAATAATTTATTATATTAGATAGTCAACCAATTACTTATTTATTTATTTATTTGATAATTAAGATTTAAAAGGTTACATTTTCAAGAATTATTAATATTAATTATTTTATTAAATTTGGAATGAGAATAATTAATTAACTTCATAAAATAATTACATATTGTTGATGAATTATGATTATGAATAATTCATTGATTAATTAGTAGAAATAATGAAATAAATGTGAATGTTAGTTTTAAAATAAAAAAAGTAAAAAATCATAGGTAATTAGAGGTAGGGTTGTAAGTGGGTAGGTAGGTAGGTAATTAATTAATGGTTTAACCTTACCTACTTATTTTTACCTATTTACCTACCTACATAAACCTATGTATTTAACTACATGTTTACTCAAATAAATATTCAAATAAATATTTTGAAATGTAATGAATATGCCATGTGGCACATTTTGATTATGCCACATGTCACAATCTATGACCATTTTAAATGAATGTTTATAATGGATGGTTAAGATTCATGTTTGAATAATAGAAATGGATTCACCCAAAATTACTCATAATACCACAAGGTGGATTTTGGTATTAGTGACTAACACCATTATAAATCATATGAATTTGGTGGCAAATGGTTTTTCAATATTCAAAATCATTATTTTAAAATTACATTAATCTAAAATACGTGGTAAATAATATGTGGATATTTGATAATTGCAAAAATGATTGTATTTTTAAAAATAATTACAAATCCTATATGAATGGCCAAAGGATGAATATGCATACGGGGACCATTGAATTCATCTATAGTCCATTTGGGGACATCATGCTAGGAGTCATGAATTGTGACCAGATTTTATGTGCGAGTTGATTTATGCAATTAAAGTAATTTTAGTTGTAAAAGTTGGTTGGAATTGTTTTATAATCACAAATTGAAATCGCAAATTGTAATTTTTCCTTCTAATAGATAAATTCATTTTTACCTAAGTTTTAGTTCATTTTTAGTTGAATTTTAATTCACTTGTAGTTTGCACATGGGTACACATGGGCCACACATGGGTGAACATGAAACACATGTTTTTTGTTTTTTTTTTTAGCTATGTGCCCAATAGGTATGAATAAGGGTAAAGTTTCCTATTACTTTCAATTTGTTTAACACCAGTTTTGGGGGGTTTTTTTTTTTATATCATAGCCATATTCAAATTTTGTTCCTTCCTTGCAATAAAATCTTGTTGCATTTTTGTTTTTATTTTTAATTTTCTCGTTTCAAGATTTGGATTTGGAACTAATATTGGTTAAGAAATCATGTACATTTGGTTGTTTTTGTGCCTTGAATAGTCTAACCATCTTATGCGTGGTTGTTGTCCAACCAAG
>Ga0209208_10008707_pt1 | contig 13478 bp, 5 predicted proteins | sample S1TSphfallax_3_FD_187694 | JGI IMG/M metagenome (GOLD analysis project Ga0209208, IMG submission 187694) | Host-associated microbial communities from peat moss isolated from Minnesota, USA - S1T2_Fd - Sphagnum fallax MG (SPAdes) (version 2) | ecosystem: Host-associated > Plants > Peat moss >...
GATACTTTGTGGCTTGGTCTCACACTTCAAGTGTTCTTCATTGTAGTTGTGCTAGCTTGGAGAATCCAAACTCCCAAACTATCCACAAATTACAACCAAAACAAAATTCTCGTCCCATCAATTGTTAAATTTTATGATTTCCTCATTTCTATAAACAATTTACCCTATCCTCTAATCCACTTTTTATTGATCAAAATTGTTGGTGCAAATTAGTTGTGATGCTCTTTGGTTTCGTGGGAGGAATTTAGGAGTTTTGAAATGCTTTTCATAGGTTGTTCAAAAGACTCTAATCCATAAACCATAGGAAGGGCTTAGGGTATGTATGATATTGCTCAACACATAAACAATGTCAAAGATTTCCAAAAACTAATTTGAAGTTCCACTTCTTAGGTGAAAATCGCAAGATGAGGTAAAGGGCAAATATATGAAGATTCTTTTGAAAATCGGCACTTTGTACGCTGGACATTTTTCAATGATCACAACCATGCTTGTGAGTTTAATTTTTTCATCCCTAAAGTGATGATAACACTACACAACCATGCTTGCAAGTTCAATTATTTCATCCATGAAGTGACAACCACATTGTGCTTCATTTACTCACTTGAGCACGTCTTTGAACATTCATCTAACATTACAACCTTAACAATTATAGCACACGAGAGGAATTCATTCAAAAAACTTTGAGATCATGATTGGTCCAATAAACATACCAAGGTAGATGGTGGCTTTTAAATCCAAACGAGTATAGCTACATGGCAATATATTATATTTGAAGTGTAATGGCAAGTTGTGTATCATTGCATTCCAAGCACCAACATTGTGTGTACCTATCTATCTTGTTAAACACTCTCCAAGGCCAATTTTGTGATTCAAAGTCAAAAACCAACAATGCTTTATCTGTATCAGCTTCAATAGTTTGAATCAACATGGAAAGAAGTAGTCTATTTCTTTCAATTTGGTTTGTGTAATCACTAAACCACTTGTAAGCCGTTCATCTTTGATAAGATCAAGCTGAATATCCATTTAATCTATCAAGGTTGAGAACATTGTTCCATGTGATAAATGCATTTTGTGCATGTAATTTGCACAACACAATACATGCACCCCACATTGGTATTGAATTAACAATACAATTAAAGTATAGTACGATATTGCAAGACTTAGCTTAGTGCACCTTATGGGAAATGCACACACATTGATGAAATGCACATCATAAGAGCATTCATGCATATAGGTTCATAGAGATTGCACATTCTTGGAATGCTTAAGTTGCCATAAAGAACATGAGGGGACTCCACTTATAGGGGTCTCCATTGAAATCAAACATACCTAGTCCCCAAATGCATGTTTTTCCATGATCCACACCTTGATAAATTGCACAAGAGGGGCATCTTGAGATAAAGGTCCCTTTTGAGATTGCACATGGTTCAAATGCACACTAGGGTATATGGAAAAATAGTTATTATTATTATTATTATTAGGCACCTGGTTTTTAAAACATTGTGTTGTAGTAAATTATTTGGCACTTTAGTAAAACTATTACCATGAACCATTTTCAAATGTTTTGTAATAAACTTGCCACATGAAGTTATATGTTTTGCAAGAAAAATACATATAGGTATGCCATATGATAATGCTTAGTATTGACAAGGATGTAATAATTATATATTATATGTACATTTCACTTAGTTTGTCCAACAAGGTTAATACAATGGGTCACGAAACAATGTTTGCATACAAATCTAGTTACAAATTTCCTAATCTTTTACCCAAAATGTAATTTAATTGGGCTATTATATTTGCACATCACTCAAAGCTAGCTTTAGTTGGGACTCTTTGACTTCATATGGAAATAATTTTTTAAAAAAATCTTGAATATTTTGAAGAGAAAATGTTTCCAATCATAATAATCTTGAAAGATCTTTCATTAAATTGTGGATTAATTTTGATTGATTGACCTTGTTAAGGTTGTAATGGAGGCGGTAGTTTTTAATTAGGAAGGGGTAGGTAGGGAGGAGCATTAGGGCATGTAGTAGATTGGATAAGGAATTAGTGATGAGTTGAAATGAGGACGAAAGTAGAGATTGTATGTATGGTGTGTTGATGGTGTGTGTGTGTTTGTGTGTGTGAATGATGTATATCTAAAGGCTTTTCACAAAGTATCGGAGTAAACTTTTCAATCTATTTGATTATTTGTAAAGTGATGCTTAGTTGGGCCTCATAGCTTTGACCTTCTATTTGATCTCATATTTGATCCCTCATCCTTTATTCTGAGTTGTCCATGGTCAATAGGGGTCCAACATGGCTCAAAACAAGGAAAACCCAACATGATTACTCAAATTGAGCATATCAATTTTTTTTTCCACCCACGAGTTGTCCACCTTTAGCTTATGCTAGGTATATGGGCTAGGGTGCTAGGAGGCTATGGCTTTAAGGTGCTAATTGGCTATTTCTTATGCCATATGGCTATTGTCAATTGCATATGGCCATTTGTTATTGGCTATGGTTTTTATCTAATGATTATTCACCATTGGCTATGGTTATTGGTTATTGGTTATTAGTTATTTGCCATTGGTTATGGTTTTTGGCTATTGATTATTTACCATAGACTATGGTTTCTAGCTATTAATATTCACACTAAAGCTATTATGGCTATGGCAATTTTTATCCATGTCTATTGGTTATTCCTTATGGCTACTAACTATTGGTTATTTCTCGTGGTTAGGGCTACTGGCTATTTGTTATTTTAGGGTTTGATTTTTAAGGTTTAGGTTTGGGTCATTTAGGGGTTAATTTTTAAGGTCTATGTTTTGGCTTGTCAAGGTTTCAATTTTAGGTTTTGGTTTTTTTTCGAATGTATAGGCCCATGGGCCCTAAGGTCATTGGGGCCAAAGACTATGGGGCTTTATATAGTTGTATGAAGGCTAAGGTTAAGGGGGTTAGGTACATGGGGATTATGACTATTGGAGGCTAGCAAGGCCTAGGCCTATGATTAAAGCTTATATAGTCACTTATAACATTTAGAACCATGAGGTTTTGGTTTGTTTGTTTATACCATAGGGTTTGGTTTTGTAAATTAAAGGACGATTTTTAAAGAATGAAAGTTTTTTGAGATTAGGGCACTAGTTATGATGAATAGTTTCAAGCTAGGGTTTAGGGTGGGCAACATGGATGCAAGCTTAAAATTTAGGTCTAATTTTTAATAAAAAAATTGGTCCTCTCATCTAGGGTTTACAATTTAGGGTTTTTAGGTTTGTTTTTAAGGTTAAGGTTTAGGGTTAAGGTGTGATTTCCTTTTTAGTTTTTTCATATAGGGTTGAAGGTTCAATGTTTTTAGGGCTTAATTTTAGGGGTCGGGTTTAGGTTTAAAGTTCCATTTCTTTTTTGCTTTCAGTTTTTTCATCTAAGGTTGAGGGTTTATAGTTTTTAGGGTATAATTTTAGGGGTAGGGTTTAGGTTTAAAGTTTCATTTCCTTTTGGTTTTTAGTTTTTTCATTTAGAGTTGAAGGTTTAAAGTTTTTAGGGTCTAATTTAAAGTTTCATTTCCTTTTTGCTTTTAATTTTTTCATCTAGGGTCAACGGTATAAAGTTTTTTGGGCCTATTTTTAGGGTTAGAGTTTAGGTTTAAAGTTTCATTTCTTTTTTTCTTTTAGTTTTTATTCTAAGGTTGAAACTATAGGGTTTTAAGGGCCTATTTTTAGGGTTAGAGTTTAGGTTTAAAGTTTCATTTCCTTTTTGCTTTTACTTCTTTCATTTAAGGTTGAAGGATTAATGTTTTTAAGGTCTGATTTTAGGGTAGGGTTTAGGTTGAAGATTTGACTTACTTTCTTGCTTTCAAGGACTACTTTTTAATATGGAACCTAACATGACATTTGAGCATAATAAGGGAAGCGCCAATTGTGTTAAAGAAACTGTGCAAGTTGACACCCAAACAATGTTTGATGAATTTCAAATTGTATGTGAAACATGATAATGTCACAAAATATGATGTTTTTGTGTGGATTTGATTGAAAGCTACCTTGTGTGACAATGCATTTTTTTATTGCATCATGCATTAATGATGTGCTTGCTCATGAGATATGTTGGTTGATGCCCAAAGAGCAAGTTGCCCTTGGTACACAACTACATGAATTACCAAGATGTATTGGGTTCATAAATAACACTTTGGTTGAGATTTGGAATCCTTATAATAATGAGGTGCGTAGGACTTGGTTCAATGGCTAGAAGACCTATGCAATGAACAACACAATATTTTGGACCATCATGGACTATTCATGTACATAGATGGAGTTTCTTTTGGTCTTATCATATGGGAACATTTTATGATATTTTTTCATCTATTGAAATGAATGCCACATTGCAATCATGGAGATGATTATTTTAAGTATCTCTTGGGGGTATCAAGTGTACATGGGTCAGGAAATGTTGTCATGTGCAAGATAGGATGGTGGAAACTTGTTCAAAATGTAAATCATGATGCAATGCAAACATTCAACAAAATGCATGCAAGTGGAGTGGGGGATTAGTGGGGTAAGAAGAAAATGGAAATGCCTCATGAAGAGGCTCAATTCATCAAAACCCAAATATGTAGATTCTTTCCAAGCCATAATTATGTTTACTAACTTCCTACATAAAAGGTGTATGGACCTTGCATATGAGGTGGTTGGGGACCAAAATTTCGATCCAATTGCACATGGCTAACATGGACACTTTTAATTACAAGTTCAAAATTGTCCTAACCTTTTATCTTCAAGCTCAACGGAACTAGAACTAGGAGTTGTTCCTTTAGAGATGGGTATGCACCATTCATCACATTTTGAGATCTCTTCAAAACTTTTCTTAAAGCATGACCATTAGTAACTAGTTGAATAGTTTGTTTCTTATTTGTGTTATATGTTGCAAAATGTACATTTTAAGAGGCAAACATGGTGTCAAGAAGAAAGGATTCCATTATTTGCTTAACTATTCTTTTTGAAGTGTTTTCATTTTATGTAAACATTCCAAGGAATTTGCAAATCAATAATTAGACTAATGATGGTTTTAGGTCATAATTACCATATGCAATTGTTATGGGCCCTAGTCACTTTAGACAAGTTGCATAAAATTTTAGTTGCAAAAGACAATACGTAATAACAAGTTGCAATGGTAGTCACATGAAGATGCAATAAAATACATGAATTTTTCATCCATCCAAACTAACTTACATGACATTCTCATTTGGTGACTAATTTTATGACAAAACAATGTAATCACATTATTTGTATTTATTTACATATATATTATTTAGATATTGAAATAGGAAATTTTTTAATTCACACCCTGGTCATGCTTGTCTTGTTTTTAGAGCCTGCAGGTCTTCCGCGTTTCTTGACCACAATGCGAAGAAAGGGTGTGAATTTAACCAAAAAAGGTGTGAATTAAAAATTTTCCTTGAAATATATATTTCTATTTATTTATTGATAATTCCATTAATTTCAACCTATACCATGATGACATGTGTCACTACTTAAGTTAAATTTTAAAAGTTAATTTAATTTTTTAGGAAACTCACCTATTGTGTTTACCTAAGCCCTTATAATATGCACCTATCCTAATTTGGTTATGTAAGTAAAGAATATTCAATCAACATTCATTGTTGACCATAACCCATGTCATTTGTGGGAATACTTGATTGTTGAACCCCAATAAGGCAATAAGTTATAAGTTGTAAGGTAGTAAATAATATGCAATATGCATGTGGGCTAAGTAGTAGGTTTTTATTATGCTAATATGTGATAAAGTTCATTACAAAAACTTTAATTTAAGACCACATAAGCATAAGATACATCGTTAGAACCCCCTGCCCCACCCCCCCCAATGAGAATTGTAGACCTACCCAAATGATTTGACCATAAAAACATAAATGTGGGATCTCATTATGTCATAGAGGAGTTCATGAAGCAAACAATAGACTACCCAAACCTTTTCAAATCAGATGATTAAATAACAACATAAAGTTGCAAAAATTTATAGACTTATCAAACATGTTTAAAGCTCAAATCTAAGTTCCTTACAAATCCAATATACATGCACAATCATAATAAAATATATAAAGATTGTAGACTTGCCATCTATGGTATTGAAGTTCAAATTTAACAACCCATTTAATCTTCCAAGGCCAAAATCAAGATGTTGAATGAAATATAGATTGGTGTAAACTTGTTGAAGGTCCCTTAAATGTCCACATAGTTAATTGGGTCATGGTTAAATTGCTCAGTGAGTTGCAGATTTGTACACATTTATTGAAGTTGAAACAATCACCCATGTAAGGGTTTTGGATCATAGGTAAGGTGACATCTAGGTTGTAGACCCCTAAACCCATTTTAATAACATTTTGAACCATAAACATTAAGAATCAAGGTGTTCAATGGGCTATAGACCTACAAACATTGAAATCAAGAGTAAATGCATGGCCATTTAGGCTTTCAAAATAGAATTAAAATTTGATTTAGGTTGTAGACCTTTAGAGCCATCTTGAAGATGAATTAATTAGTGGAAGAAACATGATCAATAAGAATCAAAGTGTTAAGCAAATTGTAGATCTCAAAAACATTTAATTTCAAGTTGGGGCATGGCCAATTACAATTTTAAAAGACCACCAAGGTTTGATTTAGGCTACAAACCCCTATAACCATTTTCAAGATGAATTAATTGGTCTAGGAAGCATGATCAATAATAATCAAGGTGCCAAACAAGTTTTAGGTCTCAAAAGCATTTCAACAATTAGGGCATGGCCATTTAGGGTTTCAAAACACCACCAAGGTTTGATTAAGGTTATTGACCCCTAGACACAATTGGAAGATGAATTAACTCAACAATGAAGCATAATAAGGAGGAATCAAGCTAGTGCCAAACAAGTTGTAGATATGAAAAACATTCAATCAAAACTAAGGCATGGCCATTTAGGGTTTCAAAGCACCACCAAGCTCTAATTAAGGTTGCAAACTTCTAAACACAATTGGAAGATAAAGTAATTCATTAATGAGTTTACAACCAAAATTTTAATTCATGTCCTCTTCATTTAACAAGTAAAGTTTTAAACAATTTATTTCAAATTGCAAATGTTTTTTAAAAGATTGTTTCAAAAGTCCTTGGGTTGCAATGTTGCGGCAATAAAAGACATTGTGATATTTCATAATTTTTAAGGCATGCCATTCCATGGATTCACCCACAACTTTATGGCAATATTAGTTTATTTGATGGAGACACCACATCATGGATGGGTCCATACACAATTTTGTGAAAATATGTTTGACCACAAATGCATCTAGTAGAGGAAGGAGTGGATGACCTCAATTTAGAAAAAAATTGTTTATGTGTTCATATTTTGAAGGGTGTTAATTTCAAGCTAAAATAAACAAAAAAAACAGTTTGCCTAAGTATAGTTTTTAAATGATTAAAATATATATATATAAATGCAAGAAAGTTGATTCAAAATATTTTTAAGTAGAAAAATGAAAAAATATGTTCATTGCATTTAGTTTATGGTAAGTAATATACAAAATTTAAACAACTTTGAACAACAAGGTTAAGGTAGGTAGGCTAAATTATATAAGGTATGTTACTAATTTAGGTTAAATAAGATAAGTTAGGCTACCACCTACCTATTTGCCCTTTTCGACCTACCTAGATCTATTACCTACCTACCTACCTATTAAAAATTATATTTATGAAAATCCAAAAAACTGATTTTAATCTAGGTATAAAATTATAAATTCAACTACTCAACCGGTCCATTGTTAGTTAATCATATTTTAGTCATCATTATTGTGACACTCAATCAATAGCATATTTTTCCTCTATGACTTGTCCTATATTACTTGACAAATTGTCCTTTATGATTATAAGGTGGAAAATGCCACATTGAACATTCAATGATTTCTTGTCCTAAACACCTTGGTCGACATGACTAAAGGTCTTTTAATCATATAATGTCTAATATGACTACAAAATTAGTCATAAATTAAAAAAATCTTTTAATGTTTTGGGTAGGAGGTAATAGAAGTTCAAGACTTTGTGGAGGCAAGTCTTGACTAAGAGTTTTTTTGTTTTTAAAAGCAAAACAACATCTTTTGTTTTTGGTTTAGACTTCAATCTCAATATTATTCTTCAAATATTTTTTCAACTTGATTAGTTAACATTTGAAGAAAATCACATAACTTCTGCAACATATCAAGATTGACCATAAGGATAGTAGGGCAACTTGAAATGTTAGGTGTTTAGTGAGATAATCAAAGAACTTTTCATCCTTTTTGCAAGATCCAAACAACTAAAACCATGGTACCTTAAACTCACCTTAAAAGAAGTTGGAAACATGAAGTGTTGCTATAGCAAATTCCTTTTCCTTTAAGCTTAGTACATTCTTTTAGAAATAATGGTCATTCCAATCCAAACTTCCCCAAAACATTGCACACCTTTTCCTCATTGACTCCTTGATGGCTGAAATTATCCAAATGCCTTTAAATGTTTCTAATGAGTATTGAGAAGTGAAAAAAAAAAGAAATGAGAAGTTATCAACAAAGAATAACCATTAGAAATTTGTGAAAAGAAAACTAACAAAGAGAGAGAAGTGGAAAAAGAAGTGAGAAGAAGAATTGGTTATGATAATAAAATTGCATGAAAGAGACAATGAGATCTAAAGGGAAGCATAGGTTTTGGGTTGCACACATGAGTTACAAACACAAGATGAACTCAATTCATGTCGAATTGAGGAGCGTTTTTGAATTTGATGTCATATTGGGCCCCTTTATATGGTGTTCATGTCAAACCTTTGATCCGTCAAATATTGGCTTCTCCTATTGTGTTTACCAAACTTTTAAAATATCTTTAGTGTGTAATGAAAGACTTGTAAACTTTCAATGTGTTTTTTAAATCCTAGCATTGGAACAAAAGGTTGGCATGGGAGTTCCAAAATAAGACTAGGATGATGTGTCTCATGTTCACATCTTAGTCACATATTTGCACAAACCAAACAAAGAGGGTGGTTGGTGCATTTGGGGTTGATTTTTTTCCATGAATTAACCATGAGCTCACATAGATTCACAAGACTCATCATAACTTGAACTTGAACATGTGAGAAAACACGAAACTTATATATGCTAAAATGCATTTTAATCTCATTATATAATTTTATCAAATATTACAATATTTAGAACAAAACACATTGAATTTCCAAGATCCCACAATTGCATTTTGTCATGGGTTGAAACATAGTAAAACAACCTAAGGACCATGCCAAAGTAAAAGTCCCTTTTCAAGGATTGCATGTGATATGTAGCATCTAGGGTAAAAACAAACTATAATGGATTCTTTTAGGTTTCACAAAGCAATTTTTTTATGGGTTGGATACATATATTTGTTTGAAAACCATATGCAAATTTTGAATACAAAATGGACTCAAACAAGTGAAACTTATTTCTTGAACACCTAACTTTGAAATAATTACACCTTGAAAAGAGTAATATTCAGTAAGGATGGACTTTGCAATCTAAGTAATACCTAAGTCATGGTTCATAGGAAAAATGTGTTCTGAACTCATTATTTATAATGGAATCGAAGATTGCTTTCACAATTTTGGGACATGATATTTTTAAGGGTTATGAGACTTAACCTAAAAAAAATTAGAAAAATTGAAATATGTGATGGGTGAAAACATGGTTAATGAACTCAACTTCCAATTTTAAACATGACAATTTTTTCAACATAAACACAAGAAAGTAGATTCAAAATTTCTTAAGCTTCATTAAGAAAACATCAATTCTTCCATTACTTGTTGATGGCAAGTTGAATACAATATTTGAAAAACATTAGTATAATAAAAGTAATAAATAAATATGTTTCAAATTGACTAGTCAATTATGGTGTTCAAAAATACTTTTACATTAGAATTGAATATATTTTGATTATAATATGGAAAAGTTGAATGTCCACAAATACATTTTAACATGTCATTGACTTGAAAATTTGTGAAATCTAGTATTTCACCTACTTTCATCTATTTAAACCTACTTGAAACAAATGATTCTTAAATATAGTTGGAACAAAGTTAAAGAACATGTTAATATTGATAATTTAACTAAATAATTTTTAAAGTTCAATTATGAAGGCCTACTTGATGGTCACTTTCCATTGATATTGGCTAAGTAATTTGACTATTCATTTTACCATACTTTCACCCTAAAAGATTTTATAATTGTTATTATGTGCAATAAAAGTCCATAGTTTTTAAATTTCACCCTCTTCATTTTTTTTTCTTTTAAGGTTTTTTTCAACATCCATCACATATCCAAAAGGATGTTTTTCATCACAAATATTCAATAAAAGTGTGCAAAAAGGTTAAATGTTGAACAATGCGTTAAAAGATATCAACTTTAACATCATTTGAAAGGTTTTTTTTCCAATTTTTTGCATTTTGAAATACATTAAGAAAACTCTCATGAGGGTGCATTCATAATCAAATTAGGAGCCATCTAAGGAGTTCAACACTACTTTAAATCTACAATTTCATATCTTTGCAACATTGTAAAGGGAGCATAATAATTTGGATTGTGAATTTTTTTTTTTGCAAATAAGTTCTGTGACTTGTAAAGTTTTGATGTTCAAAATTTCATATAAATTGATGATGTTTCAAAAGTGATAAAATATTCAAAACTTTGGGGTGAATAGTTTTTATTTTTTCAAACTTTTTATTTTTGTTTATCACATGTGCACCATTCCTTCTGAGAACACAAGGCCCTAATATTGACCATTAAAAAAAAAAAAACTTAAATTGATGATATTTAGATTTTTAAAACAAAAAAAAAATTAATTTAAATATGTTTTGGCCTTGAAAATCATGAATTTAGAACATGTGTTTTTAACAAAAAAATTTCATTTTTATGTGATAAAAAGCATGAACATACATGATGTATGACCAAGGTGTAGTCAAAATATATTTAAATATAGCACATTATTGCAAATTAGGTGCGAAAAATGCAAAGTTCAAAATAATAAATTCCAACACATGAAGAATGAAAGCACACTAGGATTGTGCCAAAAGCAACCATTGCAAACTCCAGTTCCAATGTTTTCAACTTACGTTTTTTAACATTTTTTCAAGTCTTATCACAATAGTATTACAATTCATGAAAAAATCACATCACAACTTGAAAACATTATAATTGTCGGGGCAAAGTTGCTTCATCGTTGCAATGGCACTTCATTCATTTACTACTATTCATGCAATGTTGGTGTTTTTTGGGAGGATGTAGATTTAGATTTAGATTATGGTTTTTCCACAAATTTGTCTCAAAATGTCTTGACATTGTTCCATTGATACTAGTTTTTCCTTTCCATTTTTCCACATTTTTTGTTTCTTCCAATTTATCATTGCACGCATTTTATGTTCAATGGGTGTGTTGGGTTTTTTGGGAGGAAGGATCTCGACAAGTGATGTTTCTTCCCAATGTTTTGTATTGTGCCAATGTACTAGTTTTGATGTTCAAGCTTTTGATCTTTTTTTTTTTCCAAAAAAATTTGTCAATTCTCTCAACATCATTGCAAATCTTTCCCCAGAGCTTGCATCACAACTTGAATTGAAAACATTACAAATTGTCCACGAATGGTTGCTTAGGCGTTGCGATAGTTGCTTAGGCGTTGCGATGGCATTTCAAAACTTTAAATAGTCATACTAAGCTTTGATAGCATCATGCTTTGTATCAAAATTTTCATTCTCTTTTCCTGTTCTTTATAATTGACTCTTTGATGCATAGATATGGGTAGAGATTGTAAAGGATTGTTTTCTTTCAACGAGGAACTTGTTGAAGGTTGCTGCTTCTGTAGGATACAGGTCTGCAGCTGGAGATTTGTGCAACTTTAGTTTCCAGATGCAATAATATTAGCATAATTGTCTATAGGCTTCTGTGAAGACATCAATGTTTGAGCAGGAACAGAAGAGAAGTGCGTCAACTTGTCTATGTTCTGTAATATTTCAAGAAAGAATTGTACAACAACGGTGAGCTCATCATGTGTGGATGCGAAATCCAGGAGAGGTCATCTCTGTGACTGATGATGCGCAAGAAGAAAAGGATCTCTACAGACTTGTAAGTAAGTTGCATATCTAAGCCTCCAGATCTTGGGGAAGAAAATCAGTCTAGAGTGTCAAGAGAAATATAGTTGCAGATCCTCAGGGAAGAAATTAAATCAGAGAGCAGACGGCCTCAAGAGAAACATAATAGTTGCAGATCAGCCAATGATAGACAACTTAACTGTGATGACTGCAGCCTGGGATCCATGGCGTTGGAAGCAAGGGCGGAAGAAAGCAGAACAGTCTCTGCAGCAGATTCCACGATTTACAGTATAGAATTTTTTTTTAATACAAACAGGCAGCGCAAGCGTTGTCAGGATGATGGGATCGGTGGAGATATGTCTGAGATCGGTGGAGACACATGAGGATCTGCGGCGGCATGATGCATGCAGAAGGTGAAAGGTTGATCGTCAGGTACTTAGTGACTCCCTTGTGCGTTGCATGCAATGCGTTTGCTCTTCTCCCGCTCTTCTGCACCTCTCCTGTGACCTCCAAAAATGATCCTGGGAACTGATATTATAAGATCTTGCAAGCAAGCCTCCGTAAGTATATCATTCCGTCTTTCGCATTGCCCCTTCCTGCTGCACCCTGTCACAAATTTGCCTTTGGATCATGGATCCGAAAAAATTCTCAAGAAAAGACTAATATATTATCACACTGAATGTCGATTCAATTCCAGGAGAGGAGGAGAGCCTGAGTCTCTCTAGAAAATGCACAGAATCGACACGGTTCCTGTACTGTGACGCTTCTTGCTATTCTTCCTCAGAGGAGTTCTCTCCCGTTCCGAACAGTGACAATTGCTGCCCCAGCCCTGCATTTGGTTCAGAATCTGAAATATTTTCAGAAGGAAATGATTGTTGACAGAGGAGTTTGATTTGTTCAGAAGACTAGCCTGTGGTTTCTCGAAGTAGAAAGAGTCAATGTCGTTGAGGTGAGGATTGTCGTCGTGCAAGGCTGCTGCTGCTGCTGCTGCTTACGATTCCATGCAGATCTGTGGATATTACTTTGCAGATTGCGAGGATCGTGATACTCTACTGTACAACACGCTTATTATTTCTAGATCTGTCAGACTACAGTTTGAGGAGTTCGTTGGCGCGCGTTGCTTGTGAATCCACAGTACATAATATCGCGCATCTGAAGCTTGTTGGAGTAGGGGAAACGTCTGCTGCAGGCATGCACAGGAAGGACATGATCGACCTCGTCCCCTTGTCAAACGTGGAGAAACAGTCTGTGATCATGGAAAACAAGAGAGGTGAGTGCTCCTGTGTGAGGGAAAGAATCGTATTATTATTGTCAAGAGCAGCTACGATTGTTACAGTATCCGATCTGAATCCTCGTTGCAAATCGTTGGAAGGATCGGTGGTACGTAGAGTGT